>ERZ833515.2199-NODE-2199-length-11578-cov-2.407880_pt1 | contig 11578 bp, 10 predicted proteins | sample MGYA00519949_ERZ833515 | MGnify/ENA primary metagenome ERZ833515 (study PRJEB31850, sample SAMEA3708741) | human gut metagenome | biome: human gut; feature: human-associated habitat; material: faeces | place: China | collected 2014 ...
CGAGCCCCTCCCAGGTCACACGGTTTACTTATTGGAAAGATGGCAGAGTGGTCGATTGCGGCGGTCTTGAAAACCGTTGAACTGAGAGGTTCCCGGGGTTCGAATCCCTGTCTTTCCGCAAAGAGTCCTGTAAGGCGAAAGCTTTACGGGATTTTTTGTTTTTGAGGCGTTTGTCCGGGCACGAACGGAAAGAGGTAGTGGGCATCGCTAGAATGAGAAAGTGTATAATAATATGGAAACAGGATCATTGCGGATAAGTGATATACGGCCGGATTTTATCTATATGATGGAACAAGCCGTAAAAGCCCCATCGGGGCATAATACCCAACCTTGGTTGTTTCGTGTGCAAAAGGATAGGATACAGATTCTTCCGGATATGAGTAAGTCCCTTCCGGCCGTAGATCCGGATAACCGTGAGTTATTTATTAGCTTAGGATGTGCCACCGAGAATCTTTGCATTGCGGCTGAGGCAAAAGGATATGCTCCGCTACCGGTTTTTTCAGGATCGGGGGAGATCACCGTACTCTTGTCGGAGGCATCGATGATTAAGGAGACGAGTGGGCTTATCGAGGAAATTTCGGTCAGACAGACGAATCGAGGCATATATTCCGGGGAAATGATTCCATCGGATCAATTGAGCTATTTGAGGAATACGCCTTTGGAGGAAAATATCAGTCTGCATTTGTGGTCGAAAGGAGAGTGGGAGTTCGATACGCTTTCTTCTTATATATTTGCGGGGAATAACCGGCAAATGAACGATCATCTGTTTAAACGAGAGCTGAAATCATGGATGCGTTTTAATAAGAATCATGTACGAGCTACATCGGACGGCCTGAGTTATGCGGTGTTCGGGGCGCCGAATCTTCCCCGTCTTATCTCAGAGACAATCATGGGAAGTGTCTTGAAAGCCGGCATACAAAATAGGGGAGACAAGAAGAAGCTGGACTCTTCTTCTCATTTAGCCTTGTTTGCCTTACGGACAAATACGCTACCGGAATGGTTTGCGCTAGGCCGGAGTTTGCAACGTTTTCTTTTGAGAGCTACGGAAAAGAATATCGCTTTCGCCTTTTTGAACCAGCCTTGTGAGGTGCGTGATCTTTCCGGTTTGCTGGCGAAAGACTTGTCTTTCACCAACGAGATTCCTGCCTTGATCCTCCGTCTGGGATACGCTAAGCGGAAAATGCCGTACTCACCTCGAAAGTCTTGGCGTGAGAGGCTGGTTCCGTAATGGCTAAGTCAGATAGCGAGTACCCTCGTTCATGCCAGCTTGCACGGGATATGCCAATACGAAACTGTTTGACTGAAAGTATTTGTTGAGGTACTTGGGGATACGGGCCATGGCGGGAGCGTAGGAAAGTCCTTCCTTGCGGCTAAGGATAATCCACATCGTGTCGTCCGGTTTTATATCCCGGAAAACGATCAGGAAGTCATCCCAGTCGTTGAATTCGATATAACTGGCTTCTCCGCTTTTCTTGGCTAATAATTTCTTTAAGGCATTCAAGGTCGCTTCCGAACCGTAAAAGACTGTCGCTGCACCTGTGTTCTGGGTCACGTTTCGTAGCCGGAAGATGATTTGGTTGAAACCGATTTCTTTTTCGGCCAATTCCGGGATGATGATCAGATGCCGTCTAACAGTAGAGATGGGTTGTGCGGGCTTGTATATGAATGTGCTTACACTACTTTCCGCCAATACACTTTCCACGATATGGCCAAGGAAGGCCGCCGGTATATCTTTTTCCTTGTGCAATCCCACTACCAGATCTGTGATCTCCCGCTCTTTTACCACGCTGGCGATAGCATTCGATATGCTTAAGTCATATCTTAATAAATCCTTCATCCGGGTATCCGTGGCGGCAGCCGTATTGACTGCGGTCTGTAGAACCCTGCGGGATTGTTTCAACGCTTTCTCGTCTGAATGATGGTTATCTATCACTTTTAGGGCAAACAAGCCGTTCTTGTTTTGGGGAGATTTGATCGCCAAGCTGAGGTTGACCAGCTCTTCCACGGTCTCTTCATTGCTGACCGGTATCAAGATATGCTCTGATTCTTTTTTGTTTTCCTCCTTGTCGGATATATCTTGGGCCGCTATGTTATGAGCGCCTTTTTGGGCGGCGAAAGAGGCGATGGTGCAAGTGACAAGTATCATCAGGATCGTACCGTTCAACACGCTCTCATTTAATAACCGGATTGGTTCCCCATTAGCGTCTGTTCCGGTGATTACGTTATATCCGACCATCACGGCGGCCAATGTAGCGGCGGCTTGTGCGTTACTTAGGCCGAAAATAACGCTTCGCTGATCCGTGGACAGATGGAAAGTCTTTTGGGTCATCCAAGCGGCTATGTATTTGGCGGCCGTAGCTACGATAATCATGATAAGCCCTACTTTAATGGTCTCGAAACTGGTAAAGAACGTACGATAATCTATTAACATACCTACGCCCAACAAGAAGAATGGGATGAATATGGCATTTCCTACGAACTCGACACGATTCATCAAGGGTGAGCTTTGCGGGATAAGGCGATTTAAGGCTAGTCCGGATAAGAACGCCCCGATGATCGCCTCCATACCCGCTACCTGAGCTAGGAAAGATCCCAGAAATACCATCACCAGCACGAATATATACTGTGATATATTATCGTGTACATGCTTAAAGAACCAACGCCCAATGAAAGGGAAACCGAATAATACGATTAACGCGAATATCAAGATGGAAACCCCCAGACGAATCCAAAACATATCGTTGACAGGTCCGGTGGCCATGCCGACAATGATCGTTAGGACGAGCAATGCCAAGGTATCAGTGATCATCGTTCCTCCTACGGTGATACTGACAGCTTTGTTTTTGCTGATACCCAGTTTACTGATAATCGGATAGGCGATCAATGTATGGGAGGCGAACATACTGGCGAGTAAAACGGAGGTCAATACGTTGAATTGCAGGACCCATATCCCGACAACCGTTCCTAGGATCATCGGAATGAGGAATGTGTACATGCCGAAAGCTAGGCTTTTCGTACTATTTCTCTTAAAATCCGCCATATCGATTTCCAATCCGGCGAGAAACATGATATAAAGCAATCCCGCCGTCCCGGACAAGATAATGCTGCTATCCCGTAATACGAGATTAAAGCCATGCGGTCCGATAATTGCGCCGGCAATGATCAGTCCAAGCAGGTGAGGGATTCTCAGCTTGTTTAATAAAAGGGGAGCGGCCAGGATAATTAAAAGAATCAAGAGAAATTTTAATACCGGGTCCGCTAAGGGCAATGTGAAATCTATTGTCGAGGCTAATACCATATGCGTAATTTTTTCGTTATAATTTGAAACAAAAATAATAAGAATTTGCGGAGATTGCAGCGTTTACGCCAACTTTGCATCTTCTTTTATAGATAACAATAAATGTGTGAGTTTTATAAGTTAAAGTATATGTAAATCTTGGGACATTAGCGTGAACCGATTATATTTGTACATACATTGCATTGAGTTTATTGTTATAAAACTAAAAAGCGTTTAAACCCTTTGCATAAAAGGGTGTCAAACATGAAAAGAGAAAAATATTTATTTAATGTAGAGGAGAAACAAATATGAAACCCATGAAATTAACATCTTTAGTGATGATGCTTCTGATCGCGTTTAGTGCCGCGGCTCAGGAGGAGTTCTTTGATGATGTGTATTTCTCTTCCAAAAACAAGAAAAAGAAAGAACAGGTTGAAGAGAAAAAGGTTGTTCAGCCGAAACAGGAGTCTAGGACCCTGGTCGCTACAGCCAAGAGCCAAGCTTCTTCAGACAGCCGGGATGTGGATGAATATAACCGTCGTTATACATCAGTCGAGGTGGAGGAGCCTTATCGTGAGGATGATTCCGTTATCTATGAGGATAGCGATGAGAATGAGTCTTCTTCCGAGCGTCGTTCGGATACTGAATATACGGAACGTATCATTCGTTATCATTCGCCGAGTAAGATTACGATCGCCGGAGCGGATCAAGTCGATTTGTATCTGAGTGACGGATATTATGGTTACGGCTATGATACGGATTATTCGAACGGTAGCGCGAACGTGAATTTTAATATCAATGTCGGCAACGGTTGGGGCTCGCCTTGGTATACAGGTTGGTACGATCCTTGGTTCTATAGTTATAGCCCTTGGTGGACTTATTCATCTCGCTTCTACGGCCCGTCTTGGGGATTCGGCTGGGGCTGGGGAGGCTTTTATGCCGGCTATTATAGTCCGTGGTACGATCCATGGTATGGCCCGTCTTGGGGCTGGGGTGGAGGCTATTGGGGTGGCCATTGGGGACATCACCATCATTACTATCCCGGTTACTACTCGACTCCAAGTAGACATTATTCAAACGGACGTTCCTCTTATCGAGATAATCGCTCTTATGCGAGTGGCAGAGGTTCCGGTTATACAGGTGGGCGGAGCAGTGGCTCTTCTTCCTTGAGAAATTCCGGATCGACTACAAGACCTTCGTCTTCAAGTTCCTTGAGCAATGGACGTGCGGGATCTACCCGTAGGGAATCTGCTATTTCCTCTGGTGCGGGACGTCGTTCCTCTTCTTCTGTTAGAAATTCGGCAACGACAAGAAGTAGCTCGGGCATAAGTAATAGCTCGGCGAGAACAAGGATTTCCAGAAGTAGTTCTGGAGCCGCATCTTCTTCCGGACGTCAATATTCAGCTCCGGTAACACGTTCTTCTTCCAGAAGCAGTAGCGATTTCTCAAATAGTCGCTCTTCTTCCAGTCAATTTAGAAGTTCCTCTCCTTCTCGTAGTAGTTCGGTAGGTTCTTCTTCCGGTAGCTTCGGTGGAGGTCGTTCTAGTGGAGGCTCTGTTGGTGGCGGAGGTGGCCGTGCCGGTGGTGGTCGCAGGTAAAAGTGTTAGGTTGATAAAATTAGAGATACGATGAAAAGGATAGGAATTATAATGTCGGTGCTTGCCCTGTGTGGCGGCACCGCTTTTTCGCAGTCACAGTTGGATGCCTTTAAGTATTCCCAGACGGAGTTGAATGGTACGGCTCGTTATTTAGGAATGGGTGGTGCTTTTGGTGCGTTAGGTGGTGATATTTCCGCTATGAATACGAACCCGGCAGGCTTGGCGATTTATAAAAGCTCGGAGGTGGTTACGACATTGAGTTTGTCTTCGGCCTCCGCGAAGACCGATTGGCTTGGTTCGAAGGTGGACAACAGCCGTACGAAGGTGAGTTTCGATAATATCGCTTACGTAGGATATTTCCCGACAGCGAATGATGAGGGTATCGTGAGCTGGAACGTTGGTTTCTCTTATAATCGCTTGAAGAATTATAACCGGAACTATACGATGGCTACAGGAGGTGATTTGAATACTTCTCTTTCTGATTATGTGGCCATGCGTGCGGCAGGAATGCCTAGCGGACTGTTGGGGGAGGGTAAAGACTATAACCCTTATAATAACCAAGACTTAGGTGATTGGCTATCTATTCTAGGATACAATGCCGGTTATATGGATTCATATAACGATAATGATAAAGAGTATTATAGTGCGTTCGGAGATAATAATGCGGATGGGCAATGGAGTCCATATTTATTGCAAGGAGGTCAATTAAAAGTTTCAGAGCGAGGTTCCGTGGATCAATATGACTTGGCTTTCGGTATAAATATATCGGAACTTGTGATGCTTGGCGCTACGGTTGCGATTACGGATCTGAACTATAGATATCAGTCATCGTATGATGAGGAATTTACGAACGGCAATAATTTATACTTAGATAATTACTTGGATACGGATGGTACCGGGTATTCATTTAATGTGGGTGCCATTGTTCGTCCCGCCGATTTTCTTCGCTTGGGTGTGGCTTATAATTCTCCTACATGGTATAAGATGACAGATCGCTATTATGGTGAGGCCGGTTCTTATCTGACCTTTATGGATAAAGGGGAGATGAAGGAGCGTAAACTGGATGCGACTACTCCTAATAATGCTTATTATGACTATGAATTCCGTTCTCCGGATAAATGGATCTTTAGTGCCGCCGCAATCTTGGGTACGACCGCTTTGATAAGCGTTGATTACGAGTTGATGAATTATAAGAATATGCGTATGTATCAAACGGATGGTAGCAGTAACGTGTATACTAACCAAGATATAACGGATAATTTCAAGTCAATGAATACGATCCGTGTAGGTGCGGAGGTAAAGGTTACTCCTCAATTTGCCGTAAGAGCAGGTGTCGCCTACAGCGATAGTCCGATCAAGGATAAACTGAAGAATGGAGAGAAAGAGGTCTTTACGGTTGGTACGATTCCTAATTATACGATCGATAAAGGGGTCATGAATTATACGGTAGGTATCGGTTATCGCTTCACCCCGAACTTCTATACGGACTTGGCTTGTGTATTCCGTACGCATAAGGAAGATGTTTATGCGTTCTCTAATATGTTTGCGGGAGATGATCCGAAGCCATTCCTCGAAGCCCAACCTGCCACGATGAAAACAAACACGACTCGTGTAGCTTTGACATTGGGATACAAGTTCTAATATACATATATTTTAGATCAGTAAAGTCCCCTGTTCGTACGTTAAAGGTGCGGGCAGGGGACATTCTTTTTATAATTTGAAATAAAATGTTTGTTGGTTTAAAATATTTTTCGTTCTTTTGCTTTCATAAATAACATTGTATAACAGTTAAACCCCATCGCCTATAGCATAAACATTACTCGAATAAACTAAAAATGTGAAAGTAATGAAGACTTTAAAAATGATGACCGACGAGGAATTGGTTGTCCTTTATGCAGAAGGTAATAATGCCGCTTTCGATATTTTATTAAATCGATACAAAAGTAGCATTCATTCTTACATTTATTTCATAGTACGTAACAAAGAGCTTACGGAGGATATCTTTCAAGAGACCTTCGTGAAGGTTATCATGACTATAAAACAAGGTCGCTATACCGAGAACGGCAAGTTTAAGGCATGGATTACTCGTATTGCCCATAACTTGATTATAGATAATTTCCGTCAGGAACGTAGCGAGAACACGATCTCGAATGATGAGGTAGAAATCGACTTATTTAATAACATCAAGCTTTGCGATGGTACGATAGAGGATAATATCGTGCGCCATCAAGTATTGTCTGACGTGAAGAAATTGGTAAAGCATTTGCCGGATAACCAGCGTGAGGTGTTGGAGATGCGTTACTATCAAGATCTTAGTTTTAAGCAAATCGCCGATATCACGGGGGTTAGCATCAATACGGCCTTAGGGCGTATGCGTTACGCTATATTGAATATGCGCCGTATGGCCGATGAGAACCGTATCGAGCTATCTATGGTGTAAAATAATTTTCTTTCCATGCAATAAGTCTTAGGTCCCTACGTTTTATTAGCAAACAAGATAAAAATAAAGGTGCCTATGAGGAAGCTTTCTACGCAATGCATGGATGATTTGGAGAAAAAAGTGAAAAGTGCCCCGGAGGCGAAAAGTTCGCCTCGGAAGCAAACGATGGATTTCTTGAAACAGTTTGCGAGGGCTTATCAAGCGGAACCGGCTGTACGTCCGGAGCTCTGCGGGTATGTGTTGAACTAAGAATTACGGAAAGAGAATCTATATTATTAGGTTCTCTTTCTTTTTTTGTGTACTTTTGTAAAAACAAAAGACAAGATTATGAAGCATTTGATAGCGCCTTCCCTGCTTTCCGCTAATTTTCTGGATTTGCGGAAGGAGGTGGGGATGATAAATAAAAGTGACGCCGATTGGTTGCATCTGGATATTATGGATGGGGTATTCGTGCCCAACATCTCCTTCGGTTTCCCTGTACTTAACGCATTAAAGCCTATATGCCAGAAGCCGATGGATGTGCACTTGATGATCGTGGAGCCCCAGAAGTTTATCCCTGAGGTCGCGGCTACGGGAGCCTATATGATGAACGTGCATTATGAGGCATGTACCCATTTGCATCGGACGGTAGCGGCTATTAAGGAAACGGGCATGAAAGCGGGGGTTACCTTGAATCCGCATACGCCCATCTGCTTATTGGAAGATATAATCCAAGATGTGGACATGGTTTTATTGATGTCCGTGAATCCGGGATTTGGTGGTCAACGCTTCATTGAGCATTCCGTAGATAAGGTGGCCCGTTTACGAGAAATGATAGACCGGAAGGGATTGAGTACTATGATCGAGGTAGATGGCGGGGTGAATTTAGAGACGGGAAAGCGTTTGGTTGACGCAGGTGCCGATGTATTAGTCGCCGGTAACTTCGTATTCAAATCTCCAGATCCGATACAAACAATTAAAGACTTGAAAGCTTTGTAGAACACATTAATATATCACAAAACCTAACTATCATGATTGAGGAAATACAAAAGCGGCCTTTTGTACGGCCGCTTTTTTTATGGATAACCGGAATTTTATGCTATGCGTTTTTACCTACCTCTTTGCTTTTATATGTTTTAGGGGTTTTATCTGCTCTGGTTTTTCTTTTTCTGGGGTTCTCGTGGGGGCGAGGGCATGCGGAGTTGCGATACGATTCCCGTTGGATATGGGGAGCTATAGTCTCTGTTTTGATTGTATGTTTGGCGGTTGAGGTCTGTTGGTATAGTGACCGGCGTATAGCGCTTGTAAATGAGCCTGCTTCTTCTTTAGATTTATTGGCTACCAAGGCTCAATATTCTTTGGTAAATACATTTGATCGTTTGCGTTTGTCTGATGAGGAGAAATCTATTTTGGCTACATTGACATTGGGATATAAGAAAGCGATGAGTCGGGAAACGAAAAGGCGCTTCTCTTTGGCGGGCGTGTCTCATATATTAGCGGTGAGCGGTTTTCATGTTGCCGTGATTTGTGGATTCTTATCTTTCTTTTGCTCGTTTATGCCAAAATGGGGGATAGGACGTTGGGTTCGTTATATCATTCTGGTGGGAAGTCTTTGGGGGTTTGTCTTTATCACAGGATTAGCGCCCTCGGCGGTACGGGCCGCCTTGATGCTGTCTTTATATTTAACAGGAAGGGCGCTTAGGCGTGTTACGGATGGATATAATACATTGGCCGCTGCCGCTTTCTGTATGCTGGCCTATAATCCGTATTATCTGTTTGATGTCGGTTTTCAGTTAAGCTATTTGGCCGTGTTTTTTATTTTATTCCTAGTGCCTCGTTTCAAGGAATGGATAGTGGTGAGAAATCCTTTGTTGGCCATGCCTTGGGAATGGATTACGGTGTCTATAGCTGCGCAGATAGGGACTGCTTTGCTCTGTTTTTATTATTTTGGACAATTTTCGACAGTTTTCTTGTTTACGAATCTACCGGTCACTTTCTTGGCTATGTTTTTGATTCCTTTTGCCTTTTTGTGGTTAGGCTATCCGGTAGATTTCTGTGGATATGACTGGATACAGAAGATCGTAGAAGGGCTGGTTCATGGCATGGTAAGGGTGGTGGACGTGTTCAGCGCCCTGCCTTATGCGACGATTACGGGGCGTTTTAGCTTCTTTGAGATGCTAGGAGGTTATGGTTTTCTTGTTTTATGCTTGATATATATGAAGATACGGGAACCAAAAGTTTTGTTGGCCGCCTTAACCCTTTTGTTAATAATATCAGTAAAGATCCTTATTGAACTTTTTTTGATAGCCGGAAACTAAAAAAGTCGTACCTTTGGGGTGAAAACAAAAAGATTATATGATCACTAAAATCATTCAAGAAGAGAAGATTCAGAAAGCCAAAAAATACGTAGAGAAAGGCGAGAGTTTTGTTATCGTGACGCATGTCTCACCAGACGGCGACGCATTAGGTTCATCCCTTGGTTTATATCATTTCCTATCCGCTTACGGTAAGGATAATGTAGCGGTAGTAGTACCGAACGCATTTCCCTCTTTTTATAGATGGATGCCGGGCGCTAAGGATGTCGTGATACATGAGAAATATCCGGATTTCGCCGAGAAATTGATCAAGGAAGCGGATGTTATTTTCTGCCTCGATTTCAATGAACCCAAACGTATCGAGAAACTGGCTCCGGCGGTGATCGCCTCAGAAGGCCGCAAGGTGATGATTGATCATCATTTGAACCCCGCGGATTTTTGTCGTGTGACGATGTCGTATCCGGAGATGTCTTCTACCAGTGAGATGATCTTCCGTTTTATTTGTCGTATGGGGATGTTCGACTTATTGAATCGGGATGCCGCCGCTTGTATCTATACGGGTATGATGACGGATACGGGATCGTTCACCTATAATTCGAATAAACCGGAGATTTATACGATCGTCAGCGAATTGATCAAGAAGGGGATTGATAAGGATTTGATCTATCGTAAGGTGAATCAGGTCTATTCCGAGTGCCGTTTACGTATGATGGGATATGTGTTGTATGAGAAGATGAGGGTCTATCCGGAACAACAGGCGGCTCTTATCACGTTATCGAAAGAGGAACTGGATCGTTTTCAGTACCAGACTGGAGATACGGAAGGTTTCGTGAACTTGCCGTTAAGCATAGAGAACGTAAGCTTTAGTGTCTTTATTCGTGAGGACAGCGATTACATAAAGGTATCGCTTCGCTCCGTGGGCGATTTTCCTTGCAATCAGTTTGCTTCTACTTATTTCAACGGAGGTGGACATAAAAATGCGTCCGGAGGTGAGTTCTATGGCTCTTTATCTGAGGCCGTAGCCGTGTTTGAGAAAGGTTTACAGGAATTTAATCCTAATAAATCAGAAGATTTAGGCAAACATGCGTAAGGTTTGACGAAGATTATTTACATTTGCGATTCATTCAATTAAAGACTAACAAATGAAGAAAGGTTTTAATATCTTGTTGATTCTGTGTACCGCGTTGGTTGCTATCTCTTGTAGCAAGACAAAGTCGTACACGGATATGTTGAAAGATGAGAAAAAGGCAATCGAGCGTTTTATCGATGATAAGGGCCTTGAGATCTTAGATGATTTTCCTGCTGATAGCGTATTTAAGGAAAATCAGTTTGTGCTCTTGGATAATGGTGTCTATTTGAATATTATTGATAAGGGAAGCGATCAGAGAGCGGTGCAATATAAGACGAAAATGTTGTACCGTTGTAAGATGAGTTACTTCATGGATTCTACTATTGTCGCTATTGAGAACTATGGCCCGCATAGTAATGGAACTTCTCCTATCGCTTTTACATATGGGGATTATTCGAAGAATTCACCTTATGATCCCTCTTATTATTATGTAAGTGAGGGAATGCAAGAGCCTTTGAAGTATGTTGGAGATCGGGCTAAAGTGAAAATGATAGTGCCTTTCAAAAGAGGAGCCTATAATGATCAATCAAACGGTCAACCTGTATATTACGAAATTCTAGAATATATATTTGAAGAAAACTTATGACACTAATTAAATCTATTTCCGGTATTCGCGGTACAATAGGCGGTAGCCCGGAAGACGGATTGAATCCGTTAGCTATTGTTAAGTTTGTAGCCGCTTATGCTACATTCATCCGAAAAAACACAAAAGTGGAGACCAATAAGATCGTTGTAGGGCGTGACGCACGTATCTCCGGTCCGATGGTAAAACAAGTCGTCCTGGGAACGCTTACCGGCATGGGATTCGATGTGGTGGATATCGATCTGGCCACGACTCCT
>ERZ833515.2203-NODE-2203-length-11566-cov-296.790288_pt1 | contig 11566 bp, 7 predicted proteins | sample MGYA00519949_ERZ833515 | MGnify/ENA primary metagenome ERZ833515 (study PRJEB31850, sample SAMEA3708741) | human gut metagenome | biome: human gut; feature: human-associated habitat; material: faeces | place: China | collected 2014 ...
AAGTCCATGCCTCCCAACTTATCGATGAGTTCGAGAAGTTGGGCAGGAGCATCGGGAGAAGTCACGTCTATTTGCTGGTAGCAGGTAATTCCGCCCTGCGAAATCAGAGCCTGCAATCTTTCAATTCTTCTTCCGGCAATTCCTACCTGCCATCCTTTTGCAGCAAGCAGTTTTGCCACTTCCATTCCGATGCCCGATGTGGCACCCATTACAATTGCTTTCTTTGCCATATAGTCCTATTATATAAGGTGAAATCTTGATAGTTCTATTTATATAAGGTGAAGTTTGGGCTAAATTTATCTAAATATCTAAATCGCTTTTACTCTTCAGTAAGTCTTCCGCCTTCTTCACGCTTCCTGCTTTCAGTATCAGCTGTTTCACTTCTTTATAGTCCGTATATTGCGGATTGCGTTCCATGAAGATGCGGCAGGCGCGGTCGATGAGTTTATGATTGATAAGCTTGGCATTCACCATCTTGTTGCCTTCCACCCGTCCTTGTCGAATCTGGAGAGAAGTACTGATCATGTCCAGAATCATCTTCTGCGAAGAACCGGCTTTCATGCGGGTACTTCCCGTTACGAATTCCGGTCCCGTGATTACCTCTACAGGATAATCTGCAGCCTGGGCGATAGGAGCGTGGGGATTGTTGACGATGCATCCCGTAGGAATGCCTGCCTCCTTGCAATGCTGCAAGATGGAAAGCACGAAGGGGGTTGTGCCGCTTGCCGAGAAACCGAGTACGAAATCCTGCTCTGAGATATGCTTGTCGCAGAGCTGGTGCCAACCATTCTCCAGGTCGTCTTCTCTGGATTCTCTGGTTTGTGTAAGGCAGCCGATGCCTCCGGGGAAGATGGCTTGTATCTGCGAACCGTCGATGCCATAGGTGTTCTGCACTTCGATGGTATCGAGCGTAGCCAGTCTTCCGCCCGTTCCGCAACCGGCATAGAAGAGCCTTCCGCCCTTCTTCAGCTGCCCTTCGATGGCGGAAATCAGTTGGTTGATGGCGGGTAATGCTTGTTCTATTGCCACAGCCACCTTCTTGTTTTCTGCATTGATATGAGCGGTGAGTTCATCCACGCTCATCTTTTCCAGATGTTCGTAGAGCGAGCTCTGCTCTGTTATTCTCTTTTCTTCTTTATTTGGCATATTACTTTATCTTTAGGGTGTAGATTTAATGTAATGAAGCCTGGATGGTCGCGGAGGCTATGGCTTGCAGTCATCTAGAGAGTTCTATCATGATGAGACCTATCATCCGATGGGCTCCTATTCTTCAGCCAGGAAATAAACCGGCGCATTTCGGGAACCTTCTTTAATCAGGAAACCGGATTTTTCCAGTTTCTTCAGCCAGTTGAGTGCTGTCTGTTTACGGATATGAAATTCCGCTTCCAGTACTTTTCTGTTAATGGAACGGTTATGCTTCAGATACTCTCTTATTTTCTCCTTCAATGCATCTTCAGAGAAAGGGTAGGAGCGGGAAGTATATTGTGATTTCTCGAAATGGGTATTATATTTCACCTGTTTCAGCAGGTCTGCATTGGGGCGAAACTTGATGCCTCTTACGCTTACATATTCAGCTCTCACTTTATTGTCGGGTTTCAGGTCATCCATATCCAGATCTACCGAGAGCGAGAGATAACCTATTTCCGGAATGTTGATACGTCTTCCATCCTGCAGGTCTTCTTCTATGATATCACGCAGTTTCATGAGTACGGACGAAACTTCTCCTTCTCCCAGACAGCTATGTCTGGCGATTCGGCTGATCATCTCCTTGTCTGTCATTGCTGTTTGCTCAAAGATATGGGCGAATCGGCGAGTCTCTTCATTTCCTCCAGCATTGGGAAGATAATGGATTTCATATTTAATAGCCATCGTATTCTTCTTTCTGTTTAGCGATACAAAGGTAATCTTTTATTCTTAAACTACCAAATAAAAATGGCACTAATATGGATGAGCGGTTTGATTGATACGAATGAGCGGTGTTATTGATGTGGGTTAGAACTGCTTATCAATAGGAATAAGCATCGTAAGAAGCCTTTATAAGTTGTCGGAAGAAGTAGGATAAGTTGTTGGAACAGTAAGTATATGTTGCCGGAAAAGTCACTTCCGTCAGTCGCACAACAGCTGTTGTGCGCTTGCATATCAGCTGTTATGCGCTTGCACAACACGTGTTGTGCGAGCGTAAAACAGTTGTTGTGCAGTAACATTTGTAACTCCCTTTATCATATTGCAATTTTATAACTTTTTACGGTTAATTTTCTGTAATTATATAATGTGGCATTATCGTAATTGCAAAAAAAGATGTATTTTTGTAGGCAAGAATCGTATAAAAACAAGACCCGATAGCTTGACGAATCAGAGGCTACCGGGAATCAACGCTACAAAGATAGTGCTTTTTCTTGTTATAACCAAGTAAATGAACGAATTTTTATGGAATATTTAGAATAGCTTATGAATAAAGAAAAAGAAGATTTCTTCCTCCATTCCAATGAGGTGAATCATATCAACAGAGAAGATTACGATAAGATTGAATTATTGGTGAATGCGGCAAAGGCCTTTGCCCGCAGCACCTACCAGTGTGTCTATATCATCGACTATTTTCATCAGGACTTCATCTATGCATCAGACAACCTCGCTTATCTCTGCGGATTGGAACCGGAGCAGTTGATGGACGCAGGCTATCAGATGTATATCGACCATGTTCCGGATGCCGACCTGCAGATGCTGCTCGAAGTGAACAAGAAAGGTTTTGATCTTTTCAATGAATTGCCTGTGGGCGACCGTCTGGACTATACCATCTCGTACGACTTTCATCTTACCAATGGCAGACATAGCCGATTGATTCATCATCACCTTACTCCGATACTTCTTTCTGATGATGGAAGAATCTGGCTTGCCCTCTGCACCGTATCATTGGCAGCAACCGATGAACCGGGACACATCATCATGCAGAAGAATGGTGAGCGTAGCTATTTTGAATATTCCACATTGCGCCACAAGTGGGAAAAGAAAGAAGGCATAACCTTGAGCGAGACAGAGAGAGATGTTTTGAGATTGTCTGCCCAAGGTTACACGATGAATGATATTGCCGACCGACTATGCAAATCGGTTGACACTATAAAGGCTTGCAAGCGCAACCTTTTCGCTAAGATGGGCGTGAAGAACATTGCCGAGGCGCTGTTTCATGCCACGAACTATCAGATGATATAATCGCAATCATATCTCTTCCAACAATGGCGAGAGATAGAACTTGGGGAAGTATTTCACCTCCTTGCCTTCCGCAAGGTTTGCGAGAATGTTGGCACAATAGCCGGCGGCAATATATGCCCCGATGCCCAGTTGCGGGAAAGACTCCTCAGAATAATGCCTGATGGCTTCATCTATCCAAGGCACAGGCATCTGCCAGAACATTCCATACTGAGAGATATACTTGCCCAGTGAGCAGCGGAAATCATCCGTTCCTTTTTTCACGACTTCGCTGAATGGATAGCCTTTCGGTTTCTCTACAGCGAGAAAGGCAGCCTTGCCAAGATTGACAACATGGATAACGGTGATGCCCCGTTCCTTGCATTTTTCATCGAAAGCAAACGAGGCTTCGTTGTCATGCAAGGTTGCATTCACCGCAAACCGGATGCCCGACAAGTCGCATGCATCCACATCTTCCATCGTCAGCGTATCCTTTTCTATGCGATAGATATGAAATCTATCTTCCTGCTGAGAGCTTTCATGGAAGTCATGGCGCAAGGCACAGGAGGCTATCAAGCCTCCCATGTCTGCGCCACTAATCAACAATTTTATTGGGTTGTTCATTTATAGAGAGATTTATTGTCATTACACCATTACCGGATGCTGCAGACAGATTACATTCTGTTCTTCTGGCTTTCTCCAGCACCCGTACCCTTATATTTGCTTCTTGTCGTGTTGAACTTATACCGTACAGTAAGCGACACTTTGCCTGTTGACAGTCCATCAACAATCAAGTCCTTCATTTTGCCATAATGAGCAATCATGTGGCTATCGTTTGTCCCGAACAAATCATAGATGAAGAGCTGAAACGACAAATGGTCTTTCAAGAAAGCCTTATATGCGGAAACATTCGTGCAAAACATAGGCTTGTACAGATACAGATTCTCTTCATGGCCTTTCGTGATATACGACATCATCAACGTAAACATTCCTAATTTGGTGTTGAGCGTATTGTCAAAACGGAATGAAGCCATTGGTTTATTGAGCGATTTCCCATCGTGCGTCTCCATATCAAACCATTGCTTGTCAACGGATGCTGTAAGCGAAGGATGCCAGATGCCAAACGAAGGGCGCAAGTTGATGGATGCAGCTACGTCATTATACGAATTCCCATTTACTGGCTTCATCAAGCCTATTGCAGGATTATCCTTATAAGTCTCCACTGTGGATATAATCGGATTGGAAGTATGGCTGTAGGTCATATCGAATGTCAACCATTTGTAAGCCAACTCGTAGTTGAGATTTCTACTTATCTGAGATACCAGAAATGGATTTCCCGTTTCATACGTGTATCGGTTGTCATACTGAATGCCACTGCGCAAATTATGATAGGAAGGACGATTAATGTCGGCTGCATAGCTCAATTGCATCTGTACCTTGCCTGCAGGCATCGATAAGCTAAGCGATGGGAACCAATTGCCGTACGACTTGCTTTGTCCTGGTATATACTTGCCGTATTCGTAGTAGTTGAAGTCGATATACTCATATCTCAGTCCTGCCTCCAAACTCAGATTACCGAAATCTCTTGAATAGGTCAAGAATGAAGATGTCATGCTTTCTGTAATACGGCTGTCGTCATCCGATACCAAGTTAGTTGGCACCACTTGATACTTTGAGGTACGATGGGTATTGGAATATTCACCACCCAAAGACAAATTACCACCTAATAATGGATAAGAAAGCACCAGTTTGGAAGCGAGTAGATGATAGTCCTTGTTCGTCAAGCTATGAGCCGTCTGGCTTTGCGCATCCATTCCCACTTCCTGGTATTGCTCTTTGGTAACATCGTTCTGGTATTCCTTCGACCATAGCCAATCTGTATTGAAATCGATGCTGAACTTACCAATCTTTCCTACATAGTAAATATTGCTTGAAAGATTATTCTTCTGCCAAAAGAAATCAGCATGACTATCAGAACTTTCAGACAAATCTCCGTCTTGCAATATCAAAGAACTCATATCGCCGTTCCATGTTTGCTTAGGATTTCTAAGAAAACCAAAGTTGGCACCGATAGAGTTGTTGGCATCCAACTGGTAGCTGGCATCCAATCGAAAGTTCATGGCTTCGATAATACCTACTTGTCTTATCTCACTTTTTTGGTTCCACGTCTTGTCAAGATAAGTCTTCTGCTGTAAGTCTTTATTGTCTGGCTGGTATTGTCTTGCTCCAAAGGCGTATGCGCCTAACTCTAATCCATTCTTGCGATAGTTCATATTCAGCCTGCCATATCCTCCAATGTTCTTTTTCTCGTCGTACGATCCTTCTGTTGTAGCGTCAAACCCGAATCCTTCGCCTTGTATCTTCTTCGTTGTGATACGGATGACCGCCTTGGTGCTGGCTGCGTAACGAGCACCAGGGTTAGTGATGACTTCCACCGACTTGATGTTGTCGGAATGCAAACGGTCCAGCTCGCTCTTGTCTCTCATCTGTCGTCCATTGATATAGATAACAGGCTCACCGCGACCGAATACCTTGATGCTGCCATTCTGGGCAGACACGTTAGGGATGCGGTCGAGCAGGTTCTCCATGGTTCCTGCCTTCTCAAGTACGGATCCGACAATGGTTGTCGTCATTCCGCCATTCTTCAGGATAGTCTTAGGCAGGGATGACTTCACGACCACTTCGCCGAGCATCTTGCTGTCTTCTTCCATCTTGATAATGCCCACATTTTCACCAGTGCAATCCTTGCAGATTGTCTTATAGCCTACGGATGTCACCTTGATGATTCCACCGTTGCAGGAAGAGTCGATGGCAAAGCTGCCATCCTCTCCACTCACTGCGCCCTTGACGAAAGCCGAGTCTGTTCTATTCAATAATACTACATTGGCAAACGCCAAAGGTTCTCCCTTGGTATTCATCACCTTGCCGGTGATATTCTGCGCCATCATCGGAGTCATAGCTGAGAGGCACAACACTGTGGTAAAAATTACTTTTTCCTTCATATTGCTACAGTTTTGCTTGATTCTTTTATTTTTCTGCTGCAAAAGTATAGCTTTATAGGAAAAAGCCTTTGACACAAAAGTGTATTTCTCAAGAGTGTGGCTTAAGAATTACACTTTTGTGTATAAAAAGAAAGGATAAATAGCGTTTGGTGATAGATTTTTAATGAATTTACCTTATTTTTTCATTACCAAATCAGCGAGCACGATGGCGGATTCCTTCTCATCCCTCGGTGCATCCTTTGACTTCCATGCCACGATGAAGCGGATTCGGGCAGCGGTTACCTTGTAACCTTTCAACTCCCATTTGCCTAGTTCCTCCTTCATCTTGATGGAGAGCTGGGCTATGTCTCTGCCTGTTGATGGGAGACAGAGGCAATGGTCGTGGTAGGTTAGCGGCATACCGCTTCTCAGGCAAAGGATAGCATCCTTGTGAGGCTTGGAGAAGCCCAGGTTTACATCCTTGTGTGAGAGCTGAAGCACTATTTCGTTGGGCTCATCGTAGGCTTGGGCATCATAGAGATGCTGGGCACTTTTCAGACTGTCGAAGAGATTGCCGTTGGTGTGGATGGTTAGTGTACGCTTGGCACGGGTCATGCCCACATAGTGTCGGCGCAGTATGTCGTCTGTAGGATGTTCGGGATGGGTAATGAGCATCAGTACATGGTCGAACTCATGACCTTTTGCCTTGTGGATGGTGCTGACCACGATGTCTGATTTCGAGATGTCACAGAAGTCTTCTACGGATGATTCGAACACGAACTCCCTCAGGTCGCTGTAGTACTTGGCACGATTGGTCTGCTCAAATACCTGGAGGCTGCGGCGCAGATATGGCAAAGCCTGGCTGGTGGCATACTTTTGGAATGTCTGCTGCTTGGCTGCTTCCCAAATATCATCAGGGATGATAGGGGATTTCGTCTCCTTGATGCCTTGGTCTATCTTCTTTAAAAAGTATCTTACCTCTGCCAGATTCCAGAAGCGCAAGCCGTCCATTGATTGCACCAGTTTGGCCTTGATGTTATGGCTGTGAAGAAGAGCCAGCATGATGACAGCCTCCTCATTGGTCTGCGTGAGGATGCTGATGGTTTCGTTCTTCTTGCGGAAAGATGCATCAGCTTCTTTTGAAGCGTTACTTCCCAGTAATCGCGTAACATCTTCTAGGATAGGCTGATACATATAAACCTTTTTCTCCTGAATATCGTATGGATGCTTCACGATTCTTACCTCTCCATCTTCTTGACTCATGGAGATGATAGGGGTAGATTTGATTCGCTGACGGATGTTGTGGGCGAAGTCGTTGGCAGCATTCACGATATGGCGAAGGCTGCGGTAATTCTCCGTCATCTCGATGAAACGGCTGTGCTCTGTCTGGGTCAGTTCATAGAGATACTGCGAGTTGGAACCCCTAAACTCATAGATGTTCTGGTCATCATCTCCTACGGCAATCACCCTCATCTCTTCGTTGGCTTTCATCAGAGCAGAGACAAGGGCATAGTCATCCTTGCTCATGTCTTGTGCCTCGTCAATAACGAGCACGGTCTTGCTGATGCGATTGGGCTCCACTTCTCCATTGTTGATCATTTCGGCGGCTTGCTTAACCACATCTCCTGCCTCATCCAGATTGCCAACTCTGCCCAGCAGGTCGAAGCAGTAGGAATGGAAGGTCTTGATTTCTACGAAATGGGCGGCATTGCCGATGAGTTGCATCAGTCGCTGCTTGAACTCGGTAGCGGCTGCACGAGAGAAAGTGAGCATCAGGAGTTGTTCGTGCTTTACATCTTCCAGCAGCAGGAGAGAGGCAAGCTTATGTACGAGCACACGTGTCTTGCCGCTGCCAGGACCGGCAGCGACTACGATGCAGCGGGACTCGTGGTCGTCGATGATTTCCTTCTGTCTCTTGGAGAGCATTCCGAAGAGTTTCTTATACTTCGAAGGTGTTACGTTGCGCTCTATCTCAGTCTCCCGGTTGCCCTTGAAGTATTTTGAGATGAAGCAATGGTAGTCCATCTGGAAGTAATCCTGCACATATTGCAGGGCGGCATCGTAATCCCTTACCATCAGGTTGGCATATTCGCCCACGATGTGAATCTGCTGAATCTTCTGCTTGTAGAATTCATTGAGCATGCGGTAATCCTCCTGCTTATAGTGGAGGCGAGGTTCCTTGATGCGTTTAATTGCCATTGCATTGTAAAGCACCAGGAATCCTCCTTCCAGCTTCATGGCTCCTATCTTGGAGAGATAGAGCAAGGCTTCCTCCACGTCTTCCAACTGTAGGGAAGAGAAGTCGGAGAAGAGTGACTGGTTGCTGGATTTCAGATTGTTCAGAAGTTCGACTACCGAGAATTGAAGAGGCTTCTCTTTTCTATTGTCTGTTGCGCCAGAGGCTTTTCCTAAACCTTTTTCTTCAGAAGGATTCTTTTCTTCAGAAGAGGTATTGTTGCTCTCTTCTGTTATAGTTTTACTGTTTTCTTCAGCCAGGCTGTATAGTCTTTCAATGATGAATCGGCAAACCTCAATTCGTCTTTCGAATCGCTTGATGATGGTCTCTATGTCCTTGTCTCTTGTTACGATGAGATTGCGGACGCCGTCTTCCTTCTTGTGCGCATAGCCCTTCACTGCCAGGAAGTATAGCAGTGTGCGGATTTTCTTTTCTGTTGAAGTATTGATGCCGTCATGTACGGCATTGTCATTGAGTTGCTTGTATGTGATATGCAGCGATTCATCCGGGATATGTTCCAGAATGTATCTTTCCAGTTTGGCGAAGTTTTCCAGCATCTGCTGAGGCTTTCGTTGCTTGTCGCTGATATCTTGCAGATAGGCTGATATGTCACGGGTATCGGCAAGGATGCCTTCCTGTCGCATTCTGTCAACGGAAGAGATGACGTCTCGCTTGCTGAGTCCTAAGATGTCGGCGAGGTAATCGATGCGGGATTCAGCCTCGCTATCCTGTGCCTTGGCTATATGCTTCTGGGTGATGAGCGACTTGATGATGCGGATGGCATTCTGCATCTCATCTTCAGAGAACAGGGGGGATTCGGTGAGGCGCAGTCTTGCCTCGTCCATGTTCTTGACAGTGATACCTGTGGCATAGACGTGCGGAATGTTGTTGCCACGCTCTATGTATCCGCTCTGTTCTAGAGCAGATAGGGCGGTGCGGACACGGGTTTCTATGTCGGATACCGAGTCATCCCAACCGGCTTGGCGGGCTATCTCCAGCGCCGAACAGCTTACGTGTGGGCGCTGCTTGGTAAAATCCTTAACGGCTTTCCATACCTGTTGTATCTCGCTGATGCTCAGTTTGGTTTGGTTGAGCAGAATGAAGTGCTTATCTAAGTCCTCGTCGCTATAGAGTACATAGCATTTGGCATTGAGGTGTGGATCTCTTCCTGCACGTCCAGCCTCCTGTACATAGTTCTCCAGAGAGTCGGAGATGTCGTAGTGGATAACCAGCCCCACATCGCTCTTATCTACTCCCATGCCGAAGGCGGAGGTGGCAACGATGATTCTAACCTTATCGCTCATGAAGGCATCCTGATTGTGTATCTTCTCGTCGGCATCCATCTTGCCATTATAGGGCAGGGCGGATATGCCGTCACGTGTCAGTTTTTGGGCGAGTTCACGGGTTCGCTTGGTGCGGGATACGTAGATGATGGTAGGGCAATCAGCCTGCTCTACCAACGAGCGCAGGAGATTGTATTTATTGCCGTCACTATCTACGTGGATAACGGAATAGTGCAGGTTGGTACGTGAGGCTGATGAGGCGAAGAGCTGGAGGTCGGTGCCCAGCCAATGCTTGAAATAGTCGCAGATATCCTGCACCACCTTCTGTTTTGCAGTGGCGGTGAAGCAAGATACGGGTATCAGGGTTTGACCATGATTGCGGGCCATAGCGTCCTTGCCGAACTTACGTTCCTGATATTCCTTGATAAACTTGCCGATATATAGGTAATCCACACGGAAGTCTTGTCCCCATGCAGAGAAGCAGTGAGCTTCATCAATGACGAATCTCACCACATGCCGTGCCATGAGGATGCGCTCGATGGTTTTGGAGCGCAACATCTCTGGTGCTATATATAATAAGGTGGCATCTCCGCTCTGCACTCGTTCGATGGCTAGGGAGCGGGAGATAGGGTCGAGGAGACCGTTGATGGTTACGGCATCGGTGAAGCCGCGGTCTGCGAGGTTATCTACCTGGTCTTTCATCAATGATTGCAGAGGCGAGATAACCACGGTGAGTCCATGTATGGTTCTGCCATCCATCAGGGCTGGCAACTGGAAGGTGAGCGACTTGCCGCCACCCGTAGGAAATATCGCCAATAATGACTTGCCATCTACTGCAGCCTGCGATGCCTGTTCCTGCAGCGGTTCGCCGTCATAGGTACGGAAGGCATCATAGCCGAAGAGTTGTTTCAGGTTGTGATGAATGTCGAGCATGCGGTTGCAATACTCGCAGCCATCGGTGCATTGAGTATGGCAGAGCATATAGATGATATGTTCTACTTCGGGATAATGGAAGAGTACCCAACCTGGGGTTACAGATTGATAATCGTCTGTGCCTATGAGGGCCAAGGCGTATGCCAAGCCGCAAGGAGACTGGGCTGCAAGAGCCGGAATGTCGGCATGGGCGCAAATATGATTCTTGTATTCAGAAAGAATGAATTCTGAAACTTCTATGATTGCATCATCCTTTTCGATGGCTCCCACATACATCAGAAATCCTCTGAATTCCTCTTCATTCTGGAGCAGCAAGGTGAAGATTTTCCTCTTTCTTTCTGATAATTGATTCCATGCAGCGATTTCATCCATCAAAAGCTCCTTGGCTTTCTCGCAGTCGTTGACAGGATTGTTCATCTGCTCGCTCATCAGTTTGTCGTCCTTTACCAGATGATGGTAAGGGCGCTTGGGGAAGAGGAGCGGGGAGAGATAGAGGGTATCTATCAGTATGCCGTTGAGTTGGAGATAGCGGGCATCGTGATGAATGAGGTTATGCCCGCAGATATAGTCAACCTTTCCTTCTTGCAGGAACTTGTTCAGTGCCGTCTGCGATGCTTGGTGGAAGGTAGCTCCGTCATAACGCAATGCTCCGATGTCGTGTATTTTATGGTCTTTCAGTCCCACTTCTGTATCCACAAAGGCAATGTTCCTGCTTCTGGCATCTTTCTTCTTGATGTCAGAGCTTACGGTGAGATTGTTCTTTCTTCCAAAGAAGCGACTGAATATTGCCATAATCTTCGATGTTTATATTTCCACCGCAAATTTACAATTATTATTTGATATATGCAAATAATCAAGTGCTTTTATCTTCTTTGAAAGCTGTTTTTATACAATTCCAAGAGGCTTACGAGGATATCTTCAAGGCAGATTAATATGCCCCTAAAACCTTC
>ERZ833515.2208-NODE-2208-length-11551-cov-13.983299_pt1 | contig 11551 bp, 9 predicted proteins | sample MGYA00519949_ERZ833515 | MGnify/ENA primary metagenome ERZ833515 (study PRJEB31850, sample SAMEA3708741) | human gut metagenome | biome: human gut; feature: human-associated habitat; material: faeces | place: China | collected 2014 ...
AATTGAAAATTTGTGGCCACGGGACGGTTCTTGCCCTCTACCGCTGCGCTCAAAACGCATTTTCAACAAATGTTTCCGAATTGTTAAGACGCAAAAATAAGTAGAGAGTTCCGCTGCTCGTGTATGTTGATCGCCGTTTGCTCCGAACGAAGTTCCTGCCCCTGTTTGTGCAGCGGCGTTGACAAAAAGTCGGTATCACGTCCGGTCGGCTCATGAAATTTTCAAGGTGCAGCTCCCGTAAAAGAAAAATACCGCCCACGCAGCGCAGCGATGATTTTGTCGGGGTGAATCGGCGGCAAAATGAATCGGGTGTGTTGCGGGGCGGTTAATCTTTCAGGGATGATCCACGGCGAGGCAGTGTTCAAAATGAACACGACCACATTTTGTGGGTGGCTTCAAACCAATCCACAAGAGCGGTGGGATTTACAAGAAAAATACCACGGTATGTAGGATACGTCAAGATGGTTTTGTAAAATTTATTGTGCTAAAGCAGTGGATAGTAGGACTTATCTACTGGAAATTGAAGCATCTAGCAAAGAATTTATGTGCACAAATTGGAAAATCGGCATATCTGTGCTATACTCAAAGCAGAATTTGTTGAGCTAAAACGGAGGTATTGAACCATGGCAGAGAAAAACACCGCCGACATTGGATTTGAAAAGCAGATTTGGAATGCTGCCTGCGTGCTTCGGGGCAATATGGATGCTTCAGAGTATAAGGGTGTCGTCCTTGGTCTTATTTTCTTGAAATATATTTCGGATCGTTTTGAAGATAAGTACAATCAGCTGGTTGCAGACGGTGATGGCTTTGAGGAAGATCGTGACGAGTACACATCGGAAGGAATCTTCTTTGTGCCTGCTGGTGCGCGTTGGAGCGATGTTTCTGCAAAGGCACATGACCCGGAAATCGGTCAGGTAATCGATGATGCAATGCGCGCTATCGAAAAAGAAAACGTGCGCCTGAAGGATATCCTGCCGAAAAATTTCGCGCGCCCGGAACTGGATAAACGGCGGTTGGGTGAAGTCGTTGACCTGTTTACGAACATCAAAATGATTGAACACGGCAGCGAAAAGGACATTCTGGGGCGCACTTATGAATACTGTCTGTCCATGTTTGCAGAGCAGGAAGGCAAGCGTGGCGGCGAGTTCTTTACACCGTCCTGTGTTGTGCGGACACTGGTGGAAGTGCTGCAACCGTTTAAGGGACGAGTGTATGACCCTTGCTGTGGCAGTGGTGGTATGTTTGTTCAGTCTGCAAAATTTGTAGAGAACCATAGTGGAAATATCAACGATATCTCGATTTATGGACAGGATTCCAACCCGACCACATGGAAACTGGCGCAGATGAACCTTGCCATTCGTGGCATTGAACCCGACCTTGGAAAGTATGCGGCGGATACATTCCTTGACGACCAGCACCCGACCATGCGGGCAGACTATATCATGGCGAATCCACCTTTCAACCTGTCAAACTGGGGCGCAGAGCAGCTCAAAGATGATGTACGCTGGCAGTATGGTATGCCGCCTGCAAGCAACGCGAACTTTGCATGGCTTCAGCACATGATTTATCATCTTGCGCCGGGTGGCCGCATGGGTATGGTGCTTGCAAACGGTTCGCTCTCTTCTCAGTCTGGCGGCGAAGGTGACATCCGCAAAAATATTGTGAATGCTGACCTTGTGGACTGCATCATTGCCATGCCGACACAGCTGTTTTATACGACGCAGATTCCGGTTTCGCTCTGGTTTGTCTCCAAACGCAAGAAACAAGCCGGAAAAACGTTGTTTATTGACGCCCGGAAGATGGGCGTTATGGTGAGCCGCAAACTGCGTGAACTTACAGATGGCACAAAAGAAGAATACAAAAACGAAGATGGTACATTAAAAAATGACATCAAAAAGATTGCCGATACCTACAATGCCTATGTTAATGGTACACTGGAAGATGTAAAAGGTTTCTGCACAGTTGTTGATACAGAGAAAATTGCGGAGCAAGATTATATTTTAACACCGGGTCGTTATGTTGGCGTTGAGGAACAGGAAGACGATGGTGAACCGTTTGAAGAAAAAATGGCTCGGCTGACTTCTGAACTTTCGGATTTGTTCAAGCAGTCACATAAGCTGGAAGCAGAAATTAAGGAGAAGTTGGGGGCGATTGGGTATGAAGTTTGACATTTGGAAAGAGTGCCCGAAAGTACCGTTGCCCAGTGTTCTTTTAACGGTTGTTGACAACCGAGGAAAAACTGTACCAACTGCCCCTTCGGGACATAAACTAATTGCAACAAATTGCGTCAGAAATGAAAATCTATACCCTGTATATGAAAAAATTAGGTATCTCTCAGAGGAAACATACAGAACGTGGTTTAGAGCGCACCCTGAACCTGGAGATATTATTTTTGTGTGTAAAGGAACACCTGGAAGGGTGTGTTTGGTGCCCGATCCAATAGATTTTTGTATTGCGCAAGATATGGTTGCATTAAGAGCCGATCCTAAAATTGTATATAACAAATATCTTTTAGCTGTTTTGCGTAGTTTTCAAATTCAAGAGCAAATTCTAAGTACAAGTGTAGGTGATGTGATTCCACATTTCAAAAAAAGTTTTTTCGATCAAATAATGATTCCGATACCGAATATGGATATTCAAAAGTCAATCGGTGATTTTTATTACACAATATCCGAGAAAACGGAGTTAAACAAAAAGATAAACGATAATTTAGAGCAGCAAGCCGCCGCATTGTTCTCAAGCCTCTATAATCGATCAAATACTGAGGTTAGATACACTGATTTAATACAAATACTCGGCGGTGGAACCCCCAAAACAGGCGAAACTGCGTATTGGAACGGTAATATTGCTTTCTTTACTCCAAAAGATGTTGGCACACCATATACATTTATCACAGAAAAGACTATTACAGAAGAGGGACTTTCACATTGTAATAGCCGACTATATCCTGTGAATACAGTTTTCGTTACGGCAAGAGGTACTGTTGGCAAAGTTGGTCTGTCCGGAGTTCCGATGGCTATGAATCAATCCTGTTATGCACTTGTCGGTAAGAAAACACATCAACTTCTTGTCTATTTTTACACACTCAAAGCTGTTGATAGACTTAAGCATAAAGCAAGTGGAGCTGTATTTGATGCGATTACCACTAGAGATTTTGATTCAGAGCAAATCATGAAGCTATCTGATGATGATGCTAAAGCGTTTCTCTGTGTTGCAGAGCCAATGTTTCAGGAGATACTTAACAATAGCATCGAAAACTTGCGGCTTTCAACACTACGGGATTTCCTGTTGCCCAAGCTAATGTCTGGTGAGATTGGCGTCTCTTCCGTTCAGCTCTAAGCTGCTAAATTATCGTTTGCCAGATTTTTAATAACTCTCACCAGTGGCGGGAGATTCTACGGAGCAACTGCCACTGCCGTCGTTCTCTGAACTCGTAATAAGGAGATACGGCGATGAAAAATCAAGTTATCAACGAGATACAGCGAAAAATGCTGCCGTATCTCAATAATGAACAACTTTTGTATTTGAAGGCGGTTCTGGAAACATCTTTGCAAGGTGTAGTGATTGAAAAAGGTGAAGAGCAACCAAAGGCTGAGGAACGAGATTCGGCAGCAGCGTTCATTACAGCAAAACGGATAGAGGGCTGTTCCGAAAAAACACTGACCTATTATTCGAAAACTATCGAAGCAATGCTGAATGGTGTGGGAAAATCACCGCAGCAAATTACAACGGACGATTTGCGAAAGTATCTGACGGATTATCAGACACAGCGGCACTCAAGCAAAGTTACGATTGACAATATCCGGCGTATTCTTTCCAGTTTCTTCTCGTGGCTGGAAGATGAAGATTTCATTGTGAAAAGCCCTGTCCGCAGGATTCACAAAGTGAAAACCGCCAAAATCATCAAGGAAACGTACACCGATGAAGCACTGGAACTGATGCGTGACAACTGTTCAACAGTACGAGATTTGGCGATTATTGATTTGCTGGCATCTTCTGGAATGCGTGTCGGGGAATTGGTGACACTTAATCGTGAGGATATCAACTTTAATGAGCGTGAATGCGTGGTATTTGGCAAAGGCAATAAGGAACGATTGGTATATTTTGATGCACGAACGAAGATTCACCTTCAAAATTATCTGGATGAACGGTCAGATAGCAATCCAGCACTCTTTGTGACCCTGAAAGAGCCGCACGAACGATTGATGATTGGTGGTGTGGAAACGATGCTTCGTGAATTGGGGCGGCGATTAAAGCTAAATAAAGTGCATCCACACAAGTTCAGACGGACGTTGGCAACGACAGCGATTGACAAGGGAATGCCGATTGAACAGGTGCAGCAGCTTTTAGGACACCAGAAAATTGACACAACGATGCACTATGCAATGGTAAAACAACAAAATGTGAAATTGGCACATAGGAAATTTATAGGATGAGGAAAAATATGATTGTGACGCTAAAAGATATTACGACCAAAATAACAAAAGGGACAACGCCGACATCTATTGGATGTAAATTTGAGAAAAGCGGCATTAATTTTATTAAATCAGAGTCTTTAGTCGATGGGAAAACGATTGATAAAAGTAAATTTGCCTTTATCTCGGAGCGGACACACGAAAGGCTAAAAAGATCTCAAATTGAGAAAAACGATATCCTTTTCTCGATGGCCGGTATGTTCTTGGGCAAAACGGGAATTGCAACCGCTGAAGTGGTGCCAGCAAATACGAATCAAGCGGTTGCAATTATAAGGGTAGATGATACAAAAGCAAACTATGAGTATGTGTACTACTACCTTAATCAAAAGTCTGTCATACATACTATTAATACGACATCTGCACAATCAGCTCAACCGAACATTAATTTGAAACAAATTGGGGAAATCAAGATAAATCTTCCTGACAGAAAAAAGCAAGATCAAATAGTTTCACTTCTTTCTGCAATAGATTTGAAAATTTCAAATAATGTAGAGATAAACGATAATTTAGCGGCTTAGAGCTGAATACTCGCGATATCAATTGCGCTAGACATTAGTTTAGGTAACAGACTATCTCTTAGCATAGCAAGTGAATGATTTTGCTCTTCCAAGATTTTTTGTTGCGCAAAGATTGGCGCACAGAAACTATTAAATTGGTCAAGTGTGTTCCGATCAGGAATGATGGCGGGGATATTCTTCATGGCACTTCCTGAAATTTCTTTGAATGTCGAGCCTGATGCTGCACTCTCAATAACCGGAAGACTGTGTTTCAAGAAAAAGTATACAAACGCTGTTCCAATTTCCGAGTAAGGTATAACAGACTTAAAGCCTTGATTGGTTGTAACTTCATTAGATGCAATTGCAATATATCCGATGGGAGCACGTGATGAAAACAATACTGTACCCTTGGGCATGACTGTTGCACTGCTGTTCTTCAAACCAAGTTCTGTGATATCATTTTCGCCATGAGATATGAATTTGGACTTGTTGATAGATAAATCTTTTGGCGTTATCCACGCAATACCATTATTGGTATAGTATTCAGGCTTGGTTTTTGAAGGCGTACTACCGCCCACAACAGTTCCAAGGTCACTTATTGTGCTGATTTGCCACATGGGATTTGCATTGTTGATAAATAATTCTTGAAAATAGGTGGCGGCTTGCTGCTCTAAATTATCGTTTATAAAAGATATGAAGGGATAATATGGAAGATTTTGATAATGCTAAGACAAGAAATCCGAGGGAATGCGTTGTTACAAACCTTAATAGCTACCTGACCTACATTTCTGATATAAAGGAAACCATAAAGAAAGAGGAAGGCGCGGAAGTAAGCGCAAAGCATTATTTCTTCCGTGGACAGGCCAGCAACGAATGGAACGTCATGCCGGGAGTGTTCCGTGGTGGGATGCTGCCACATGAAGCAGAATTGATAAATGCGGCTTACACACGAAATCCCGATGACTTCCGGCAACTGACAACAGATTTTGAAAAACTCGCAAAATTGCAGCACTACGGGTTGCCGACAAGACTGTTGGACGTGACGGAGAATCCGCTAGTAGCACTGTATTTTGCTTGCCAAAAAAATCAAGAGAAAAAGATAACTGACGGGAAAACTACATTATTGCCGCCGACCGATGGAAAAATCTATTATAAGCGTGATTACGGAAAAAGTTATAGCGACATAGAGATCAAAGTGCTGGCATATTTAGCGAGCCATGAGATTTCGGGCGATTGTACATTAGAAAAGCTGCTTTCGGATTTGAACAAGTATGGAATTTATACAGATAAAGAAGCAGAAGAGTGCAGGGTAAGTGAGTATAAAAGCTTGCTTTCGATTATTCAAAGAAATTATTTTGTGATTTCCAATTTGAATAATGAAAGATTGGTGCGGCAAAGCGGTTCTTTTTTAATCTGCGGAAAATATAATGTTCAGCTTAAAGAAAAAATCGGACAGAGCATTGTTAAACGGGCATATAGCGATGTTCAAGACGAGTTTGAACTACAAAGTTTTAGAATACCAGCGGGAAGAAAAGACGCGATTTTAGAGAAACTGAGTTTTTACAATATCAACGAAGGAACGCTGTTCCCGGAACTTGAGCACCAGATGGCATATATTAAAAGCAATTATGCGAACACGCAAAAGCCTATGGTTGATCGGTTTGTGAAAACAGAAGTTCCGATAACAAGTATTAAAGAAGTGCGCAATTTAGATGTTTCAGACGATAAAGTGGACGAGATTATTCGAGAAGCATTGCATAATGCTGTGCATCCAGAAATTTTTGATGATTGTTACGTTGCAATTCAAAAGAATTTGATGCCGGATTGGTATCGTAAGGAAATTGGACTCAGTAAAGTTCGATTGGCACTAACGGATACATTGGATAATGGTACGCCGATGGGACGCGCGGTGGCAAAAAGAGCGGCGCATTCTATCGTTACAAAGATTGTGAATGCCATTGAGCAAGAATCGAATACAGCAACTTCGGATAATAGTTGAGGAGAAAAATCATGCTTTCATTTACCGAAGATACCTTTGAGCAAGCAGTCATAGAGTTATTTGAAAATATGGGTTACACCCACATTTACGCTCCTGATATGAACCGGACGGATTACAGCCGCCCGCTGCTGGACGATGTTTTGCGGGATTGTCTGGTGCGGCTGAATCGCAGCCTTCCGGCTATGGCGATTGATGAGGCAATCCTGAAATTGAATGATTTTGATGCAGGAAGCCTATTGCAGAAGAATATTATTTTTATGGACTATCTGCAAAACGGTATCACGGTCAAATACGCAGTCAAGGGTGAAGAACGGTCTTCGGTAGTAAAGCTGATTGATTATGCAGATGCAGACAAAAATGATTTCTATGTGGTAAACCAGTATACCTTCGTGGAAAATGGAAACAACCGCCGCCCGGATATCATTCTGTTTATCAACGGAATGCCACTGGTCTTGATGGAACTGAAAAGTCCTTCCAAGGACGAAGTGGGTGCAGAAAACGCATACAACCAGATTCGGAACTATATGCAGGACGTTCCCTCCATGTTCTATTATAACGCCATCTGCGTGATTAGCGACCTGTCCACCAACAAAGCAGGTACGATTACTTCCGGGCTTGACCGTTTTATGGAATGGAAAACAAAAGACGGTGATTATGAAAACACTGCGTATGCGCAGTTTGATACCTTCTATGAGGGGATGTTCCAGAAAGCACGGTTGCTGGATATTCTGAAAAATTTCATCCTGTTTTCCGGTGATGGGCAGAAGCCGATTAAAATTTTGGCTGGGTACCACCAGTATTTCGCTGTACGAAAAGCCATCGAAAAGGCCAAAATTGCCACCAAAACAGACGGCAAGGGTGGTGTGTTCTGGCATACGCAGGGCAGCGGAAAATCTCTGTCGATGGTATTCTATGCCCATTTGCTGCAAGAAGCTCTGGACAGCCCCACCATCGTTGTGATGACGGACCGCATTGACCTTGACGATCAGCTCTACACGCAGTTCGCCAGGTGCGCGCCGTTTTTGCGCCAGACACCTGTACAGGCAACCAGCAAGGAAAATCTAAGCAAGCTGCTGGATGGTCGAAAAGCAAACGGCATTATCTTCACCACGATGTTCAAGTTTGAGCGTGGCGAGAAGCCACTGTCCGAACGTAGAAATATCGTGGTAATGGCGGATGAAGCCCACCGTGGACAGTATGGTTTTGATGAAAAAATTGTCATCAAAGAAAATGAACGGGGTGAAAAAGAAGCACATACGGTCATTGGCAATGCCCGTATCATTCATGATGCCCTGCCGAATGCAACTTACATAGGCTTTACAGGAACACCTATTTCGGCAAAAGATAGAAATACGCGTGAAGTTTTTGGTGATTATATCGATATTTATGATATGACACAGGCGGTGGAAGATGGTGCAACGCGTCCGGTTTACTATGAGAGCCGCGTTATCAAACTCCACCTTGACCAAAATACGCTGGCCTTGATTGATGCGACCTACGATGCGCTGGAACAGCAATCGGACGCTGCAACGATTGAAAAAAGCAAAAAGATGTTGGGGCAGATGGAGAGTGTGTTGGGAGCAGAGTCTACCATTCAATCCCTGTGCGAAGATATTGTCAACCATTACGAAAAGTACCGCGCTAATCTTTTGACGGGCAAGGCGATGATCGTGGCGTATTCGCGCCCGATTGCGATGAAGATTTATCGAAAACTTCTGGAGCTGCGCCCGACATGGAACGAAAAGATCGGCGTAGTTATGACGGGTGGCAACAATGACCCGGAGGATTGGAAAGAAATCATCGGTACAAAATCTCACAAAGAAGAACTTGCCCGGAAATTTAAAGACAACGATGACCCGATGAAGATTGCCATTGTTGTGGATATGTGGCTGACAGGTTTTGATGTGCCTTCACTGGCTACGATGTATGTTTACAAGCCAATGCACGGATACAATCTGATGCAGGCCATCGCGCGTGTCAACCGCGTGTTTAAGGACAAAGAGGGCGGCTTGATTGTAGATTACGTTGGCATTGCATCTGCCCTCAAAGCCGCTATGAAGGAGTATACCAAGCGTGATCAGTCCCGATATGGCGATATGGACATTGCCAAAGTTGCTTATCCAAAGTTTCAGGAAAAGCTTCAGGTGTGCAAAGATTTGTTGTACGGCTTTGATTTTAGCGGATTTATTGGCGGTTCTCCGTTGATGATGGCAAAGCTGGTCACTGGCGGCGTAAACTTTGTTCTGGACGCAAAAGCACCCAAGCGCAAAGATCTGTTTCTGCGAGAAGCTCTGTTGTTGAAACAGTCGCATTCGTTGTGTTCCAGCATGACCACGGAGCAGGAGCGACATGAAGCGGCCTATATGGAAGCAGTCCGTTCTACGGTGGTGAAGATCACCTATGGTGGGAGTGGCGGTAGGACACTTTCTTTGAAAGAAATCAATGCTCAAATCAATGAACTGCTGAAGGCAAGTATCCAGAGCCAAGGGGTTATCAGCTTGTTTGACAGCAAGCAGGCAGATGAAAATATCAGTCTGTTTGACCCAGCGGTGTTAGATGAAATTTCCAAGATGAAGGAAAAGAACATTGCCGTAGAAATTTTGAAAAAACTGATGGCAGAGCAAGTTTCACTGTATAAACGGACAAATGTTGTGCAGTCTCAGAAGTTTTCGGAAAAGATTACACAGTTGATGAACTCTTACTATAACGGCCTGATTACAAACGAGGAGGTCATCAAGGAACTGCTGAAAACGGCACAGGAGATTACAGAACTGTATAACAACGGTAAAAAGCTGGGTTTGACGCAGGAGGAATTGGCTTTTTACGATGCTCTGACAAAGCCAGAAAACATCAAGGATTTCTACCAAAACAATGAACTGATTGACTTAACCAGAGAGCTTACGGAAATGCTGCGCAAAAATCGGACAATAGACTGGCAGAAAAAAGAAACTGCCCGTGCGAGTATGCGTAAGATGGTGAAGCACCTCCTGAAAAAGTATAAGTATCCGCCGGAAGATTATGATACGGCAATCAGCACGGTCATTAGCCAGTGTGAGATGTGGACGGACAATGAGATGTGGACGGACAAGATGGTAGTATGAATTGTATGAAATGTCGTTGATTTGTGCTTGACAATCGGATTCCTTTTCTGTAAAATGATTTTAGAAAATACTATTATTGAAAATAAGAAAGGCTGTTTTATGGGAAAGATGATCTTAGATGACCTCCGCAAGCGTCTGGAACGTCTGGACGAAGACGCAGACCTGATGATCGACAATAACGACCGCTATCAGATGGTAATTGTGGGCGGCAGTGCGTTCATTTTGCTGGGCAAGTTGACCCGCGCTACTCATGACATTGATGCCTTGAGTGTTCCGAAAGAACTGTACAGTTTGCTTGGCAAGTACGACATCAACACCGATGTGGAAGCCTACATCGACAATTTCCCGTATAACTTCCAAGACCGGCTTCAGCCGCTACCCTTTGGTGGTACAAAGGTGCAGTTCTATACACCCAGTCTGGAGGACTTGGTGATTGCAAAGCTGTGCTCTTTTCGGGACACTGACAAAGCAGACGTAGAGAGTGAGGCTGTGCGGAATTCGTTGGATTGGGACTTGCTGGAACACCTTGCAACGGATGAAGATGAACTGAAAGCCAGCATCTTGAACGACTGGCGGTATCGGGATTTTTATATCCGTTATCAGGAGTATGTGGAGAGGTGGAGGCCATGCGAAAGCTGACATTTGAGGGTTTCTTGAAGCAGTATGTGGCAGAGCTTTCCGGGGTGCAGACGGCTAGTATTCATAGGCTGGCAGATTGTCTGAGCGAGAATCCCCGCCTGAAAGAACCGCTGTTTCTCTATGCGCTGGCATTTAATAAAGTAGAACTGCTGCTCCGCTACACCGCAAACAGCACGATTGCTGCGGAATATGAGCAACTTTCTAATCTCTATTCGCTGGAGCAAATGCTGGTGCTTCTTGAAAAGCAATCATCAGAACTGCCGGAAGGCTATTTGAAGGTTTGGCGCAGCTATTGCTCGGTGCGGGATGCCGCCCTTGCGGACAATGACACAAAAGAACTGATTCATCGCCGGGTATTGGAACTTCAACAAAAAAAGAAATTGACGAATTATCGTCTTTACAAGGACTTGAAGCTGAATCCGGGCAATGTGAATGCATGGCTCAAACACAACGATTCCAGCAAAATGAGCCTTGACTGTGCACGGCAGATCTACAAGTACGCAAAAAGCTACCCGTCTGTTCGATAAGAAAAAGGAAGTGAGTCTATGACCGCCGTAATCTATGCCCGCTATTCCTCGGACAACCAGCGTGAAGAATCCATTGAAGGCCAGATTCGGGAATGCACCGCCTACGCCGAAAAGAACGGCATCACGGTCATCAAACACTACATTGATCGTGCATTCTCTGCCAAAACGGACAACCGCCCGGAGTTCCAGCAGATGATCAAAGACAGCGGTAAGAAACTATTTGACGTTGTTCTCGTCTGGAAATTTGACCGCTTTGCACGGAATCGTTTTGATAGCGCAAACTACAAGATGATCCTGAAAAAGAACGGTGTCC
>ERZ833515.2211-NODE-2211-length-11548-cov-2.449665_pt1 | contig 11548 bp, 9 predicted proteins | sample MGYA00519949_ERZ833515 | MGnify/ENA primary metagenome ERZ833515 (study PRJEB31850, sample SAMEA3708741) | human gut metagenome | biome: human gut; feature: human-associated habitat; material: faeces | place: China | collected 2014 ...
CGTTCTGCAGGTTTTTCCCGATGACATATATCTTGGGGCTTTTGATTGATGGTACGCACAAGGAAAGGAAAAAGTCGTGTCGGTGGTGAAAGTGCTTCGGATGGGATTGCATTCCGATTTTTTTGTCACTTCAGAAAGTTCTGCCTGCGGTTGCCAACCGGAAGACGGAGTGTCCCTTTCAGACCGGATTTGGAATAACAATAGGAGATATTGGGGAAAACAATAGGAGATATTTCCAAAACATAAGGACATTTTCGGTGAATGCTTACGTCTTTTCGCCCAAATGCTTGCTTCTTTTTGCGAAAAGTCAGGCTTTCCGAGCCCGGAAGCCCGTCTTTTCGGCCTCTAAAGTCTCCATTTGGCTTTTTTCTTCTCTCCGGGTGTCGGAAACGGACAAGGACTCTGTTATGAAAAACAGATATTTACTTTCTTTTTGTACTGTTATTCGATGAACGGATGTCATCCGGTTGGATTGTTCAGAGCGGACAGCCGGATTTGTCTTCCGGAACGGAGATTAGCTGGCCAAGAGTACTGATGATTCTGTCGTAGGGATAGGCCTGAAACTCTTGGGCGGTAGTCATACCGCTGGTAACACCGGTAAAAGAAACTCCGGCAGCGGCGGCTGTTCCTGCATCCACTGTACTGTCACCGATGTATAATACTTCTTCGGGGCATGCCTTCAATCGGTCGATGGCAAGTAGCAAACCTTCAGGATCGGGTTTATGATGTGTCACATCTTCACCTCCGATAATGATGTCAAACCAATCATCCGGCATGTGATTTCTCAGGAAACTCAGTATCCGGAATCGGTATTTGGTTGAAATGATTCCGATACGGATTCCCTGTTTTTTCAGGTGTGTAAGCGTGGGGAGAGTATCCGGGAAAAGAATGGTATTTGCATTCATGTATATATCTGCCTCTTTGGAATACTCTTGTCTGAATGATTCCAGTTGGTCGGCGTCAGTAATTCCCGTAAGGATGCTGAACGATTCTTCAAGCGTTTTCCCAATGGTGCGTTTGATCATATCATCAGTGATACCGGTGTAGCCATGTCTCTCGAGTACGCTTCTGAAGCAGGTTACGATGCCACGCGAAGAGTCTGCCAGTGTATAGTCAAAGTCGAATAAATAAACAGTGTATTTCATTTGCGGAATTTTCGGCAAAGATAGTGAATTTTTTATTTCAATAAAGGTTATTTGCGTACTCTGCCTCCCGATATCCAGTGAGTCTGGTAATAGGGTTCATTGAGACTGCTGACAATGACTCCCTGGCTGGTGCTGGCATGAACAAACTTTCCGTCTTTGAGATAGATGCCCACGTGTGCCACTTTTCTGCGCGATTTCCGGCTACTGAAAAATACCAGATCACCTTCCCGAAGATTTCGCCGGGCAACTTTACTGCTCTCTTTCTTCTGACCGTCTGTGCTTCGTTGCAGTTTGGTATGATATACCTTTTTATAAATCTGGCAGGTCATTCCCGAGCAGTCTGTGCCACGTTTGGTCTCTCCGCCTCCCCGGTAGGGGGTACCTATCCATTCGGCTGCTTCCAGGTAGAGTTTATGGTTATCCTCCATTCCGATGTCTACGCCCAAGCGTACAGAAGCACGGGCCAATTTCTTATAGTCTAGTTTGGGAGCAGAGGTGCGGCAGCCACTCAGGCCGATAACTAAGACGGTGAAAAGTAACAGATTAAAAAGGTGTTTCTTCATACATTCATTCTTCTTCTACATTAAAATAATCTTCCAGTTCTTTTTCTGCCGAATTGTTTTCGTTTACAAGGTCACGGATAATGACTCCATGCTCAAGCACGGCAATACGAGGACAGACATCCACCGTATGGTTCAGGTTATGGCTCGAAATAATGACCGTGGCATTATGTTCCTCATTATACTTTTTCAGCAGATGTTTAATGACGGATTGTGAACTTGGGTCCAGAAAATTAAACGGTTCGTCCAGAATGATCAGTTTCGGATAATGTAGCATGGCCGACACGATACCGATCTTTTGCTTATTGCCCGCCGAGAAGTTACGGATAAACTTCTTTTGTCCCAATACTTCCCCGTTCATAAAACGTTCGAAGGGGATCAGGCGTTCATCCACTTCTTCTTTTTTGAGTCCGTACATTTTACCGATAAAATAGAAATATTCTTCCGGAGTCAGGTAACTGATCAGGAATCCGTCATCGATAAATGCACCGGTAAAACTTTTCCAGTCTTCGCTTTGGTTCACATGAATGTCGTTGATAATGATTTCACCGGTATCAGCTTTCAGCAGGTCCAGCATTAAACGGAACAAAGTTGTTTTTCCGGCTCCATTGTTACCCACCAGGCCGACCATCTCTCCCTGATTGATTGTATAATTCTCGATATCGACGGCTGTTTGGGTTCCGAAGTTTTTCCGGAGGTTATGTATGGTAATCATATTCTTTTTCTATAAAATAAATGTTGAATCGTTATTTACTGTCTCTGAATCCTTCCATGTTTTCGTAACGGCGTTGCATGAAACGGACATATACATTGTTTATCCACATAGGGGAGGTCAAGGTGAAGCCTAATCCGATGATTAATATGACAATGTAGGCCCATGTTTGTCCCAGCAGCATGGGGAGCGTGCCATAGAGTGTGGTTGGTACGATGAAAAGTCCGAAACTGATTAACATCTGCATTCCGGTATTCATACTTTGTTTGCCTGTGATGCTTTCATTGAGTGGTACGGTTTTATGGTTGTATACCGCCAGTTGGAACAAGATGCAATAGACAGGACCTGTTGTCAGAAAGATTAGTGCGACAGCACCCAGCAGGCTGGCTTTTCCCATCACAAAAGCCGGTATCAGCAGGATCAGCGGAATGATTTCCGCCAAGCTATAGATATAATATTTGGCTGTCAACAGGCTTTTGATGGATTCTTTGCGAGTCATCAGTCCGTCGATATAGTTTCCTTCAAATCCCATAAGTTGTATCAGAATCACCATACCGAATCCAAGGAAGGAGTATACCTGGACAAAACTCTTCATGTGGTCATACGTACTGCTGAAACTCAGTATGATAGAGAAGATGATTACGAGCATTGCTACCGACCGGAGTGAGGCCTTACAGCGTTTGTTGCGTAGAAGCATCTTCAATTCCAGACGCATATATTCGCCTACCTCTCCGAAGCGTTCTAGGAAACGGTATTCGGATACGGTTTTTACTTTTGTGTCTTCTACTTTATTGATTTCGTTGTATATTAAACCGGTCATCACTTTACGGTTGATACACCATACCAGAACAGTGGCTGCCAATGTACCTAGGTAAGCAAGTAGATTTCCTTCGATATAACCTTCTCCCAGGTTCATGAAAAAGTTACTTATAAATCCCGTTTTGGGAATAAAAATAGCGATGGCGATTCCACTGTAGACAACGATGGGAAGTACCACCCACCAAATATGTTCGTTAATCAGCGTACGGCAAAGCAGATACCAATATCCGTTGAAAACCATCAGTAACCAAATGCCGATGCTGTAAGTGAGAACTCCTGATATTCCATAAAAAGGAAAGACTGTGAGTGCTGCGAACGGCACGAACAGGAACAGCCAGATAAGATTGAAAGAACTGAGCCCGTGGCGGAGAAGCAGAAAGTCGAGTATACGGCTTCGTTTTACCGGAAGTAGCAGATAAGGTTTTACTTCTTGTGTAGGAGTTTTTTGGAATGGGAAACGTATTACAAAGTCCAGGGCAAGCGCAAATATCAGTCCACTATTCAAAATATGATAGGCTTCCATATTGGGAACTTCTGTGCTGATGGCTTTTGCCAGACCGATGCCAATAAATATAAAGTAAGCACCCCAGAAAATAAAGGACGCATACATGATGTATTTGCCTATTTTATTCTTTTCGTACATCGGATGTCGTTTGGCTGCAAGTTTGCCGTGCAGGCGTAGTTCATTGAATAGCATAGTACCGTTTTATTTAAGTTTCGACAAAAAAGAGCACGCAGATAATACAACTTCTTATCTGTTTGGGTTGCATCATCTGCGTGCTGCAAGGTCTTATTATTTCTTTTCCGGGCTGACCATTGTCACTTCCACTTCATTTTTCTGTTTGAAGAGGTCGTCAGCGAATTTCCGGATGTCATTCACCGTAATGCTATTGACTATCTTTTCATAATCATTCATGCGGTTCATGCCGGTATATAAGTATTCGTCGATACTTCCCAGCCAGTAGCTGTTTTCTTTCAGGTCTTCGGTATGCTTTTTCAGCATATATTCTTTCACTTTGTTCAAGTTGGCTTCCGACGGGCCTGTTTTCGTTATGTTATCGATTTCTCCGAAAATGATCTTCATCAGCTTCTCTTTCTTTTCGGGAGCCGTATCGAAGATGATTTGCAGGATTGCTTTTTCTTTTGGATATTTTTGTAGCGTTCCGCCTACATATACACCATATGTACCTCCTTCGTCTTCACGTACTTTTTCTGTGTAGACCAAATCCAGAATCTGGCTTGTCATGCTAAGCAAGAGGTTGTTTCTCAGGTCATATTTGCAATCTCCGTTGTAGAAAGCGAAAACGGAAGCTTTCGGTGTCTCTTGCTGCTTGGTAAACTCGTTCTTGTAAATGCCTTGACGCATTTCAATTTTGTTATCTTTGAAAGTTTCTTTGCGGTTAACGGCGGGGAGCGCACCCAGATATTCGGCAATTACCGGTTTCATCTTCTCTACATCTACGTTACCGACAAAGATAAATGTGAAGTCACTTGCATCTTTGAAGCGATCCTGATACATAGACAGAATCTTGTCGTAATCCATTTGATGTCGGCTTTTATGCGTATGATTCTCGGGTGTTTCATATAGATGCCGGCTTGGATAGAGTCGCTGAAGGCCACATTCGGATTCAATTCCTGATTCTTTAATGCGGCTTTATTACGATTTTTATATGAGGCAAATGCATCATCGTCTCTACGCGGTGCTGTAAATGTAAGGTAAGTGAGTTGCATCATCGTTTCGAAATCTTTGGGTGAACAACTTCCTGAAACGCTTTCGGTCTTGTTTGCGATATCGTAACTAACCGATGCTTTCTTTCCGGCGAGCACTTTTTCAAGGTTTACAGCACTGAAGTTACCCAAACCACCGACTCCGACTGCATCCAGACCATTTATATTGATGATTTCCGAATCCGGGAATACGGAACTACCTCCCAGGCTGACACCTTTCATCCGGATTTCATCTGCCTTGAAATCAGTTTTCTTTATAATCACTTTTACTCCGTTAGAAAGGGTCAAAGTAGTTGCTCCAAAGATGTCGTCTTTTGATTCCGAAACAATCTTACCACCTTTCGGCGCTTCAGCCATCAAGGGTTCGTCTGATACTTTATCTACGTAGGCAGTCAGCTTTTCGGTTTTTGCATCCTTCAGCAGTTTTGCGATAGCGGCTTCGGATGGTAGTTTCAGATCCTCTTTCTCGGGTGCGAAAAGGGCCAGCGCCTGATTGTCGTCTGTAATCAGTCCTTTCATCAATTGGTTGATTGCTGCCACCGGAATATTGGGGGCGATCTGGTTGATGATTGTATATTCGTTCTCTATGCCCGGTATAGGTTCGTTATCAAGAAAGTGGCGGACATATTCATTTACATACTTTTCGTTCTTCTGTTTGTCACGTTCATTGTAAGAAGATTCCAACTGACGCAAGTATTCGGCACGGGCACGATTGTATTCTGTTTCGGTGAAGCCGAATTGGCGGGCACGTTCTAATTCGCGGAGCATGGCGGCGATACCATTTTCGATGCTGTCCTCTTTGCAAACCACGATCCCCAGAAATGCATCTTTGGTTTTGGCAACAAAGAAGTTGCTATCGTCTGCTCCTGCATAAATATAGGGTGGATTGGCTGTCTGAACCAGTTCGTTCAAACGTGCATTCAGCATAATGCTGATCAGATTCTTGGCGTATTGCTGTATCAGATAGTCCACATTTCCTTTCTGGTTATCGGGAACTGCTTCGTGTTTATTGAAGAGTAGAACTTGGACATGAGGCTGTTCCTTGTCTTTCAAGATACAGATAATCGGTTCTTTATTGTCTGCGACAGGATAGTAGATACGTTCTGCCGCATTAGGCTGTGCAGGGATGTCGGCAAACATTGTTTTGATTTTAGCTTCTACGGCATCTACATCGATATCACCGACGATGACGATTCCCTGTAAGTCGGGACGATACCATTTTTCGTAATAGTCTCTCAAGGTTTGCGGCTTAAAATTCATCACTACGTCCATGGTGCCGATGGGGAAGCTATGGGCGTATTTGTCACCCGGATACATCATTGGCAGAAGCTTCTCTTGCATACGCATCATGGCACTCATGCGTGTACGCCATTCTTCATTGATGACGCCGCGTTCTTTATCAATCTCTTTCGGATCGAGTGTCAGGTCATTGCTCCAGTCGTGTAGAATCAACAGGCAGGAGTCTACTGCACCGGGAGTTTTGACGGGTACATTGGAGATATTGTAAACCGTTTCATCGATAGCCGTATATGCGTTCAGGTTTTCACCGAATTTAACGCCGATACGCTCCAGATATTGCTTCAAGGCATCACCGGGGAAGTGAGTTGTCCCATTAAAACACATGTGTTCCAGGAAGTGTGCCAATCCGCGTTGATTTTCTTCTTCTTGAATAGAACCCACTTTCTGGGCAATGTAGAAGTCAGCCCGGTTGGCAGGCAGATTGTTCTTACGGATGTAGTAGGTCAGACCATTGTCCAACTTTCCAATACGTACGTTCTTGTCGATAGGGATGGGCGGCATTTGCTGTGCAAAGGCCTGTTGGAAGTTGCAGCATAAGATGACTGCAACCAAAAGTAAACCACGGAATAAATGTTTCATTGCTATACTGTTTTTAAGTTCCACTCACCGCAGGAGTTTCAGAGTGCATAGATCCTATTTATGTATTGAGAATCCGGACTTCCAGCATCTCCTGAGATGAATTACCTTCTTACTGTTTTTTCTATCAGTCGCATTACCGGGAAGTAAATCACATAATTGCTTCTCTAATTTTCACCAGTTTAGTCAATAAGCCTTCCAACCGGTCAAGTTTCAACATATTGGCACCGTCGCTTTTGGCTACTGCCGGATTTTCGTGTGTCTCAATAAAGAGACCGTCGGCTCCTACGGCAATGCCGGCTTTGGCTACCGTTTCGATCAATTGCGGCATACCGCCTGTTACACCGTTCGTCTGGTTGGGTTGCTGTAATGAATGAGTTACATCCAGGATGACCGGATAACCGAAAGATTGCATTTCCGGTATGCCCCGGTAGTCGATGACCAGGTCCTGATAACCGAAAGTTGTTCCACGTTCAGTCAGCATAACGTTCTTGTTGCCGGCCTCTATCACCTTGTCTGCTGCAAACTGCATGGCAAGCGGAGAGAGGAACTGTCCTTTTTTGATATTAATCGTTTTTCCGGTTTGAGCAGCAGCGACCAGTAAGTCCGTTTGTCGGCAGAGGAAAGCGGGTATCTGCAGGATGTCTACATAATCGGCTGCCATGGCTGCTTCATCGGCTGCGTGAATATCGGTTACGGTAGGCACTCCGAAGGTATTGTGTACTTTCTCGAGAACTTTCAACGCTTTTTCATCACCAATTCCCATGAATGAATCCAGGCGAGAACGGTTGGCTTTACGGTATGAACCTTTAAATACATAGGGAATACCCAGTTTATCGGTGATATTTACTATTTTTTCTGCAATTCGCATAGCCATCTCTTCGCCTTCGATGACGCAAGGACCGGCTAACAGGAAAAAATTTCCTGTTTTATTGTTCTTCAGTTGTTCTATCATAACATTTATGTTTTATCAATTGGGTATAATCAATGTGGTTGCTTCCGGGATAATTCCTATTTCAATCGGGAAATGGCGTGGCAACAAGCGTCCGTCAAGGTCGACGGCGGCATTCTGGGCACGCAATACTTTTACTTTTCGGGTACGGTAGGATTTCACCACTTTGTGGTTCAATATGCGTCCTTGAATAAGCATCCACAGTCCGGACAAGATTTGCAGGAACTCGGGGCGGTAGATGACCGATACATCCAGCCAGCCATTATAGGGTACGGCACTTGGGGTTTGTCCGTATCCGGTGGCACTTCCCACACAGACTGTCATAATCCGTCCGCGGATGTGTTCGTCGTTAATTTTGAGATGTGAACGATAAAGCTTGCGTTCGAATATCAGCAGGAAGAGAGGTGCCAGATAGGAGAGGAACTTTACTCCCCAGAAACGTTTGGTCTGGTCCGTGATTTTTACGATACGCGCACCTAATCCTATATTGACTGCATTGAGGAAGTAACGTCGTTGGTGTTTTTCGCCATCGTAAAAGTTGCAGTAACCCACGTCTATTTTCTTTCGGCGGTTATTGATAATCCAGTCTACTGCTTGTTTGTATTCCAGATTCAATTCCCAGTATCTGGCAAAGTCGTTTCCTATTCCGTTGGGAATGATACCGATGGCTATCTCTTCTTTTTTTTCTGCGTTCGAACTCATAATGCCGTTAATGGCATCATTCAGTGCACCGTCTCCGCCCACTACTACGATGGTGCGATAACCGTTGTTGGCCAGAATACCGGCGAGTCGTTCTACCGATCCGAAACCCTCGGACTGCACATAGTCGTATGACACTCCCTTAGAGTCCATGTACTCTTTTATTTCCTTCCATCGTTTTTGCACTTTCCGTGTCCCGGCTTTGGGGTTATAGATCACCCCCCATTTTCCAGCTTCTACGCTCATTGCTCCTATATGTTATTTTCTGATCACCTTTCGCTTCTCGCTGTCTTTATGCAGAATCGTCTGATCACAAGTGATTCTTTTTTAACTTCTCCCTTTATGCTTTCTCTGTTGCGGGATTATTCTTATTATCTTTCTGATGCCAAAGATACTAAATCCCTTCGAGTTTCTGCTTTACGAAAGCTATCTTTTCTTCTGTCGATAGCGTTGCGTCTACCCAATTGATAGTAAATCCGCGTCGTTCCATCCCCCGGAACCAGGTCATCTGCCTCTTGGCAAACTGATGGATGGCTATTTCCAGTTGACTGAACATTTCTTCATAGCTCAATTCTCCAATGGCATACAGTGTCAGGTATTTGTATTCTAATCCGTAGTAGATCAGGTCTTCGGCTGGAATACCTTGTGCGAGCAGTTGTCGTACTTCATCTACCATACCTTCTTCCAATCGTTGTTTCAGCCGTCTGGTTATTTTTTCCCTTCTCAATTCACGGTCGATATCTACACCGATGATAAGGCTGTTGAGTTGTGGAAATTCCCGTTCTGCTACCGGATTGGCAGCATAGTACTCTTCTATTTCAATTGCCCTGATAGCTCTTTTCGCTGTATCTACATCTGTGGAATTGTGAAGCGTTTTGTATTGGCTCAAGATTGCGGTTAATTCATCCAGCGACTTATCGGCCAATCTTGTCCTCAGCTCCGTGTTTTCGGGTACCGGCATTAGCTTGTATCCTTTCAATACCGACTCCAAATACATTCCCGTTCCTCCACATAGAACAGGCAGGCAGCCTTTTTGTTTGATTGCCTCATAGGCTTTCAGGAAATCCCGTTGGTATTCGAATACATTGTATTTATAACCTGGGTCGGCGATGTCGATCAGGTGATAGGGGATTTGACGACCGTTGACGGTGTAGTCGGCAAGATCTTTGCCTGTTCCCAAATCCATGCCCCGGTATATTTGTCGCGAATCGGCACTGATGATTTCGGTGTTTAGTTCCGATGCCAGTGCGGCGGCGAAAGGGGTTTTCCCTGAAGCGGTGGGACCAAGAATGGCGATTAAATCATAGTCCGGCATAGTTTATTCTCCTTATTAATAATAGATGCGGACAAAGATAGGAAAAAGGCTGCGAAAAATGGAGAGGAGAGGGGAAAATCATGTTATAAACTTTAGAAATATTCTCATGAATAATGGGGGACAGGCTAATTGTTTGAAATTCTTTTTGTTAAGTGTACTTTCTGATATTTTAGGTGGACAATTAAATCTTTTATCCATCGATCGGCTTTTTTTGATTTGTATTTATATCATTCGATTCGGTATGTTTTTAGAAAAAGAAAGAATGTTTTCGAACATCAGATTGTTGGAATGTATCTACTTTTGCTGTATGAAAATTTTGTAAATCTAAGACTATGGCTTATAATAAGATATTGTTTATCTTTCATGTAGTATGTATGTTTTGTTTTTCGTCTTGTTCTTCTTATCCCGAAGAAGTGGAAAAGGCTCTTTCTGTATTAGGCAATAACCGGGCAGAGTTAGTCCGGGTTTTAGAGCATTATAGGAGTAACGACCGATTGAAGTTTAAAGCTGCTTGCTTTCTGATAAGTAATATGCCATATCATAAAAGTGGATATAATATAGAGTTACCAAAATCGTATTTTACGTATTTTAAAATGGTTGATTCCATGGGAACTCTAATTCCTGATGCCAATCATAATGATTCATTGACAAAGGTTTTGGGACAACAATACGCTTCGTTGGCCTTTCCGCATGATAAAGTTAATACGTTAGATGATATTCAAAGATTTACAGCAGAATTTCTGATAGAGAATATAGATGATGCTTTTTATGAATGGCAGCATTCTCCGTTGCTCAAAAGCATATCTTTTGATGATTTTAAAGAGTGGATTCTGCCATATCGCACTGTCGATGAGGATTTTGTCGGAAATAAACCGATGCTAAGGTCAATCATCTATGATAAACTGTTTACTGGCAATGCCGGAACTATTTATGAAGTTATTGAGAATTATAAAAAATATGTCCGGTGGCAAAAGGAGATGAACAGGCAGGTGATTTCTGATAAACATATAGGTCCGTTCGATCTTTTTATTCCTGCATTCAAAATGGATTGCAGTAATCTGGCTGTTTACACTTGCAACTATTTCCGTGCTTGCGGTATACCTACCGTATACGAGTTCACACCACAATGGCCCGATAAGGATAGCAGGCATTACTGGTGTGCATCTCCAGACTCTACCGATGTACTCCAACCGTATACTCCTCCCTACAATAATTTGTTGGAAGATTGGCCTTTAGATTTGAAATATGTCGGTAAAGTGTACCAAAGAACATTTGCTGCGATGAAAGATTCTCCTTATTTTCTGAAAAACGAGGATGAGATGCTTCCTTCTGTTTTCGATGTTCCTACTATTAAGGATGTGACGGACAGATATCATCAATGTACGGAAATAACGATACCTATGCATGTTAATACTTCTAACCGATTGGCTTATCTCTCATTTTTCAATACTAAGGAAGAATTGTCTCCTGTGGCATGGGGTAAAATTAGTAGTTGGAAACATAGCGTTACTTTTAAGAAGATTCCATTTAATATGCTTTTTTTTCCATCTTATATAGCCGAAGATGGACGAATTGTTCCTTTCGGAAAGCCATTTATATTGCGTAAAGACAGCATCACCGATTGTGCCATTAAGGAAGAATTGAAATGCGATACGGCTCAAACCGTCCGGATGCATCTATTGCGTAAATACCCTTCCAAACGACATTTGGTGCACGACAGAAGGAATCTGAAAGGTACACGCA
>ERZ833515.2215-NODE-2215-length-11520-cov-3.077802_pt1 | contig 11520 bp, 9 predicted proteins | sample MGYA00519949_ERZ833515 | MGnify/ENA primary metagenome ERZ833515 (study PRJEB31850, sample SAMEA3708741) | human gut metagenome | biome: human gut; feature: human-associated habitat; material: faeces | place: China | collected 2014 ...
AGGGGATCTTAAACTCCCTGCGTCCCGCGGTCGTCGCTTTGATCGCCTCTGCCGGGATCTCGATCCTCATCACCGCGTTCTGGGGCAGTCAGGCAGCGGTCGCTCTTGCGAACACAAACTGGCTTCTTGTGGCGATCTTCGCTGTCTGCGTTGTCCTGCTTCAGAAGTTTAAAATGAACCCGATCTGGGTGATGGTGCTGGCCGGAGTCATAAAGACCGTCGTTTCCCTGATCGTCAGCGTATTCTAAGGTCTGTATACCAGTACCCAAACCGTCCGTCTCCCACGGGCTGGCGTCTGGAGAGGACGAAATTCGGGAAGCCGAACATCGTTGCCATATATTTTTCACTGCTGTAATAGTGGCCCGGGACCCCTAAGAGGTATCGGGCTTTCTTTTTGTTTCCGCCGAGTTTTACGAGGATCAGGTAGCGGAAATTGTAGTAACCGTGGAGAAGAAAGCTGTTGTTTCCGTGGATCCAGCACTCCCGCGGAAGTTTTCCGATGTCCTGAGGACGGATCGTCAAAATATCACAACCGTCCTCATACTCGAAGGGCTGGATCTTTGGGTATGATTTCTTTAATTCTTCCCAGAGTTTCTCCGGATCAGCCGCCAGATCTTCAGTCTCCTGCAAATAGCGCAGGACTTCCGGATTTTCGAGTTCCGGGGAGACCATGGGGGCTGGGGCGGCATTTGTCCGCGCTGTCTGGCTGTTTTGCGGCCGGGAGGGACATGGTGCAGCCGATGCAGGGGCAGTTATCTGAGTTTGAGTCTCCGCTGATGAAGCAGACTTGGACATTACCGGCTGCCCACCCACAGGATTTTGCGTTGCATTCTTCATCGACCGCATCGGATCCTGACGCGATTCTTCTGGTTGTTCTGTTATTTCTGCCCGATCTGTCTTTTCCTCTGCCTGGTCGATCTCTTCGGTTTCCTCCGACAGGTATACCATCCCATGCTCTTCACTATTCTCTTCCTGCTTCGGCTTCTCATCCTTTTCTGCATCATCCTGCACCGTTGTCTCACCCTGTGCCGATGAAGCTTCTTCCGTCTCCTGCGCTTCATCCCGCAGCTCCGCCGCATGCGCAGTCTTTTCCTCCTGTTCCCGGCGTTCCTCCTCTTTGGCGATCTCGGCCTCGATCTCTTTTACTACTTTTGAGACTGCCTGCGGTGTCATCTCTTTTTCTGCTTCCGGCAACATCTCCGCAGTAAATTTCGGCACAGAAAGAACTGGATTCTCCCCGGTATTTCCCTCTTCTGCTGCCAGCGCGTCCTCCCAGATCGTCTTGTAGCACCGCCAGGAATTTTTCACGTCATGGACCGAGAGTCCGAAATATGTATCAAGACCTGTTCCTGTTCCTTCCACGTTCTTCGTGTCCACATTCGCACGGAATTCCCCGTTTCCGCCCCGCACGAACACATTCCCTAGAAATGTCTCGCGACCGCCTGTCCCCAAAAGGTACACTCCGATGGCGTTTCCGCCCATATAGATCCGCTTCACGTTCACATTGATCCTGCACTGCCCGTTCCGCGCCTCCAGCTTCGCGAATCCCACATTTTTTCCTTTTTGTTTTCCTTCGTACTCGTAAATATAAGAAATCAGTCTGCGATAATCTGCCATAATCAAAAACACTCCTTCTGCACTTATGTATATGCGGAAGGAGTATTCTTCATGATCATTCTATGAAATTTATCATTTGATATTTTTTATTACTTACGGATCGCGCCGGACTTCACAGCCGCCTCAGCCACACGCTTTGCGACATGCTCCGCAACGCCTTCTTCGAGGGCACCTGGGATAATGTACTCTGCGGAGAGTTTATCCGGTGTTACGAGTTCTGCGATGGCCTGGGCTGCAGCTACTTTCATATCATAGTTGATGTCTCTTGCGCCGCAGTCTAACGCGCCGCGGAAGATTCCCGGGAACGCGAGGACGTTGTTGATCTGGTTTGGAAAATCGGAGCGGCCGGTTCCCATAACCTTTACACCTGCTGCCATCGCCTCATCGTACATGATCTCCGGGTTCGGGTTTGCCATTGCGAATACGATCGGATCCTTCGCCATTGTTTTGATCATTTCCGGTTTCAGTGCGCCTGCTACGGACACACCGATAAATACGTCCGCACCGACGAGGGCATCAGCCAGTGTTCCGCGCTTATCCTCAAGGTTTGTGATATCGCAGAGCATCTTCTTGTGATCTTTGATGCCGACTCCGCGGTCTTTATAGAGGATTCCGTTTTCGTCGCAGGCGATGATATTTTTCACGCCTGTCGCAAGCAACATCTTGATGATCGCGGTTCCGGCAGATCCCGGTCCGTTTAATACGACATGGATCTCATCGATCTTCTTTCCGACAACCTTTAATGCATTTAAGAGGGCTGCCGTAACGACAACAGCGGTACCGTGCTGGTCATCGTGGAATACCGGGATATCGAGCTCTTTCTCCAGGCGCGCCTCTACCTCGAAGCACTTCGGGGAAGCAATATCTTCCAGGTTGATTCCGCCGAAGCACGGAGCGATGTATTTTACTGCTTTGATGATCTCTTCTGTGTCTGTGGTGTCAAGGCAGATCGGGAACGCGTCAACGCCGCCGAACTCTTTAAAGAGGACTGCCTTTCCTTCCATAACCGGCATAGCGGCTTCCGGTCCGATGTTTCCGAGGCCTAAAACTGCGGTTCCGTCGGAGACAACCGCTACCAGATTGCCCTTTGCGGTGTATTTGTAAACGTCTTTCTTATTATCATGGATCTTTCTGCACGGCTCCGCAACGCCTGGTGTATAGGCTGTGCTTAAGTCATCTCTCGTCTTTACCGGAACCTTGCTGACAACTTCGATCTTTCCATGATGTTCCTCATGGAGCTTTAACGCTGCTTCATTGAAATTCATTGCGCTTCCTCCTGCGAATTCGTTTTCGTTGCTGAACTGTCTTTCCGTTTCATATCCAGAATGGCTTACATTTTGCCATTTCTGACAGCCATATTCTTTCATGCTATTTCAATGTATCTTTTCCTAACAGTTCTTTATCTGCTTAATTTCGAGTTTACCACAATCACTTTAAAAAGGAAACTGCTTTTTACTGTGTTTTCCCACTCGCTCTTTCTTGGCAGAGATGCTGTATTACCACACCGCCACCGCACCGTCCGCCCGCGGCTCCGTCGCCCCACAGAGCACGCCGTTCTCATCCCGCCAGATGATCTGTCCACGGCCAAAGGTCAGGGAACTCTCCAGAACTTCCATCTCATGTCCGCGGCGCTTCAGTTCTTCCACGATCTCCGCCGGGAATGTTTTCTCCACCTGGATCTTCTTTCCGCCGACCCACTGCCATCTGGGCGCATCTAAAGTCTCTTGCGGATTCATCATGAAATCCAGCGTGTTCATGATTACCTGCACATGTCCCTGGGGCTGCATGAAACCACCCATGACGCCAAATGGACCTACTGCTTTTCCATCCTTCATCAGAAATCCCGGAATGATCGTATGCAGGGACTTTTTTCCCGGTCCCAGACAGTTTTCCATTGTCTCGTCTAATGTAAAGTTCGCCCCTCGGTTCTGCAGCGCGATTCCTGTCCCCGGGATCACGATGCCGGAGCCAAATCCCATATAGTTGCTCTGGATGTAGGAGACCATGTTTCCTTCCCCATCCGCCGTGCAGAGATAGATCGTTCCGCCGCGGAACGGATCGCCTGGCTCCGGATCTTTCGCCATTTCCCCGATCAGGGATCTCCGCTCTGCCGCGTATTCATCCGACAGAAGCGTCTCCACCGGCGCGCGCATATACTCCGGATCCGCCACATACCGGTTGCCGTCCGCGAATGCCAGCTTCATCGCCTCCAGCTGCTTGTGCACCGTGTCCACACAGCTTCGGTCCGTGAAGGAATATCCTTTCAGGATATTTAACGCCATCAGCGCAATGATTCCGTCCCCGTTCGGCGGGATCTCGCAGACATCATATCCCCGGTAATTGACATGGATCGGCTTTACCCACTCACACCAGTAGTTCTCCAAGTCCGATTTTCGGAGATAACCGCCGGTCTTTCTCGAATATGCGTCGATCTGATCCCCAAGTTCTCCCTGATAGAACGCCTTTGCGTGAGTTTTCGCGATCTTTTCTAACGTCTTCGCATGAGCTTCCGATTTCCAAATCTCTCCCGGCTGTGGGGCATGTCCGTCCCGGGCGAACGTGTCGAACCAGGGCTTAAAGCACTCGTCCTTGAGTGTCCCGGAAAATTCCTTGTATGCATTGTTCCAAAGCTTTGAGATCACCGGACTCACCGGATATCCCTCTCTCGCGTATGTAACTGCCGGCTCCATCACCTTCTCAAGCGTCAGTCTTCCAAACTTTTCCGAGAGCTCTGCCCAGGCCGAAGGAGCGCCTGGGACCATCACCGGAATCCAGCCACGCTTCGGCATCGCGGTGTATCCCTGCTTTTTTACCTTCTCTGCCGTGATCGCCATGGGCGCTCTTCCACTGGCATTGAGGCCGTGAAGCTCCCCTTTCGTCCAGACCAGGGCAAAGGCATCGCTTCCGATCCCGTTGGAGGTCGGCTCCAGCACGGTCATACAGGCCGCTGTGGCGATCGCCGCGTCAATGGCATTTCCTCCCTGTTTTATGATATCAAGCCCCGCCTGTGCCGCCAGCGGCTGGCTCGTGCAGACCATGCCTTTCCGGCCGTATATCACGCTTCTTCGCGATGGATAGTCGTTTTTCAGCGTGTCAAATTTCAGCATAGTTTTCTCCTCCAGGTCTATTATTTTCTGCAAACAGGTCATCGCCTGTTCCAACTGCGTGGATTATAGATCTATATGTCGAAATCGTACCACTTTAACGTATTAAATGTCAATCTGTAAAAAGATAATGTGCCCCAACATATTTTCATGTCACAGGCAGACTTTTCACGATCTTCTGCTTTGTCTCGTCATACAAAAACGGTGCAGGAACTTTTTCCCGCACCGCAGCTTCTACTCTAATATAAAACTCTCCACCAGCTTCTTCGTAAATTCCGCCTTTGGATGCCCGATCACATCTTCCGTCCGGCCGGTCTCCACGAATTTTCCTTCTTCCATGACCGCAACCTCATCGCAGAACCAACGGACCACATCGAGATCGTGGGAGATAAACAGGTAGCTGAGACCCAGTTTTTCCTGAAGTTCTTTTAGGAGTGTCATGACCTGTGCCTGTACGGAGACGTCGAGCATACTCGTTGGCTCGTCTAAGATCAGGATCTTTGGATCCAAAGAGAGCGCCCTGGCGATCATGATGCGCTGTGCCTCGCCTCCGCTGATCTGGTGCGGATAGCGGTCCAGAAGTTCTTCCCCGAGGTCTACCAGGTCCAAAAGCTCTTTTACACGTTTCTTTCTTCCGGCTTTGTCATACATTTTATGGATGATCATCGGCTCTTCCAAACTGTAACCGATCTTTTTGGCCGGATCTAAGGATGTTTCCGGGTGCTGGAAGATGATCTGGATCGTCCCGTCGATCTCGATGGTGCCGGAATCCGGCTTGATCAGGGAGAGCAGCATGTTGGCGATCGTGGACTTTCCACAGCCGGAATTCCCGACAATTCCGAATGTCTCCCCGTTGCAAATCGTAAAGGACACATCTTTTACCGCATCCACACGGGTCTTCCTGATGATTCCGCCCGTAAATGTCTTGCAGATATGGCTGACCTTAAGCATACAGGACACACCTCACTTTCCGTCCATCCGGAAGCTCCGCCTCCGGGACCGGCCCGTTTTTGCAGGCGTCCGCCGCATACGGACATCGCGGATAAAAACTGCAGCCGGAGTTTCCTTCGTTCTTTCTCACCGCGCGCCCGATGGGGTTCATCCCTTTCGCCGGAAGCGACGCGACCAGTCCTTTCGTGTACGGGTGAGCCGGATGTTCCAGGATCGTCCTCGTGTCCCCGACCTCCATAATACTTCCTTTATAGAGCACCATCAGCCGGTCGCAGAGCACGCCCGCCAGGGCGATATCGTGGGTGATCACGATCATTCCTTCGGTGTCCGTCTCGGAGATCTCCTTCAGTACCTGGTAGACCTGCCGTCTTAAGATGGCGTCCAGACCTTTTGTCGGCTCATCGGCGATGGCCCACTTCGGCCGGTTCATGAGTCCCATGGCGGAAATCACACGCTGGTTCATGCCGCCGCTGAGCTGAAAGGAGTAGGCGCGGCTGATCCGGTCCGGGTCAGCGAATCCAAACCGGCGCAGGAACTCATCCCGCCGGGAATTTGCAAGTTCTTTATCCTTGTTTCCATGGACAGTCATGCACTCCGTGAGCTGTTTTCCGATTCTTCGGATCGGGTTTAACGACTCCGTGGGATTCTGTGGGATCAGGGCGATCTCTTTTCCGCGGATCTCCTGCATCTCCTTTTCCGGCAGCCGGTACAGATCCATGCCCTTATACATGCAGGTTCCTTCCACCTTCGCCTGACCGGAGAGAAGTCCTAAAATGGACATGCCGAGAAGTGATTTTCCGCTGCCGCTCTCCCCGATGAGTCCGGTGACACTGCCCGCCGGGAAGTACGCGTTGACGCCCTCCATGGCATGTACCGTCTCGCCGCCGTCCTGGAAGGAGACGGAGAGATTCCGGATCTCAATGTCGCTTTTTTCTCCTGTTTTCCATTCTTTTCTATCTTCCATTTAATCTTCCCCATTCTCTGTGCTCTGTATCTGCTATCAGCCCCTGTACTTTGCACGCTCACGCTGCTCATAAATTTTCGTGATCCGAGCTTCCTTCAACAACGTTAAGCGTTAAATTTCTCAGGCGGGCTTACAGCGGATCATTTCCCTGGCACTACATGTTCTTCATGACATCTTTCCTCACATCCAGCCGGTCACGCAGCTCATCCGCGAGAAGGTTGATGCTCAGGGAAAGCAGTAAAATACATAGCCCCGGCGCGACGACGAGCAGCGGTTCCTGGCGGAAATACTGCCTCGCGTCGTTGATCATAACGCCCCAGTCCGGTGTCGGCGGCTGGAGTCCCAGACCCAGATAGCTCATGGATGCCACGGAGATCACGTTTCCGGCAATTCTTGTGGCAAAGAGCACACATAAGGTTCCAAGGATATTGGGCGAAATGTGGAGAAACAGGATCCTGAGATCACTGGCTCCGATGGTCTTAAGTCCCTTGATAAAGCTCTCCTGCTTTAATTTCATGACCTCGCCCATATCTATCGTAGAAAAACCTACCCAGGAGTTGATCACGATGGCGATCAGCATGCTCTTTACGCCCTGTCCCAGGAGACCTGCCACAGCGATCATAAGTGTCAGGCCCGGAAGTCCCTGGAAGATGCTGGAGATCGTCGTGATGACTCCGTCGATCCAGCCGCCGAAATATCCCGCGAAGAGTCCAAGAGCAAAGCCGAGCAGCATGGAGAGCACCGTCGCAGCCAGTGCGAGAAGAATGGACTGTCTTCCGCCGTAGAGAACACGGCTCAGGGTATCCCTGCCGATATTATCGGTGCCTAAAAGGTGCGCAGCCGACGGTTTCTGAAGCGCCTCTGACAGGTTCGATACCAACGGATCATAAGGCGCGAGAACCGGTGCCAGGACGCTGGTGAGAAGAATGATAAATAAGAGCACAAGACCGGTCTTCGCCTTCACGGTCAGACGGGGTTCTTTTAATTTTCTCATGATTCCACCGCCTCTCCCGCACGGATCTTTGGATCCAGCGCGATGTAGATCAGATCGATCAGGATATTTGTCAGCACATAGATGCATCCGGAGAACAGGACGTAGGCCTGCACCACATAGTAGTCTTTCGACTGCACGCCCGCGATAGCGTAGCTTCCGATTCCGGGGATCGCGAAGATCGTCTCCACGATGGACGCGCCGCCAATAATGCCCGCCATATGGTTTCCCAGGTAGGTGATGATCGGGATCAGGGCGTTTCCGAAGGCGTGGCGGATCACCGCGCGGCGGCGGCTCATGCCTTTCGCGTCAGCCACGGTCATATACTGGCGTCCGATCTCATCAAGGATCGCGCTCCGTGTCAGTCTCGCGCAGACTCCGATACTCGGGAGTGCCAGCGTGATTGCCGGGAGAATAAATCCGGAGCCGTCAGAGATTCCGCTGCTGGGCAGGATCTTCCACTGTTCGGCAAAGATAAAGATCAGGACAATGGCGATCCAGAAGCCGGGGACGGACAGGGCCACTGTGGAAAATGTCCCCAGAACATGGTCCAGCAGCCGATCTTTTTTCACCGCCATCAGGACACCAGATCCCACGCCGAAGACGATCGTTAAGATCATGCTGAAACCGGCCAGCTTTAACGAGATCGGGATCCGCTTCGCGAGCTGGTCCATGACACTTTTATTCGTGAAAAATGAGCGGCCCAGGTCGCCGTGCACCAGACCGTCGACCCAGTTGAAATACTGGACTACCGCCGGCTGGTCCAGGCCCATTTTTGCCGCCATGGCATCATACTCCGCCTGCGTGTAGGATTCATTTCCATTTGGATTCAGCACCTGGTCCACCGGATCCCCCGGCGACATGATCCCAAGCGCAAAGGCAATGATACTGATCCCGACGAGTACCGGCAAGAGCATCAGCATTTTTTTCAGAATGTACTTTAAAAGTGCCATATGTGTTCCTTTCAAAAACAGCAGAACTGCCTTTTTCAGACAGTCCTGCCAAATTCATGTCTTATCTGCCTGACCGGCGGATATCTGACCCGCCGGATCGCTCTCAGATATTATTTTACCCAGGAAATTGTCGGAAGGCCGACACCGAAGGTCTTTCCTGCGTAGTGTGTGATCGCTTTGTTATGGATGTTAACGTTGATCTGGTAGCAGATCGGAACGCATGCGCTGTCATCGAAGAGTTCCTGCTGGATCTCATCATAGATCTTGCTGCGCTCTTCTACGTCAGCGATCGTCGGAGCTTTTGCAACGAGCTCATCGATCTTCTCGTTATAATAGTTGTAATTTAATGTCTTGTTGCTGTTTCCTTCGCTTGCGAAGTACTGCTTAAATGTGGAAGTCGGATCTGCGTTGTTGATTCCGAATACGGTGAGTGTCATGTCGTAGGTGCCTTCCTGCTGTCTCTCTTTATAGAGGGAGGAATCTACGATCTCGATGTTGATGTTGACGCCGAGTTCAGCGTAAACCTGCTTTAAATACTCTGCAACCGCCTTGCAGTTGTAGTCAGATGCAGTGCTGGAACGGATGATCATGGTCATGTCCACAGTTTTGTCGCCGAGAACCTCTTTTGCGAGGGCTTTTGCCTGCTCCATGTCATAAGTTCCCTGAATATCCAGATGGAATGTAGACTGGGTGCTCAAGAAGGAGTATGCCGGCTGTAAAAGTCCGCCATAGATCACGCTGCAGATGCTGTCGCGGTCTGTTGCGAGGTTGAATGCCTCTCTCATCCGCTTGTCCGCAAGGTACTCATTTTTATCGTTGAACATGATATACTCGGTCATATGGCTCGGAGTGCTGTCCATCTCGAAGCTGGAGTCTGTGTCGCAGAGGTTCTTTGCAGCGTCCATGGTGATCGCGCCGTTGTCCGCAAGTCCCATAACTTCACCGGATTTTAATGCGGATACACGTGTCTCTGCATCCGGGATGCAGCGGATCTTGAAGGTCTTTACCTTGCCGTTTTCACCGTAGTAATTGTCGTTTCTTTCAAGTGTCACATACTCGGACTCTACATGGTCAACGATCTTGTACGGGCCTGTACCGATCGCGTAGTCGGAGATCACGCCTGTCTCCTCGTCGAAGCAGTTCGGGCTGTACATCGGGCTGCCATAGTCGGAAAGGACATACTCAAGCGTTGTGATCGGCTGTGTGAAGGTGAATTTTACGGTGAAATCATCGACTTTTTCCATCTTATCGAGGTTCGGGAGAGATTTCTCGATACTGAGTGTCGTATATGTGGAGGTAATTCCATGACCCCAACGCTCGATATTCTTTAAGCATACATCAGCATCAAACTGGACACCGTCTGTAAAATACGCGTCATCCCGCAGGTTGAATGTCCACTCAGTACAGTCATCGTTGTGCTCCCAGGATTTTGCGAGCCACGGATCGATCACGCCGCCGTTGTTTGCCGTGAGCGCTTCCCATACATAAGCGCCTTCCCAACAGTAGTAAGCGTCTCCGCTTCCCTGTACAGCGTCACGCGGAGTCGCAATAACGACCTCATCTGTCTCGTTTTTCTCTGTGTCTTCCGCTGCCTCGGCTGCTGTTGTTTCCTCCGCTGCACTTGTCGCTGCCGCTGCAATTGTCTCTGTCTTTTCTGTCTCTGCCGCACTGTTGTTCGCGCTGTTTCCGCATCCTGAGATTACGGATGCCGCCATTGCTGCCGCTAAGAGCAGACTTGCATGTTTCTTCTTCATGTTCTCCTCCAGGTTGTGTAAATATTGAATTGTTTTGCCTCCCGGCCTATCCTTATCTGTAACGGACCCGGTAACTGTACAGGGCTGATGGATAGCTGTATTTTATTTATAACTTCGGAGTTGGTATGGAGATGTTCCATCTGAGAATTTTCAAATACCGAAATGCATATGCATCAGAAAAAGATGTCCGTTGGAATCAGCCGACATATAAACGGTACGATCAATGCCTCGTGATCTGGAATTTTTCTTCCTGTACCAGCATTCCGGCAGGTTTCCTGACTCACAGATCACAGAAAGTTTCCACAAAATAAAAACTGATACAACATCCATGCTTCAGCAGTTCATGAATGTTGTATCAGAAATATTTCCAGATACTCTCTGACAGCCGGATTCCGCCTTCTCACATATTTATGCAATGACATATTACAATCCCGCTTTTTTCTGTATACAGTGGCCGCAACCGTTCAGGCATTTCACCTGATTCCCTCTCACATTATCATACACAAAATCTGCATATGATAATGTTCACTTAACAGCTATTCAATTACGCTGATACAATTTTAGCACACTGCTTTTATAATTACAACCATATTCGAGACACATCAGAATTCTTTCTTCTCCATAAGCCGGACACCAATCCAAAAAGATCCCATATATACAATTACTGTAAATAATACAACTCCGGCCAATACCATTCCCCAGTTCAGTCCATTCAGCCATGCATCGACTGCGTCTGCTGAAAGTCCCATTGTTTTTATCAGACTATAAACTACGGCAATTATAATAGCCCACATGACCATTGCAATATAACGTCCTTTTTCTGCTCCAAAATGTATTACAAGCGGGAGCGATACTGACAACATAAGAAGCGCCAGTGGAATGTATATCAGAGTGCCAATAATTTTCTCACTCAGGCACCCCTGAAGCTCTGCCACACCTTTACAGATCACTCCCGTTATTGCTTCAATTCCCCACGCTGCAGCCGTAAGCCCTGCTCCCAGCAGATATTTCTCCGCCACGTACTGTTTTCTGGTAACCGGCAAGGTCATAAGAAATGCAAGACCATTATCAAACTCATCATAACTTATAGTCGTAATGGCAAAAATTGCTGTGACAATCGTAAAATATCCTGTAGCAAAACTGACACTCCCGCTTCCTGCCAGATTCAGGATGACTTCCATTACGA
>ERZ833515.2222-NODE-2222-length-11479-cov-2.732668_pt1 | contig 11479 bp, 7 predicted proteins | sample MGYA00519949_ERZ833515 | MGnify/ENA primary metagenome ERZ833515 (study PRJEB31850, sample SAMEA3708741) | human gut metagenome | biome: human gut; feature: human-associated habitat; material: faeces | place: China | collected 2014 ...
GCGTTTCCTGGAAGTGTTGGAGCACATGGGATGTACCGCGGACGATACGCCGGAGGGCATCCTGGTAACGGGACCGGCGGACGGTGCGCTACGGGGCATCACAGTCAATATGAACGATTTTTCCGATCAGGCGCTGACCCTGGCGGCGATCGCGCCGTTTGCCGACGCGCCGGTGCGCATAGAGGGAATCGGACATATCCGTGGGCAGGAATGCGACCGGATTCACGCGATACAGACGAACCTGACAGCGCTTGGCATCCGGTGTGAGGAGGAAGAGACGGCTGCCACGATCTATCCCAGCAGCCCCCACGGCGGAAGCGTGGAGACATACGACGATCACCGCGTGGCGATGGCATTTTCCCTGGTCGGACTTAGAACCGACGGGATTGTCATTGAGAACCCGGCGTGCTGCCGCAAGACGTTTGAAAATTATTTTACCGTGTTAAGCGAACTGACTGGGAAAACGGTGGAAGGCTGACAAGATGCCGGACTGCACAAGGCTGGTGGAAGTGAAAGCGGAAAAAGCGCAGAACCAGAGAAAATAAAGAAGAACTACAGGCAATAAAAGGAGACGAAAAACAGATGTATGAATTATTAAAGCAGGAAGGACGCGCGAAGAGAGGCGTTTTCCATACGGTGCACGGAGATATCCAGACGCCGGTATTTATGAATGTGGGTACGGTGGCTGCCATCAAGGGAGCTGTCTCCACGGAAGATTTAGAGCAGATCAAGTGTCAGGTGGAGCTGTCAAACACCTACCATCTGCATGTGCGCACCGGAGACAAGCTGATCAAGGAAGTGGGAGGACTGCACAAGTTTATGTCATGGAATCGTCCGATTCTTACGGATTCCGGCGGATTTCAGGTGTTCTCCCTGGCTGGGCTCCGCAAGATCAAGGAGGAGGGCGTCTATTTCCACTCGCATATTGACGGGGCAAAGATTTTCATGGGACCGGAGGAGAGCATGCAGATCCAGTCCAATCTCGGCTCCACGATCGCCATGGCGTTCGATGAATGTCCGCCGGCGCTTGCCGAGCGGAAATATGTGGAGGATTCCGTGGCACGGACGACGCGCTGGCTGGAGCGCTGCAAGAATGAGATGCAGCGCCTCAACGGTCTGGAGGATACCGTGAACCGTCACCAGATGCTGTTCGGCATCAACCAGGGAGCCATCTACACGGACATCCGGATCGACCATGCAAAGCGGATTTCCGAGATGGATCTGGACGGCTATGCGGTCGGCGGACTTGCGGTCGGCGAGACACATGAGGAGATGTACCATGTGCTGGATGAGACCGTGCCGTATCTTCCGGTGAACAAGCCGACCTATCTCATGGGAGTCGGAACGCCGGCCAATATTCTGGAGGGAGTGGAGCGCGGCATTGACTTCTTTGACTGTGTTTATCCGTCCCGCAACGGCCGCCACGGTCATGTATACACGAATCAGGGCAAGATCAACCTGTTCAACCAGAAGTACGAGAAAGATATGCGCCCGATCGAGGAGGGCTGCGGGTGCCCGACCTGCCGCCGCTACAGCAGAGCCTATATCCGCCATCTGCTCAAGGCAAAAGAGATGCTTGGCATGCGCTTATGCGTTCTGCACAATCTGTACTTCTACAACACGATGATGGAAGAGATCCGGGATGCGCTGGATGCCGGAAATTTTGCCTCCTACAAGGAAGAAAAGCTATACGGCATGGGACAGATCAACCGGGAAAAGGAAATGGCAAAGTAAAAGTAAAAGGGAAAAGGCTTGCCAAACGGCGAGGTTTTGTGTACAATACTCTTTAATGAAGTCGGATGACTTCGGACAAGTTTATGATTTTAGGAGGATATCAGATGTTTTCAATCTTAGCAACAGAGAGTGCGTCATCCGCTGGCTGGATCAGTATGGTGGTGTGGCTGGTTATTTTATTTGCGTTTATGTATTTCTTCATGGTGCGTCCGCAGAAGAAGGAACAGCAGAAGAAGAACTCCATGCTTGCAGAACTTGCAGTGGGAGATACGATCTTAACAACAAGCGGTTTTTATGGAACCGTGATCGATATTGCTGATGATACAGTAATCGTTGAGTTCGGAAGCAACAAGAACTGCCGCATCCCGATGCAGAAGGCGGCCATCTCCGCAGTTGAGAAGCCGGAAGATGTAACTGAATAAGAAGATTTTTAAGAGGGATAGTATATAAAATGTATTATCCCTTTTCTTTTTGAGAGAGTATTTCGGAGAGCGAGGAGAGATTGTCCGGATGAAAAGTAAAAAAAATACGTTTGTTTCACGTGCCGCCGTCGGCTGCGTGACAACTGCCATTTTTCTGCTGTTGTGCATCATAAAGGGCATCTATCCGTTTGGAATTGCCACGCTTGACACTGTGGATTTTCAGTCCCAGTGGATTCCGGCATATTACCATGTATGGGACGTGCTGCACGGAGACGGCAGCGCCTTTTTTGACTGGAGAGTCGGCGGCGGGAATAATTTTGCGGGAGTGAGCGCGCAGTTTTCTCTGTTCAGCCCGTTTAACCTGTTCTTCCTCTTTGTGAAAAGAAGCTGGATTGAAAAATCCATGATCGTGTTTCTTTTAATCAAGCTGCTTGCCATGGGCTATGGCATGCGCTGGTTTTTAAAAGAGCAGATCCTTAAGGAAGAGCGTTACGGAATCTACATTCTGGCGGGAAGCGTGGGGTATGCCGTAAACGGCTATACGCTTTTGTACTATGGCATGGGCTGGCTGGATGTGGCAGCGATCCTGCCGCTATTGTGTTATTTCTTCTGCAGGATGGCGGAGCGGGAAGGGGACTGGCGTCTCGGGAAAAATACGCTCGGCTATATCGTCTGCCTGACGCTGGTATTCCTCATCAATATTCCGCAGGCGTACATGATGTGTTTTTTCCTGATCGTGTTTGCGGGAGGATATTTTTTCCTGAAACGACAGGACCAGCCGCTAAAAAAGAACGGCATTTTAAAATTCGGGCTGACTTCTTTACTGTCGCTTGGAATTGCGGCGGTAATATTTCTGCCGGCAGCGAGGGCAATGCTTGGTTCCTACCGGCTGTCGAGCGAGGAGTACCGGGGAATCTCCGGCTATTTTCTGCTGCTTCGGCAGGACGGAATGGACGCGGTGTGGAAATGGGTGATTCTTGGCAGCGTGGCGGTTCCGCTGCTGTTCTTCGTCATTTCTGGCAGACGGAAGCGGGAGCACATCTGGCAGTGGTATCTGGTGGCGGCGATGGTGCTGCCGGTTTTCTTCGAGGCGGTCAATCTCATCTGGCACCGCGGGACGTATGTGTGCTTCCCGATGCGATATGGTTATATGCTGGTGTTTGCCGTGATTTGTATGGCAGCGGCGCGCGTGCCGGATTTTGTGGGAGATAGCCGCGTGCGGCGGAACATTTTATATGCGTTCCTGGGAATCTGGTGCGTGCAGATGGTGGCGCTTGGCATTTCTTTGATACAGCCGGAAACGCACACGGACGAGACGGATTTTGTTGGGGATGCCACGGAAATCGGTCAGCCGCTTGCTGGAAAAACCGATGTTTTCCACAAGGCAAAGCTGGCGGACGGAGCGATTGACAACAACTATCCGCTGATCGCAGAGAGCACCTCCTACTCCAATTATCTGCATCTGATGACGTCGGAGCAGATCAGGATGAACACACTGCTCGGGTATTCTCAGGTGTGGACCAGATTAAGTGACACGGGCGGAACGCTCGCGTCCGACATCATGCTGGGGTACCGTTATTATGTGGCGTCTAAGGCGGGATCGTGGGGAAAAGACACGGCGGCGGATTCCCTTTGGCCGCTTGCTGAGACCGAAAAGTTTACGCTGTGGGAAAATGCGCCCGTCGGGGACAGGGCATTTTTTATCACAAAAGCGGACTATGAAGCGTATGCAGTCACGGAAGCGTACACGGAAAATGTGTTTGAGAACCAGAACCGGCTGTCGGAGCTGCTTTTTCACACAACTCCCATCGACTGGAAAAAAGAGACCTATCTGGATGATCAGACCGGAGCGGAATTATCGTACCGGTTTTACGCGGATGGAAAGCAGATCTTATATCTCTATGGAAAGGATCTGCAGCAGGCAGAAATTACGGTAAACGGGGAGAGGCTCTACGTCCCGGATTACAATGATCTGTACAATGAGAGCTACCCGGCAACCGGCAATCAGGGAATCCTCTCCCTCGGGTGTTTTTCGGACGAAGACATCACGGTGGAAATCCGTCAGTCTGTTGGGGACAGCGGCGCAGAGAGAGCGGTGTTCTTCGGATTCCTCGATCCGCAGGAACTGCTGGAGGCGGTGGATGCAGCGGGAAGGGCGGTTACATATGAACTGGATCGGGATTCCTGTAAGCTTACTGTGGAATCGGCGGGAGCGGAGTATCTGATGCTTCCGGTCAATACGGATAGCGGATGGTATTGTACGGTAAACGGAGAGGAGCGGGCCATAAGCCGGCTCGCGGGCAATCTGATGCTCGTGCCGCTTGACGAGGGTACGAATGAGATTACGCTTTGTTATGTGCCGCGGGGAATGAAAAAGGGCGCGGCGGTGACGAGCATGGCACTGATGCTTCTGGCTGGCTGGGGCGTTTTATCACGTCTGCTTCGGAGAAAAAGTGTCCTGGATAAAATCTATGCCGGACTTGGCTGTGCCGCCGCAGATATTTTTGTGGTGGTCTATGCCGGATTTCTGCTGGTCGTCTATGTGATTCCGGTGGTGTATACGATATATTTAAGATGGATCTGAGGTAACAGAATGGAAAAATTACAAGCGAGAAAAAAAGTATATTTGTGGCTGCTGATTTTATTGAGCCTTTGCGCGCTGATCCCGTTAGCCGTACTCTCGAAGTACAATCATCAGTCGGGGGATGACTATGGTTATGCCTACCGCACCTTCCAGATCTGGCGGGAGACACATTCTTTCTGGAATGTGATAAAAGAAGCGTTTGCCACATCAGCGGAGTTCTATCAGAAGTGGCAGGGGCTTTATGCATCGGCGGTTCTGCTGGCGCTGGAACCGGGAATTTTCGGCGACAAATATTACGCGCTGACCGGAATCTTGCTGATCGCAATTATTGTGGGGGCAAACTGCGCGGGTACGGTTTATATCTTTCACCGCAAATGCGGCTGCCCGAGACTGGAGGGATTTGCTGCCGGCTGTGTCATGTCGTTTCTTATGATCGAATGGATGCCCTCCGCTCTGCAGGGATTGTACTGGTATAACGGCGCGATGAATTATGTATTCTTCCATGCGGTGCTATTATTGTTGTTGTGTGTGCTGCTCAGCCTTGCCGGGGAGCACCCGCGGAGAAAAGCAGGCAGGGCGGTGCTTGCGGTGCTGCTTGCGGTGCTGCTTGCCGGCGGGAATCACGTGACCGCATTTATGGGGATACTGCTGATTGTCGGATTTGGAATATTTGCTGCGGTAAAAAAGCGGCGGCAGAACCTGATCTGCTGCGTCATAACGCTTGCGGCTATGGTGGCGGGATTCCTTTTTAATGTGACGTCGCCGGGCACCAGAATCCGGCAGTCGTATTTTTCCGACAGACCCGGTGTAGCGGGAACGATTGTTACCGCGGTAAAAACCGGAATTGCATGCATCAACAGCTGGATGGGACTTGCAGTCATTGTCATGGCGGTCCTGCTGCTTCCGGTGCTTCTTCCCCTGGTAAAGAAGATACGCGGACAGTATGGATTTTCGTTCCGCTATCCGCTGCTTGTCTTTGTGTTGTCGGTCGCCTGGCTGTGCGCAATGTTCTGCCCGCCCATCTACGCGATGGGAACGCCGGGGGACGTCCGGCTGACCAACGTGGTATATTTTTCCTTCGTTTGGCTGTTTGTGTTAAATGAAGCCTATCTGTGCGGATGGGCGGTCACAAGACTGGAGGCGTCCGGGGCGGCAGCACTGTCCGGGGCTGCAGGAGAATTTCCGGGCAGTTTTTTGATCACGGCTGCTGTCCTTGCGGTGGGAATGATAATCGGATGCGGGGAAAATATGACCGCATGGCAGGCATACCTGCTGATCCGCAGCGGCGAGGCACAGGAATATTCGGCGGAGGCTGATGAGCGCTACGCCGTTTTGTGTGATTCTGCGGGGGAAGACGTGGTGTTAAAGGCGTATACCGCAAAGCCGTGGATGCTTTTCCTCGACGATATTACAGAGGAGAAAAGCGACTGGAGAAATGAATATATGCGCGTCTATTTTGGACTGAACAGCGTTGTGTTAGAGCAGACGGAATGAGACGGCAGAAGGGAGCAGCGGACACAAAAGGCAGGCTGCTCCTTTTTCATAAGACCCGGTTATAGGGAGTATGAAAAAGAAAAATAGATTCAGAGGTTGCATTGTTTCCCGAGATACATTATTATAGAATTTATATACTGTCTGTTAGTAATGTACTAAAGTCAATACAAGACGGATTCCTGCACGGCAGGAAGAAAAGAGGGATTAGAGAGATGGAATATAAGGTAGGCGTGATTTCCGGCGACGGGATCGGACCGGAGATCGTAACAGAGGCAAAGAAAGTTCTGGATCAGATTGGAAAGACCTACGGACATGTGTTCCGCTATGAAGAGATTCTGATGGGAGGCTGCTCCATTGACGCGACGGGTGAGCCGCTCACGGATGCGGCGATCGCTTCCGCGAAGGCTTCCGATGCGGTGCTGATGGGATCGATCGGCGGCAACACATCGACTTCGCCGTGGTATCAGCTGCCGCCGGAGAAGAGACCGGAGGCGGGACTTTTAAAGCTCCGCAAGGCGCTGAACCTGTTTGCCAACTTAAGACCGGCATATTTATATGAAGAATTAAAAGCCGCATGCCCGCTTCGGGACGACATCATCGGGGACGGATTTGACATGATGATTATGCGGGAGCTGACCGGCGGACTGTATTTCGGAGCGCGCAAGACCGAGGAAGTGGACGGTGTGCTGACAGCGACGGATACGCTGACCTACAATGAGAACGAGATCAGACGGATCGCTAAGCGCGGTTTTGATATTGCCATGAAGCGGCGCAAAAAGGTGACGAGTGTAGATAAGGCAAACGTGCTGGATTCCTCGAGACTCTGGAGAAAGATCGTCGAGGAGGTGGCGCAGGATTACCCGGAAGTGACCTATGAGCATATGCTCTTGGACAACTGTGCGATGCAGCTGGTAAAAGACCCGAAGCAGTTCGACGTGATTCTGACGGAGAACATGTTCGGCGATATTTTGTCGGATGAGGCGAGCATGGTGACCGGTTCGATCGGTATGCTCTCAAGCGCCAGCTTAAACGATACAAAGTTCGGACTCTACGAGCCGAGCGGCGGTTCGGCACCGGACATTGCAGGAAAGGGAATTGCGAATCCGATCGCAACGATCTTAAGTGCAGCCATGATGCTGCGTTATAGCTTTGATCTGGACCGGGAGGCGGATGCAGTGGAGCAGGCGGTGAAGCAGGTCTTAAAGGATGGCTACCGGACGATCGACATCATGCCGCAGGAGAAGCAGCAGGAAAAGGCAACCCAGGTCGGCACGGCACAGATGGGAGATCTGATCTGCGAGCGGATCAGATAGAATGACAGAAACGGAGTTAAGATAGATGAAGAGTGATAATGTAAAAAAAGGGATGCAGCAGGCACCTCATAGAAGTTTGTTTAACGCGCTGGGATTTACCGAGGAGGAGATGAACAAGCCGATGGTCGGCATTGTGAGCTCCTACAACGAGATTGTTCCCGGCCACATGAATTTGGATAAGATTGTCAACGCGGTAAAGCTTGGTGTTGCGGAGGCTGGCGGCGTGCCGGTGGTATTTCCGGCGATCGCGGTCTGCGACGGAATTGCGATGGGACATATCGGTATGAAATATTCGCTGGTGACGCGTGATCTGATCGCCGATTCCACGGAATGTATGGCGCTTGCACATCAGTTTGATGCGCTCGTCATGGTTCCGAACTGCGATAAGAATGTCCCGGGACTTTTGATGGCTGCAGCGCGCATCAATGTACCCACAGTGTTCGTGTCAGGCGGACCGATGCTTGCCGGACATGTACAGGGCAAAAAGCGCAGCCTCTCTTCCATGTTTGAGGCGGTAGGTTCCTATGCAGCCGGCACGATGACGGAGGAGGAAGTCAGGGAATACGAGGAGAAGGTTTGTCCGACCTGCGGCTCCTGTTCTGGAATGTACACGGCGAACTCCATGAACTGTCTCACCGAGGCGCTGGGAATGGGACTTCGCGGAAACGGCACGATCCCGGCAGTCTATTCGGAGCGCATCAAGCTCGCCAAGCATGCGGGTATGGCGGTGATGGAAATGTACCGCAAAAATATCCGCCCGCGTGATATTATGACGAAGGAAGCCATCTTGAATGCGCTGACCGTGGATATGGCGCTCGGCTGTTCGACGAACAGCATGCTCCATCTTCCGGCAATCGCCCATGAAGTGGGATTTGATTTTGATATTGCATTTGCCAATCCGATCAGCGAGAAGACACCGAACCTGTGCCACCTGGCACCGGCAGGACCGACTTATATGGAAGATCTCAACGAGGCGGGCGGCGTCTATGCGGTAATGAAAGAACTGGCGGACATCGGACTGCTGCACACGGAGTGCATGACCGTGACCGGAAAGACCGTCGGGGAGAATATTGCGGATGCAGTGAATAAGAATCCGGAAGTGATCCGTCCGGTGGATCACCCGTACAGCAAGACCGGCGGACTTGCCGTATTGAAGGGCAATCTTGCGCCGGACGGCAGCGTGGTCAAGCGCTCGGCAGTCTGCGATGAGATGATGGTGCACGAGGGACCGGCGAGAGTCTTCGACTGTGAGGAGGATGCGATCGCAGCGATCAAGGGAGGCAGGATTGTTGCCGGGGATGTCGTTGTGATCCGCTATGAAGGCCCGAAGGGCGGACCGGGTATGCGCGAGATGTTAAACCCGACTTCCGCGATTGCGGGAATGGGGCTTGGATCTTCGGTGGCACTGATTACAGACGGACGTTTTTCCGGTGCAAGCCGCGGCGCGTCGATCGGCCATGTATCGCCGGAGGCAGCGGTCGGCGGACCGATTGCACTGGTGGAAGAGGGAGATCTTATTAAGATCAATATTCCGGAGTTAAAGCTGGAACTCGCCGTATCGGACGAGGAGCTTTTGGCCAGAAAGGCAAAATGGCAGCCGAGAGAGCCGAAGGTGACGACCGGATACTTAAAGCGGTACGCATCGCTCGTGACTTCGGGCAACCGTGGAGCGATACTGGCGCTCCCGGAAGAACAGTAGGATAGAAAAGGAAGGTATACGACATGGAGCTGACAGGAGCACAGATTGTCATCGAATGTCTGAAAGAACAGGGTGTGGACACCGTATTCGGATACCCGGGCGGAGCCATACTGAATGTATACGATGAATTATATAAGCATCAGGAGATTCGGCATATTTTAACTTCACATGAGCAGGGAGCTTCCCATGCGGCGGACGGTTATGCGAGAAGTACCGGAAAAGTAGGAGTCTGTTTCGCAACGTCCGGACCGGGAGCGACGAATCTTGTGACGGGAATTGCCACGGCATACATGGATTCCGTGCCGATCGTAGCGATCACATGCAACGTCAATGTGCCGCTTCTCGGCAAAGACAGTTTTCAGGAGATCGATATTGCAGGCATCACGACGCCGATCACAAAGCACAATTTTATCGTAAAGGATGTCACAAAGCTTGCGGACACGATCCGCAGAGCATTCCGGATCGCACAGAAGGGGCGTCCGGGGCCGGTGCTCGTCGATATCCCGAAGGATATTACGGCGGCAAAGACGGAGTATGAATTCTGCAAGGCAGAGCCGATCGCGCGTGTGACGGACACGATACGGGAAGAGGATCTTGCGAAGGCGCTTGCGATGATAAAAGCGGCAGAGAAACCGTACATATTTGTGGGCGGTGGTGCTGTGATCTCCGGGGCGAGCGCGGAATTAAAAGAATTTGTACATAAAGTGGACGCACCGGTGTGCGATTCCCTGATGGGAAAGGGAGCCTTTGACGGGACGAACGATCTCTACACGGGGATGCTCGGCATGCACGGAACCAAGACGTCCAACCTCGGCGTGAGCGAGTGTGATCTGCTGATCGCCGTCGGCGTGCGCTTTTCCGACCGTGTGCTCGGCAATGCCAAGAAGTTTGCAAAGCAGGCGATGATCTTACAGTTTGATGTGGATGCAGCGGAGATCAATAAAAATATCCGTGTCGATGCGGCTGTGATCGGAGACCTGAAAGAAATTTTAAAGCGGATCAACGAGGAACTGCCGCAGCTGGGGCATGAAGCGTGGATAGCGCATATTCTGGACTATAAAGTAAAATATCCGCTCACATACCAGGAGCCGGGACTGACCGGACCTTATCTGGTGGAGGAGATTTACCGCCAGACAGACGGCGACGCCATCATTGTGACAGAAGTAGGACAGCACCAGATGTGGGCTGCACAGCATTATACATACAAACAGCCAAGAACACTTATAACATCAGGTGGTCTTGGAACTATGGGATTCGGTCTTGGTGCTGCTATAGGTGCAAAAGTTGGCCGTAAGGATAAAGTTGTAATTAATATTGCAGGTGATGGCTGCTTCCGCATGAATATGAACGAGATCGCTACAGCGACCCGTTACAATATCCCGGTGATCGAACTGATCATCAACAACCATGTATTAGGTATGGTGCGTCAGTGGCAGACTCTCTACTATGGAAAGCGTTATTCTCAGACTGTTCTCAGTGATTCTGTTGATTATGTAAAGATCGCAGAGGCAATGGGAGCAAAGGCTTACAGAGTGACCCAGAAAGAGGAGCTGGCCCCTGTATTAAAAGAGGCGATCTCTTTAAATATCCCTGTTGTCATTGACTGCCAGATCGGCTGTGATGACAAGGTATTCCCAATGGTATCTCCGGGAGCTCCTATCGCAGATGCATTTGATGATACAGACTTAAAGATCAACTAGTTCAGCGTTTTCATAGAAAAAAATTCAACAGTTAACTGAAAATCTAAAAAAGATTCAGATGAAATCTGCTTGAAAAATAAAATGAAACGTTGTATAGTAATTTCTAACACCTTGGAACGTTACCGTGTTATTGGTTTATACTGGTAAAGCAACAGTAAAGACAGAATTACTTATACAAAAATTACTTATATAAGGGCGTATATACATAGGTGGCTTCTCTGTGTGATGCAGGAAAAATTTCCTGTTTGCATCATGCAGGGAAGCCCCTTGCATATAAATAAATGAGGGTACACAATTAATTCCAAGAGGAGGAGAATTATGAGCAGAGTTTACAACTTTTCAGCAGGGCCGGCAGTATTACCGGAAGAAGTCCTGAAAGAAGCAGCAGCAGAAATGCTGGATTACAGAGGCACAGGAATGTCAGTAATGGAGATGAGCCATCGATCTAAATCATATGAGACCATTATTGAAGATGCTGAATCAGATCTGCGCGATCTCTTACACATTCCGGAGAATTATAAGGTGCTTTTTCT
>ERZ833515.2229-NODE-2229-length-11468-cov-2.489880_pt1 | contig 11468 bp, 13 predicted proteins | sample MGYA00519949_ERZ833515 | MGnify/ENA primary metagenome ERZ833515 (study PRJEB31850, sample SAMEA3708741) | human gut metagenome | biome: human gut; feature: human-associated habitat; material: faeces | place: China | collected 2014 ...
CAAATGGTTTAACATGTATCCTGCATGTAAATTCATTTGCAATCGTGTAATCGTAGGGGCGCACAGTGTGCGCCCGCATTTCGTTAAATGGGTGCGGACAAACAGCGAGCACCAAGACAAAATGGTTCGGAAAACCAAACCGTCACGTTTATTTTTCATTCGGAACACGTTAACCCAAATCGAAAGGACTGCCCGTCTCGGTCAGTCCTTTTTACAGCAGCGACAGCTGTCCATCCGCGAGATTTACAATTTTCAGTCCGCTCTGCTCAGCCATATGCACGGTCTGCGCGGTACCGCCCGACCGTCCATCATAGTAACAGATGAGCCTTGACGATGCATCCACCATAAACCGGTTGCGCGCGGCAAAGCACCCGGCGTGATAGCTCCGTGAGAGCGCGTACACCTTATCTGCGGCGAGCAGGCAGCGGTTGAACCGGCGTTTCCACTCGAGCGGAAACCGATCGGCTTGTCCGTCGAACGGCACAGCACACAGCAGCTGCACCGGGAGTGCGGCGCGCGCGCGCAGAACAGCTTCGGCGGCCCACAGATCAAAGCCGGTGGACATACCGGAGAGAAAACGCGTACAGCCGTCAGCGGCGGCCTCTGCGACCGCAGCATCGAGTGCGGCGAACAGCTCGCGCGCAGCGGGACAGTCCTCGTTCCGGAACGGCATTTTTTCAATTCGGTAGCCGGAAAAACAGCAGGTCATCGGACGCAGATCCGCCATGACACACCCTCCAATTAGAACAAATGTTCTGTTTTTATCAGTATACAATAGATGAAGCCAAAACGCAAGTTGTAAATTTGATAAAAAGCTGATATGATAAGTACAGCACAATTTACCGACACAGGGGAGGGACGCAATGAACGGTCAAAACCGATGGCTATACCTGATCAAGCGCATGGTTTACCGCTTTTTTGATGACGGCATTCCGCAGTCTGCGGCAGAGCTTTCGTATTTTCTGCTGTTTTCCATGTTCCCGCTGCTGATGTTCGTCAACTCCATGCTCGCACAGCTTGATCTGTCAATCGAGGGGATGCAGCCGGTGCTGGAAATGCTGCCGAAAAGCCTGCAGCAGCTCATAGGCGGCTATATTCAGCAGCTGACCGGCACGCCGTCGTTCAGCCCGATGATCGTCGGTCTGGGTCTGACGCTGTATTTCCTGTCCCGTGCGGTGCGCTCAATGATGCGCACGGTCAACGATATTTACCACGTTGAAATCTCGCGCGGCATGGTCAAGGACGTGCTCATTTCGTTCGGCATTACGGCGGGCTTTCTTGTTTCGGTTGTGTGCAGCTTTGTGCTCGTTGTCGCCGGACGAACCATCATCCGCGTTGTACCGAAATATCTATCGGTGCCGCCGGCTGTGATGGACGGACTGCACGATGCCAGCTTCTGGGTGATGATCACGTTTATTTTCGTGTTCCTCATGCTGTTCAACAAGGTCGTGCCCAATCTGCACCTTAGGTTCCGTGAGGTGTGGCCGGGGGCGCTGTTCTCGCTGGTAGCGTGGATTCTGGTCTCGCTTGGATTTTCGTTCTATGTGGACAATATGGCGCGGTATTCTGTGCTGTACGGCTCTCTGGCGGCGATTATCGTACTGATGCTGTGGCTGTATATCGTCAGCATGATCCTGCTGATGGGTCCGCAGCTGAATCATACGCTGGTCGTGATGCGGCTGTACCGGCTGGAAAACGAGAAACACATCTAAGTAAAAACAGTGCGGATACGCACTGAAAATAGAGAAAACACGGAGGAAAAGGATATGAAAGTTGTAGCAATCAACGGCTCGCCGCGCAAGGACGGCAACTGTGCGCAGATGCTCGAGGTGCTCGGCAAGGTGCTCGAGCAGGAGGGCATCGAGTTTGAGGTATGTCAGCCGGGGGCGAAGGTGCATCCGTGCATGGCGTGCTATCACTGCCTGGACAACGGCACGCTGCGCTGCGTGCAGGACGACGACGGTGTAAATGAAATCATCGCCAAGTGCATTGAGGCGGACGGCATCGTGCTCGCGTCTCCGGTGTACCACGGCGGCATTGCGGGCGGTATGAAGTGCGTGCTCGACCGTCTGATTCTGGCGGCAGGCTGCGGCGATAATCAGCTGAAGCACAAGGTCGGTGCGGCGCTGTGTACGCTGCGCCGCTCGGGCGGCATGGAGACCTACCAGCAGCTGCTCGGCACGATCAACACCATGGAGATGGTGCTTGTCACCTCGGACTACTGGAACGCCGTACACGGCGCAGATAAGGGCGAGGCTGTGCAGGATATCGAGGGCGTTGAAGTCATCGAAAAGCTGGGCCGCAATATCGCATGGATGCTCAAGGTGATCGACAAGGCCGGAATCGAGCCGCCGGAAAGCCGTCCGCGCACGATGATGAACTTTATCCGCTGATCCGTATGGTTATCCGCTAAACAAAAATTGCAGAGTCTCAAAAGGCACAATGAGAAACTCATTGTGCCTTTTTGTGCATAAATTTATCAAATTGGTGGGCATATCCTGCGTAACTGCTGAAATGTGCGAAAAAATTCACGAATTGTTAACGGAACTGTGCAAAAAATGTCATGTAAACGCGAGTGGATTCTGATACAATAAATATATCACACAATGCAGTAAAAGGGAGGAATCATCATGACACCAGAACACGATATTTTACAGGTCACGCCGCGCGTGGAAGCGCTGGCGGCGCTCTGCCGTTCGAACAGCCGCATTGATCCGGCGCTGTACCGCAAGTACGATGTCAAGCGTGGTCTGCGCGACATCAATGGACAGGGCGTACTGGCCGGTCTGACCAACATTTCGGACATTATCTCCCGCAAGAAGATAGGCGGCGAAATCGTGCCCTGTGAGGGCGAGCTGTACTATCGCGGTATTCGCATTCAGGATCTGGTGCAGGGCTTCATCCGTGACGGCCGCAAGGGTTATGAGGAGGTTGCCTATCTGCTGCTGTTCGGTGAGCTGCCGGATGCCAAGCGTCTGGGCGATTTCAAGGCTCTGCTGGCGCAGGGACGCACGCTGCCGACCAATTTCACCCGCGATGTCATCATGAAGGCGCCGACGCACGATATGATGAACAGTCTGTCGCGCAGTGTGCTCACGCTGGCATCCTACGACAGCAACGCGGATGATATCAGCCTGCCCAACGTGCTGCGGCAGTGCCTGATGCTGATTTCGGTCTTTCCGATGCTGGCGGTGTATTCCTATCACGCCTACAATCACTACGAGTGCGGCGGCAGCATGTACATTCACTACCCGTCGGACAGTCTGTCTACTGCGTCCAACTTCCTGCGCATGCTGCGCCCGGATATGCAGTACACGCCGCTCGAGGCAAGAGTGCTCGATCTGGCGCTTGTGCTGCACATGGAGCACGGCGGCGGCAATAACTCGTCATTCACAACACACGTCGTCACGTCCTCCGGCACGGATACCTATTCGGCTATTGCAGCGGCGCTCGGTTCGCTGAAAGGCTCGAAACACGGCGGAGCGAACTACAAGGTCGTGCAGATGTTCGAGGATATGAAGAAAAACGTGTCGGACACCACGGATGAGCAGGCAGTCGCGGACTATCTTGTCAAGCTGCTGCGCCGTGAGGCATTTGACCAGAAGGGACTCATCTACGGCATGGGCCACGCTGTGTACTCGATATCGGACCCGCGTGCGCAGGTGTTCAAATCCTTCGTCGGTCAGCTGGCGCACGAGAAGGGCAGAGACGCGGATTTCGCGCTGTACACCATGGTCGAGGAGATGGCGCCCAAGGTTATCGCGCAGGAACGCCACATCTATAAGGGCGTGTCTGCAAATGTTGATTTTTACTCAGGTTTTGTGTATTCCATGCTGGGTTTGCCGCTGGAATTGTACACGCCGGTGTTCGCCATGGCGCGTATCGTTGGCTGGAGCGCGCATCGCCTGGAGGAGCTGATCAACACGGATAAGATCATCCGTCCGGCGTACCGCTGCGTGCAGCCTGCGGAGCCTTATATTTCTCTTAAGGAACGCTGAGACTTAATATAATAAAGAAAACAGGTGCTGTAAGTCAAAATTACAGCACCTGTTATTATAGATATAAGATTTAACCAATATTGAGCGCTTCGCGCAGCACCTGCAGGCTGGCGAGATGGCCGTCGAGCATGGAGAGCGTCAAATCTTCCATTTCAAGGGAAATCTCATCGTTGTAGCCCGACATGCGGACAACCGAGAAAAACTCCTTCCACCACTGGGCGCCGTGGCCGCAGCCCACAGCCACGTAATTCCACGAACGCGTGCGGAACTGGTCGATGGGCTTCGTGTCCAAAAGGCCGTTTGGTCCGGCCATCCGCCGCTCCGGGCGGGAGTCTTTGCCGTGGACGTGGTAGAGAGCGCCCTGCTCACCCAGCACTCGGGCGGCCTCGATGGGGTCGCCGCCCATCCAGAACAGGTGGGAGGGGTCCAGATTCATGCCCACCATGGGGCCAACGGCCTCCCGCAGACGGAACAGGGTCTCCGGGTTGTACACCAGCTGCATCCCGTGGTTTTCCAGCGCGATCTGACGGATGCCGCAGTCCTCCGCCATGCGGACCAGTTCCTTCCACTTGGGGATGGCCACCTCGTTCCACTGGTAGTCCAGAATGTCCTGGGTCTCCGGCGGCCAACTGGTGGTGATCCAAACGGGGGTCTTGTCGCCGGGACAGCCGGCGGGCAGGCCGCTCATCATCACGATCTTCTCCACGCCCAGCAGCTTCGCCAGACGGAAGGTTTTCTCCGTCACCTCCTAGTCCTTCTGGAAGGCAAGGGGGTTGCCGGAGCAGTTCAGGGCGCACAGGGCGATATCCCGGCGGCGAAGCTGGTCCATCCAGCGCTGCCGGGCCGTTTCGGAGCCAAGCAGTTCGTCCAAGTCGATGTGGGGCGCGCCGGACCAGTTGCCGGTGCCGATCTCCACCGCCTGAACGCCCTGCGCCACGCAGAAATCCAGCATGGCCTCAAAGGGCATATCCAATGTGCAGGTTTTAATAGAAAGCCGCATAGGGGACCTCCTTGGTCATTGATCTTTTTAGGGGCCGCTGCGGGGCGGCGCATGAAAATCGTCTTTTTTCGCGGGGAGTTGAGGGGCGCTATTCCTTGGTGAACCACAGGTCCAGATCCACAGGACCCTCGATGCCGTCCACAACGCCGCTCTCGCTGTACTGCCAGAGGGTCACGCCCCGGTCCAGCGCCGGGACGGGGCCGTAGCTGGCCAGCCAGACTGGCAGGGGCGCCAGCTCCTCCATGCCGTACATACTTCCGGCCCAGTGGAGGTTCATGTAGACCACCGGCTCATAGCCCGCCTGACGGATCACGTCGCAGAAGGCGAGGGCGTTCTGGGTGGCCTGTTCGCCGGTGAGATCGTCGGTCCGGGCCTCGTCCGCCGTGTAAAATTCCAGATCGTAGGCGATGGGGCCGCTGACGTTCGTCCCCCGGAGCCGCTCCACCACGAACCGGGCTTCCTCGGCGGCTTCCTCCTCCGTAACAGCCTGAGAGTAGAAGTAAACGCCCATCGTCAGCCCCGCTTTGGCGGCGTCGGCGGCGTTCTGGGCGAAGGCGTTGTCCTCCACCAAAGCCCCGGTGCCGTAGCCCCGGAAGCCAACCCGCAGCATGGCGAAGTCCGCTCCGGCGGCTTTTACGGCGGGCCAGTCCACGCTCCCCTGATAGCTGGAAACGTCCACCCCGGCATAGGCGGTAACGCCGGGGGCGTCATATTGGTAAAACGGCTCCCTGCGGGTCAGGGCTTCCTCGTTGACGGAGATGCCCGGCCCCGGCGCGGTATGGGCCCGCCATTCCAGAATACCCCAGATCCCAAGGCCCGCCAATACCAGCACCGCCAGCAGCCAGCCACGGCGGTTGGGCGCGGCCCGCTTGCCGCCTTTCTTTTTTTCTTCCATATGTGTTCCCCCTCTTTTCTGCTCATAGACTACCACCGGCGGCGCTGCCTTTGGTGAACAAAGTCTGAATTTGCCGCAAAAAGGGGAGGGGACGGTTCAGGTTTCCTGCGCCAGCATCCGCAGGGCGAACAGGGTGTGGAGCGCTGCGCCGGTGGGGAGAACGTCCTCGTTGAACACCACAGCCTCGTTGTGCATGGGCTTGCCGTAGCGGGGGTCCTCCTGCGGCGTTCCAGCCCCCAGCAGCAGATAGGCGCAGGGCAGCTCATAGGTGAAGGAGGCGAAGTCCTCGGAGCCCATGCCGCCCTGATCCAGGCGGTACACCCGCTCCTTGCCCGCCAGCTCCTCCGCCCAGCCCGCGACCCGGTCCATCAGGGCGGGATCGTTTACCAGCGGCGGCGCGGAGGCGATCTCCTCAACATGGGCGCTGCCCCGGAAGGCCGCCGCCGTGTTTTCCGCGATGACCCGGATGCGCTCCATGATCCGGGCGCTGAGCTCCCGGTCAAAGGTGCGGATGGTGCCCTCCAGCACGGCCTCCTCCGGGATGATGTTGGGGGCCTGTCCCCCCTGGAATCGGCCCACCGTCACCACGGCAGGCTTCTTCGCGGAGATCTCCCGTGCGGTCAGCTCCTGCAGGGAGAGGTAGATGTGGGCGGCGATGTTGATGGGGTCCACGCCGGTCTCCGGCATGGCCCCGTGGCAGCCGGTGCCCCGGACAGTCACGCGGAACAGCGTACAGCCTGCCATAAACGTGCCCTCACCGCAGAGCACCATGCCCGAGGGGGTGCCGGAGTTGACATGAAGGGCCAGTGCCGCTTTGGGCGTCGGCGCATCCTTCAGGACCCCGGCCGCCAGCATGGACTTGGCCCCGGTGAAGCCCTCCTCATCCGGCTGGAACACCAGCCGCACCGTGCCCTTCAAGTCCGCCTGGTGCCGCTTGAGTAAAGCGGCGGCGCCTAACAGCATGGCGGCGTGCATATCGTGGCCGCAGGCGTGCATGGCGCCGTTTTCCGACTGGAAATCCAGCCCCGTGGTCTCCCGGACCCGGAGAGCGTCCATATCCGCCCGGAGCAGCACGCACCGGCCGGTGTCCTCACCGGTGATGTCCGCCACCACGCCTCCGGCCAGCGGGCGGGGCGTATACCCCAGCGCCGTCAGCCGTTCCGTCACATAGGCGGCGGTGTGGGGCAGGGAGGGGCCTACCTCCGGGTCCCTGTGCAGGGTCCGGCGATCCGTCAGAAGCTGGGGCTTCAGGGCTTCCGCCTCTGCCAGCAGAGCTTTGGTATCCATGGTCATAGCACGTCATCCTTCCTTTGAACTGTGCCGTTTCCGGCAAGCTTACAATACGGTTATTATACCGCAGGGTGATGCATTGTCAAACACCGCCGGAGAAAAAACGGAGCTGCGCCAAGCATCTTTCTTATTTTCCTGATAGGACTTCGGCGAGAAAAGTGAGCGCGGACTGTCTTGACAGCCGCCGGGGGCGCTGGACTGAGCGGCAGAGGCACCTGCCGCAAAGGGCAGAGCTTGGGCGTGCAGATTAACCGGTTCTGGTGATACAGGTCGGCCAAGCTGTGGAGTAAGCGGGACAAAGTGTTTAAATTTTTGCCGGGCAGAAATTGAGATTTGGAAAAAATGATAAACTTGATGAAAATGAAAAGGTTTTGATTGACTCCAAAAGAAATTGGCAGTATTATACGACCAACAAAAACGGTATGTTAAAGGAAAGGAGCGGCAGCTATGTTTAATCTGAGTTCTCGAATGCTGATCTGCATGTACATGGACATGGCTATGCCGATGCCCATGCGTTTGTGCGCTCATTTGCTGCCTTTCCGGAACATCCGGGGTCGAATGTGTCTCTGTGGATCATAATATGCAGAGTTATTGACGCATTTGAAGCGGGGAGCTTTTGGGCTCCCCGCTTTTTTTGTTAGTTAGAAGGAGGAATCGATTTGATTGAACTGACACACGTCTCCAAAGATTTCGGAAAAGGGCAGCAGGAGGTCCACGCTGTGCGGGATGTTTCCCTGTCTATCGATAAGGGGGAGATTTTCGGAATCATCGGCTTTTCCGGAGCAGGGAAGTCCACACTTGTCCGATGCATCAATCTTCTGGAGCGGCCTACTGCCGGCACGGTCATGGTAGACAACAAGGACCTGACCGCACTATCCGCACGGGAGCTGCGGCAGGCACGGAAAAAAATCGGCATGATCTTTCAGCATTTTAATTTAATGCCGTCCCGCACCGTCGCCGGAAATGTAGCCTACTCCATGCGCGGCAGCGGTCTGAGCAGGAAAGAAACGGCGGACAAGGTCGCACATCTGCTGGAGCTTGTGGGGATTGGCGATAAGGCGAACGCCTATCCCAGCCAGCTGTCCGGCGGGCAAAAGCAGCGCGTTGCCATTGCGAGAGCATTGGCCAATGATCCCAATGTGCTGCTGTGCGACGAGGCCACATCTGCATTGGACCCGCAGACCACACGATCCATCCTGCACCTCCTGAAGCATTTGAATGAAACGCTTGGCATTACGATCGTGCTGATCACCCACGAGATGGCTGTGGTCAAGGAGATCTGCAGCCGGGTCGCGGTGATGGAGCATGGCAGCGTTGTTGAACAGGGCGACATTTTTTCCATTTTCGTTTCGCCAAAGCAGCCGGTCACACAGGATTTTATCCGGACCACCTCCAATCTGCAAAAGATCGAAGAGCTGATTGCGGAAAATGCGCCCATCACGCAGCTCAAGCCGGGAGAATTGATCGTGCGGCTTTCCTATACGGAGCGAAATACCTCAGAGGCACTGATCTCTTCCGCTTCCAGACAGTTTGAAATCGATATCAATATCATCTTTGCCAATATAGAGAGCGTACAGGGCGCACCGATCGGCGGCACGGTTGCCATCATCAGCGGCGCACGGGAAAGGATCACAGCGGCGATCGCATATTTGATCGAAAAGAATGTAGGAGTGGAGGTGTTGAAGGATGCAAGAGTGGCTTGAGACCTGCCTGCCCAATGTGGCCGATTCCTTCCCGGTATTGCAGCAGAGTATTCTGGAAACGCTGCAGATGGTTCTGGCGGGCCTGATTTCCTTTTTCCTGGGCGTGCTTCTCGGTACGGTTTTGACGGTGACCCGGCAAAATGGAATTCTGCCGAATCTGGCAGCCTATCAGGTGCTGGACAAGCTCATCAACCTGTTCCGATCGATCCCGTTTATCATTTTGCTTTTCTGTCTGCTGCCGCTGACCCGGCTGCTGGTGGGGACCGCGATCGGTGTGCAGGGCGCGATCGTGCCGCTGGTGTTTGGAACAACTCCGTTCTTTGCGCGGCAGATCGAGGCCTCCCTATGGGAGGTGGACCCCGGCTTGGTCGAAGCTGCACAGGCCATGGGCAATAGCAATTTTGAGATCATTCTCCATGTCTACTGGCGGGAAAGCATTGCCGGAATCGCCCGCGGCACAACGATCACGCTGATCAGCTTGATCGGGCTGACGGCCATGGCCGGTGCAGTCGGCGCCGGAGGCTTGGGCAACTACGCCTATATTTACGGGCAGCAGCGGAACCGGATGGACATCATCTACGTTACCGTGGTGATTCTGGTCCTGATGGTCTCTGTTATCCAGATCATTGGCAATACCATTGCAAAACGCAATACGCACTAACGAAACAACATATTACAAATCAGGAGGACTTTTTTTATGAATCGTATTTTCTCTGCTTTTACGGCCATTTTACTGACTCTTTCCCTGACCGCCTGCGGTGCGACCAAAGACAACAACGCCGCGCCTGCTGACGATCCTTCCGCCGCAGCCAGCCAGGATGTTACGGTCCGCATCGGTCTCACCGGCACCTTTAACGAGGACATTTGGGCGCCTGCCGCGGAGGAACTGGCGCAGGAGGGAATCCATCTGGAATTTGTCCAGTTCTCGAATTTCTCTCTGCCTAACGACGCCCTGAACAGCGGCGATATTGATCTGAACGCCTTCCAGCATCACGCTTTCCTGGAAAATGAGATTGCCAACTATGGCTATGACATCACTGCCATCGGCGACACCTATGTTGTGGCGATGAATGTCTATTCCGATAAGATCAACGATCTCTCTGAGCTGAAGGACGGCGACAAGATCGCGATCCCCAACGATGCGACTAACGAGGGCCGCGCCCTGAAGCTGCTGGAATCCGCCGGAATTCTGGAACTTGATCCCGCTGCCGGCGCATCTCCCACCATTGCGGACATTACGGGCTATCAGGTGCAGGTCGAGTTTGTGGAGGTAGATGCCAATCTGGTGTATTCCACGCTGCCTGACGTGACGCTGGCGGTCATCAACGGCAACTATGCGCTGGATAGCGGTCTGACTGCGGATGAAGCCCTGTACAAAGAAAGCGATTATACGGACAACAGCTATTTCGGACTGATCGCCGCCCGCACAGAGGATGCGGAAAATCCTGTCTATCTGCGGATCGTGGAGGCATACCAGTCCCAAAAGACGATCGATATTTTCAACAACGAGTTCGCCGGCTTCTTCCTGCCTGCGTGGGAACTGGATGTCGGCTGAAAAGCGGAAACGGCCCGGTAAGGACAGAAAGGAATGCTTGAACATGCCGGAAATTCAAATCTCCAAGGAAAAGGCTGCGGCGCTTTACCGCACGATGAAGCTGATCCGCTGCTTTGAGGAAAGCGTGAAGCGGGACTATCTGAACAAGGAGCTTCCCGGATTTGTGCATCTGTACATTGGGGAAGAGGCCATTGCCGCCGGTGTCTGCGCTGCCCTGCGGCAGGATGATCTGATTGAATCCACGCACCGCGGGCATGGACACTGCATTGCCAAGGGCGCGGATATTGACCGGATGATGGCGGAGATTTACGGTAAGGAGACCGGTCTTTGCCATGGCAGAGGCGGCTCCATGCACATTGCGGATTTTTCCGTCGGAATGCTGGGTGCCAACGGCGTTGTAGGCGGCGGGTACAATCTGGCGGTAGGCGCAGCACTGGCAAATCGCAGGATATTTCATAATGACAAGGTATCCGTGGTGTTTTTCGGTGACGGCGCGGCGAATCGCGGCACCTTCCATGAGGCGCTGAATGCAGCGTCCGCGTGGAAGCTTCCGGTAGTTTTTGTCAACGAGATGAACCATTGGGCCTCCACGACGCCCTATCGCACCACCTGCAATCTGGAGTACATTTCCCAGCGGGCCGCAGGCTATCAGATCCCAGGCGTAACGGTGGACGGACAGGATGTCCTCGCGGTATACGCCGCGGCGCAGGAGGCGGTGGACCGTGCCCGCCGCGGTGAGGGACCGACTCTGCTGGAAGCGCGGACCTATCGGATCGAGGGACATTTCGTAGGAGACCCGGAGGTATACCGGGACCATGACGAAACCATGCGTATCTTCCGCGAGACAGACCCGCTGAAGCGTTTCCGGGAAAAAGCCGTGCGAAGCCTGCACTTTACCGAGGCGGAGCTGGATGAAGCAGACGCGGTGTGCGTACAGCAGATTGCGGACGCAAAGCGCTTTGCACTGGAGAGCCCCTACCCGGATGCCGCCGATTACCAGAAATATCTCTATGCGGACTGACAGGAG
>ERZ833515.2230-NODE-2230-length-11466-cov-3.691701_pt1 | contig 11466 bp, 6 predicted proteins | sample MGYA00519949_ERZ833515 | MGnify/ENA primary metagenome ERZ833515 (study PRJEB31850, sample SAMEA3708741) | human gut metagenome | biome: human gut; feature: human-associated habitat; material: faeces | place: China | collected 2014 ...
CGAGAGTGCCTTGGAAAGCTCTGTTTTTCCGACACCCGTCGGCCCCAGGAACAGAAACGAACCGATTGGCCGCTTCGGATCCTTGAGTCCCACACGACCACGGCGGATCGCACGCGCCACGGCGGATACAGCTTCCTCCTGTCCGACCACGCGCTCATGCAGAATGGACTCCAGTTTCAACAGCCGCTCTGACTCTTCTTCTGCCAGCTTGCGAACCGGGATCTTCGTCCAGTCAGAAACAATGTCCGCAATCTCATTTTCACCGACCACTAACTTGCGTGAATTTTTCTCTTTTTCCCATTTTTCACGAATCTTTTCAATCTTTTCCTGCTTTTTCTGCTGCTTCTTCTTGATCTCACCGGCTTTCTCATAGGCTTCAGCCTTGATCGCCTCTTCCTTCTGGCCTTCGAGTTTTTTGATCTCCGCTTCGAGCTTTTTGATCTCCTCCGGCTCCGTATATACAGTCAGACGCAGCTTCGAGGATGCTTCATCGATCAGATCGATCGCCTTGTCCGGCAGGAAACGGTCATTGATATAGCGGGCAGACAGGCGCACCGCTGCCACCAGTGCCTCATCCTGGATCGTCACCTTGTGATGTTCCTCATAGCGGCTGCGAAGCCCCTTCAAAATCTCGATGGATTCCGCCTCCGTCGGCTCATCCACCATAACCGGCTGAAACCGGCGTTCCAAGGCCGCATCTTTTTCGATGTATTTGCGGTATTCTTCCAGCGTCGTCGCACCGATAAGCTGAATCTCGCCCCTCGCCAGCGACGGTTTCAGGATATTGGAGGCATCGATCGCGCCCTCCGCGCCGCCTGCGCCGATGATCGTGTGAATCTCGTCAATAAACAAGAGCACATTTCCACTCTCCCGCACCTCGGCAAGTACCTTCTTAATCCGCTCTTCGAACTCACCGCGGTACTTGGATCCTGCGACCATGCCGGACAAATCGAGGCTGACAACCCGCTTTTTCGCGATCGTCTCCGGTACATTGCCGGAAACAATGAACTGCGCCAGACCTTCCACAACCGCCGTTTTTCCGACGCCTGGTTCCCCGATCAGGCACGGATTATTCTTCGTCCGGCGGCTTAAAATCTGAATAACACGTTTCATTTCCCGTTCCCTGCCGATGACTGGATCGAGCTTTCCGTCCCGCGCCATCTGAGTCAGATCCCGGCTGAAATTGTCCAGATTCGGTGTATTGCCTTTCTCCGGGCGCACCCGTCCTGCTGCCGCATCTTCCGCCGCCTCGGACGGCGCATCATCGCCCATAGCCCCCATCAGATCCACATATAATTTCTGAATATTAACATTCATTGTATTGAGTAAACGGCACGCAGTTGATTTTCCATCCTTGATGATGGCAATCAGGATGTGCTCCGTTCCAATCAGAGGCGCTTTGAAAAAAACCGCCTCATCATAACTCGCCTGCAGCACGGCGCGCGCCCCCGGCGTATATTCAATCTGTCCCTCTACCTGAGTCGCCACTGCCGGGCTTATCAGACGCTCCATCAGTTCCATGACACGCTCTTCTGTCACATCATGTTCTGCCAAAACCGCTGCCGCCACGCCAGTTCCCTCTTTTATCAGTCCTAAAAGCAGATGCTCCGTCCCCACATAGCCGTGTTCCAGCTCCTGCGCTGTCTCGACTGCCAGACGGATCGCTTCTCTGGCTTTCTGAGTAAAACGATCGATCATTTTACTGTTCCTCCTGTTTCTTTTTACTTTACACCAGCTTCGGCAGTTCCTCACGCAGATACCGCGCCCGCTCTGCCTCCAATTCCTCACGTCCCAGCGGCTTGCTCGAACGTTTCTGTAAGTTTGCCGGCTGGATGCCGATCATCAGGCGGTAAATACTCACAAATTCTGCCGGTTTTAACAGCCCGTCCGCGATGCCCGCCCAGACATGAGATAGAAATGTCATCGCTTCCTTGAGCGTCATCCGGCGCGCATATTTCAGAACGCCGTAGGACTTGTACGCCTCATCCTCCCGCTCCAGGCGGTGCCTCGACAGAGAAACCTCGCGGAACTGATTTTCCTGCGCCGAGAGCTGCCCCGCCACGTTGGCTACCAGCTCCAGAATCTCTTGTTCGGTGATGCCGAGTGTCTTCTGATTGACTACCTCGTACAAATCGCCGTAGTTTTCATTGCCTCTGCCATAAACGCCGCGCACGGTCGTGCCGAAACGTCCCATATCGCCCAGAAGTTCCTGAAATTTCTTATTCATTGTCAGAGACGGCAGATGCACGACCACAGACGCCTTCATTGCTGTTCCGACATTCGTCGGATAGGACGTCAGATATCCATATTTCTCATTAAATGCATACGGAATCTTCTCGTTGATATAATCATCCAGCGCATCCGCTTTTGCATAACATTCTTGCAGATCGAGTCCCGATGCCAGCACCTGTAACCGGATATGATCGTCCGCATTTAATACCATGCTGACCCGCTCATCCTCCGAACAGAGGATCCCGCCCGGCGTCGTCTTCTCCGCCAGCGTGCGGTTTAAAAGCCGCCGTTCCCGCAATGCGGTGCGGTCAAGCTTCTCCATCAATTCCAGATCTTCATATTCATAAAACTGACCGTCCCGGTCACCCAGATCGCGGAAATTCTGTTTTAAACGGGCAATCATCGTCCGCGCCTCATCCGGCTCCAGACGGCTCGGAAATTTATATTCTTCCCAGTTCCGAGACAGACGCACCCGGCTGGAAACGATATTGGACGCATCATTCGCCACTTCCTCAAACCATTTCGTCATGTCTCATCTCTCCTTCCAGACTGTGTATCTTATCCCGGCAGGCAGCAGCCGTCTCATAGTCTTCTTCCTGCAACGCCGCTTCCAGCCTGCGTTTCAGCTGCTTAATCTGCTCTTCCGGGCTGAATTCCAGTTCTCCTTTCTTCGTCACCTCTGCAGCCGCCTGACTGCGCGGCTGGATCTTCGGATGTTTGCCGGTATGGCTCGAATTTTCCTGCAATTTCTTAATTTTCTCTCCAAGCAACGGATCAAACACATGATAACAGTCCGCGCATCCGAAACGGCTGTTCTTGATAAATTCTTCATATGTTGTGCCGCAGGTCGGGCATACCACATCCTCTTTCGGTGCCTGGCTGGCAGACGCATCCGTCAGTCCCAAAAGGCTCGAAAGCAGTTTTCCAAGCGGAAATTCTCCCTCAATCAGTGCCGAGTACGGTCCCAGATCCATCTCTTTCGCGCACTGGGCGCAGAGATTATGCTCTGTCTTGACGCCGTTAAACACTTCTGTATATTTAATATTCGCTTCGCGAATCCCACATTTCTCACACAGCATAATTTATCCTCCCAACATACACATCCCGCAACGGTTCCAATACACAAAAACCATCGCCCGCAGCCGGAACCTGCTATTCCGCTGTAAATGCGTCATAAATGGAATCCACCAGATTGTGAACCTCCTCGCGGCTCACATTTTTACAGACACCTCTTGCCAGAATTACACTGAGATCCCGGCGCATCTCCGAGATCGTCCGCATCTTATCCGTGTCAAGTGCAATCACTGCCCCGCGGCGGCGGTCCACACGCAGAAAACCTTCCTGTTTCAGTACAGAATATGCCTTGTTGACCGTGTGCATGTTAATTCCGATGTTATCCGCTAACTGGCGCACGGATGGCAGCGTATCGCCCTCCCGGATCTGGTCGGTTGCAATCCCGATGATGATCTGGTTTATGAGCTGAATATAAAGCGCTTCCTCACTGTTAAAATCAATCTCTACAATCATACTCCACCATCTTTCATTCTGACGGCAGACCCCGTTTCTAAATACAGTCAGCCGCCTGTTTTATCATTTGTTATATAGATTGTATAACAAACAGATGTTTTCGTCAACTGTAAAACTGTGTTAATTGTGTGAACTTGTTACTGTTCACGGATAGGCACTTTTGGAACTGAAAGTGCCGTAAGAAAACGTGGTGGCAGCAGGAATTTGCCGTATTTAAATGCGAAGCCACGGCAAATTCCGTTACTGGGCACGTATGCGTGAACAGTAACGTGAACTTGTTACAAAAAAATCGATATAAAAGAAAAGACAGATACCCGCCAGAAATCTCCTGGACAGATATCCATCTTTTCCTCTTTTATTTACTGCGGATCGTCGATATACTCAAATCCATCCTCATCACGCCGATCCCGCTCTAACCGGGCTTTTGCCTCGCGGGCGCGTCTGGATCGCTCTGATTCCGACTCATATCTCGTTGGGCGATCACCGTATTCCTCCCGTTCCAGCGTGTAGTAAAGCTCCGAGCGGGATGCCGGGCGCACATAAATCGCCGGGCGCGCATTCCGGCGTTCTCCCGATGCTGCAGACTCTTTCGCCGCACGATGCGCCGATGCAGGCGTGTAATCGCGCTGCAGGCGGCTTTCTTTTGCTGAAACGGCACGTTCCCGTTCTGTGCGTCGGCTTTCTGCCACTGCCTGGCGTTCCCGCTCTGCGCGGCTTCCGTCTGCCGAAGTTCTGCGCGGACGCTCTGAATGGCTTTCCTCTGCCGCATCTCTGCGGGTGCGCTGCAGACGTTCTTCTTCTGATGCCTCTCTGCGGACACAAGCCGGACTGCTTTCTTCTGGCATTTCTCTACGAACGCGTTCGGAACGATTTTCGCTTCCTGCTTCCCGGCGACGTCTTTCCTCCGGCATCCGTTTTGCGCGGTCTGCCGATGCTGCCTCCATACTCCGCTCTCGGCGAACAGGCTGGGACGCGCGCTCATCTTCCCTTGTCCGGCGGACCGGCTGCATCTCGCGCTCCTCTTCCCGCTCCCGGCGAACCGGTCTTGTCTCCAGCGTCTCTTGGGTTCGGCGCGCACTCCGACGCCCTTCCTCCATCCGCTCTGCGGACGGGCGGCGTCTGTCATCCGCTGCCATGCGCTCCTTCTCACTCCGCGCTGCCGGTCTTGCCGGCATCATTTCCCCATCTTCTCTCTTGTCGCGCCCAGTGCCTCGTTTCACCCGTGCGTCTGCCGCCGGTCGTGCATTCGGCGATGACGGACGACGCTTGGACCTCTGTCTGCCTCCGGCTGCCTGCGCTTCCTCTCTCCACTCTTTCCGCTTGAGCAGAAGATTGATCACGATAAAGAACAAGATTACACACGCTACGCCCAGAACCGCAAGCATGACAAAGCGGATATTATAATCCCTGCAAAGTGCGTTGTACTTATCTACAATCTCTTCCACTTGTGCATCATCGTATTTAGTTGCCAGAGACGGGTCTTCAAAATACCGCTGGAAGGTCTTTTCTGCAATATCATACCGATACAGCGACTTCTCGCCGCTCTCATTCATACCATATACGACACAATACTTCTGCTGTTCATCGCTCTTCCACACCCAGCCCTGCACTTTATACGTGCCGTTTAACTGAATGGTCGTCTCCATAAATCCATCCGGAATCTGAACCGACTCATCCGGTGGAAGCACCAGAATCGACTTTGCTGTCACATCGATCGTCACATACGGCGATAACACACCGGATTCCGGTATATAAATATAAAATGCACCATTTCCATCGGCACCCTGCAAATACAAAAGCGTCAGGTCATTGCCATTTCCACACTGGACCTCTGAACCGCCATAAGTACAGGTAGACTGCGTATATCCTTCCGGAAGCAGGGAGGCATCAAATTCCGTCGCCACCGTATAGGAAACGCCGTCTATTTCCACATCCAGCCCGTTTTTCACAACCGGCGTTGTCCCAACTGCCTCTGTTTCAGCCCCTGTCTCCGCCTCTGACGGCACATCGACCGTATCGAGCTTATTGACTGTGATCGTGTAGCTCTTAGTTGTCTGTCCATCCTCCGCCGTCACCTTGCAGACAACGGTATTAGCACCTACCTTTAAGCCGGAATCACCGCTGACAAGGACTTTCGCCTTGCTGTCCTTCGCACTCGCGCTGACCGCCAGCTTATCGACGCTGGCTCCTACCTGCGCCGTATAGGAAGTCACATTTGGCGAAAATGCAGGGGAAAGTGTTCCTGGAGAAATCTTCAAGGACGAAAGCGCCGCTTCCGCCGAGGAGGTTGCCGGTGCTTTTACTTTGACGCTCGCCGTCCCCGTTTTAGAAACTGTGACTGCCTGTGCATCTGAGTCATAGACTTCATAACTTCCCACAGAGATCGAAGTATTTCCCGCCTGCACTGCCTTGAATTTCAGCGTATAGGAAAATGCCTTCGTCGAATTGGAATCCATCGTTCCAACTAGGCGGACGGAACCTGCACCGCCGCTTGCGTTATTTCCGCTCACAAACTCAATGACCGACGGATCATAGGAAAGTACCACGTCGGATGCCCCTAGATTTCCATCCTGAGAGGAGATCTTCACATTGACGCTGAACTCCTGACCCACCGTCGCACTCGGATCGGAAAATGAAATTTTTGCGCTGGATGCATAGGCGCTGATCCCGCCAACCGGCGCCGCCACCGTCAGCATACCTGCCGCAAGTATACCTAATATGATATTTTTAAACCTTTTCATTCAACTGCCCTGTCCTATATTCTTTATTGGTAACGGTCCCATATCTGCACCGTTCCCTTTCTTTACAAATTTTCACGTACCCGCTGCCATCTCTCAAGACCAGCCGCAGGTACGTGAAATATCCCTACAGTCCCAGAATCTTCTTCTGCATCAGAAGAACATCCAAAATATCTACTTTTCCATTTCCATTGAGGTCGGCGCTCGCGATTTCTTCCGCTCTTAACTTTCCAAGTCCCAGTATCGACCGCTGTGCCAGCAGGATATCCATGATGTTCAGCTTACCGTCGCCGTTGACATCCCCGCGCACCGACGATGCCGCATGCGTTCCCGATGTGGACTGGGATGGTGCCGCCGCACTGGTCGGCGACTGGCTCCCCTGCGGACTGCCGGCGCTCCCGACAGACTCCCCATTTGGCGCAATCAGGGTTCCGGAACTGCCGCTCCCAAATCCATTCACATTCGATCCCGGTGCAGACTGCCCGGAAGGAGAGCTTCCTGAACTGCTTCCCGAAGAGGTCGGACCGACAATCTGCACATCCGAACCGCCGGAGGAAGAATTTCCTGAACTGCTTCCTGAAGACATGCCCGGTCCCGTCGCCGGACCGCTAGAGCTGCTTCCAGAGGAAACGCCGCTTCCAATCGAGCTTGAGTAGGTCGGACCGCCCGACTGGCGCACTACGTGAAGGACGTAATTTCGCAGATTTCCATTTGCCGCTTTGACCGTCACGGTGATCTCATTGACACCGCTCTGCAGATCGACCGTTCCCGTTCCGGCAATCGTTGCCTTGGAATCAATCGCGCTCGCTGCTACCGTCACGCTTGCCACCGATGGATCCACGATCAGATCGTAGGACTCTGTATCTCGGTTAAAGGTCGGTGTCAGTGCAAATCCATCGACACCCAGCGCCGACAGCTTGTTGTTCGGGCTGCCGTCCAGCGTCGGTTTGACGCAGGCGCCCGCCGGCATGTTTTTATACACCGGAATCGAGAACTCAAGTGTTGTATTTGCCAATGCCGTGATCTTCGAAAGCGTCAGTCCTTCGGCAGCTGCCGCCTGCACGTTCGTCATGTACTGGTGTTTATAAAGGTTGCTGCCCTGCACATTAAATTTCTTTAAGTACAGCGTATCCTGCCCTTTTTTCACATAATTCTCGCCATAATAAACCGAACCGCCGCGGATCGATTTCTCGATGCTGTTCCACGGGCGCAGATAGCTTCCCGACTGGGATGCCCACCAGAGTCCGCGTTCTACCGCACTCATCGAGCCGGACTGATATGCCTCTATATTAAAGAAGTTATAATATCCCTGATAGCCGGACACCGTTCCGGAAATACTGCGTCCGGTTCCCTGGCTGCCCTGTTCCTGCAGAATCATCGACGCCAGAATATATGGATTGACTCCCGATTCGGATGCCGCATTCATGATGATATCTACATAGGAAGTGCCGATTGCAGACTGCTGCGCCACTCCCGTGGAAGTTCCCGAACTGCTGGAAGTGCCACTTCCCGGTGCACTTGTTCTTCCGCTGCTGGTTGAACCAGAAGTTGTTCCAGTTGTGCTGCTTTCCGGTGCGCTTGTACTGCCACTGGTGGTTCCAGCCGTGCTGCTGGTTGTCCCCGATGACTTATTCGATGTGCCGCTGCTGACCGGCGCCGTCTCCCCGTCTGCATTGTTGGAAGAAAATCCATCTCCCGCCATGCCCGGTCCATTGGTCGCTGCCACCCGCTCCGTCTTATGATCGCTGATCGAAGCGATCGGAGACGACAGACCGGCGCTGCTTCCGCTCGAACCTGACGAACTTCCCGGTCCCGTCGCTGAACCGGAAGAAGAGCTTCCTGAACTACTTCCCGTACCGGCCGATACCGACGAGCCGCCCGACACCGTGCCGGAAAGGAAGGTTCCGCTCACCATGTTCTGCAGCCCCGTCTTCGTGTGAAGCGAACTGTCATACGACTGTTTCATGAACTGGTAAATATATTTATCATTTAAGAAATTCCGCGGATCCATATAATAGGCGATAATATCCGAAGACGCCTGTACCCAGGAGCTTCCGTCAAAACCCGGCCAGGTTCCGGTTCCCCAGTCATACGCACCTGTCTCGGTCGATTTCCAGGACGAAATGCTGCTGCTCGCAACCAGGTTCCGCCCGATCACGCTTTCATTTTTCAACGCTGTGTTCCAATCCAGATTCGTCTGGAACGCCGTGAACGTCCAATTCGGATATTGTGCATGCAATTCCCGGAGCCCCTGTTTATAGCTCTCCGGAAATCCCTGCTTTGTCAGATAGCTTTCAAAATCCGAATCCGATTTGATCGCCGTCGGAAACTTTATGTATTTGCTCGAAACATACCCCGTCTGCTCACCGCCACTTCCGCTATATCGTATCTGATACCATACGACGCCATCCGTTCCCGTCTGCTCACCAAGTACTGTAACCGGTGCGCCCTTGGACAGCTTCGCTAGTGCCTGATACGAAGTGCCAGGACCACTCCGGACATTCAGGTTTGTCGCATTGACCGACGCGGTTCTCTCTTCCGCATAGCTGACGATCCCCAGCAAAGACTCTGCTGCAGTACCTGCCAGCCCTGGGTTGACCGCCATCACAGCGCCCAGCAGAAACGCCGCCGCCCGTTTCCCCAATAACTTCCATTTTTTCATCCGTCTATCTCCTCATTCTGCTGCGTTTTCTGCAATTCATCCCCCGCAGCGGAATTCTTATTCTGTCTGCCGCCGCATTTCCAGACAGCCGCTCGACTGTTTTCCATCTTTTTCACGTTTTTACAATCGTATCTATTATAATGAAAAAAGACCATATGTGTCAACCTTACCGAAAAAACTTCGCAAAATTTGGGGCCTTTGCGCGAAATTGTAAGATTTCCTTAATTTTTAGAAGCAGTATAGGTTGGCTTTGAAATGTTTTCCGGATATATGATTTTTGAATGCATAGTAGCATAAAAAGGAGTGCCAACCCGGTACACTCTACCGATTCTGGCACTCCTTTTGGCTCAAAATCCTCAAATTCTTTTTAGCTTAGATCTGGTAAGACTCGCTTTTTCTTCCAGCCCAGGTATTGATTCCGTTTCCATCCATCTCCTCAGTGGACACCGGTGCTTTCTTTACGTCCGGTGCAGCCGCTTTCAGGATTTCGCGTTTCTCAACCGGCGGTTTCTTTGCCGGACGGGACTCGAAGAACTCTTTTGCTACCTGTGGGAACAGTGCATAAGTCAGGACATCCTCATCCTGCTGCTTCCACTGCTTCATCTCCGCCTCAATCTTCTCAAGCTGCGGCTCGATCAGATCTGCCGGACGACAGGTGATCGGTTTTGCATCGCCGATTGCTTTCTTCTGAACTTCTTTGTCGAACGGCTTTACAGTCTGTCCGAACTCGCCCATCAGAAGTTTCTTGGATTCCTTTGTGAACATCTTGTAGCGCTCGCCCATCAGGACATTTAATACAGCCTGCGTACCAACGATCTGGGAAGACGGAGTAACTAACGGCGGCTCACCGAAGTCTTTGCGGACTCTCGGGATCTCTTTCAGAACATCGTAGTATTTATCCTCTGCGCGCGCTTCTTTCAGCTGGGAAACCAGGTTGGAAAGCATACCGCCCGGAACCTGATAACGCAGGGTATTGATGTCAACGCCCAGAACCTTGGTATTCATCAGACCACTCTTTAACGCTTCCTCACGCATCGGGCGGAAGTAATCTGCGATCTCCGCCAGTTTTTCCTGATCCAGTCCGGTATCATACGGAGTACCTTTGAAGGTCTCAACCATAACCTCGGTCGCCGGCTGGCTCGTTCCCATCGAGAATGGGGACATCGCGGTATCGATCATGTCAGCGCCCGCTTCCACTGCCTTTAAGTAAGTCATGGCTGCAACGCCGGAGGTGTAATGCGTATGGATATCAATCGGAAGATCAACTGCCTCTTTCAGTGCTTTTACAAGGATCTCTGCATTATACGGAGTCAGAAGACCTGCCATATCCTTGATACACAGAGAATCAGCGCCCATATCCTCGATTTTCTTTGCAATGTCTTTCCAATAATCCAGTGTATATGCATCACCCAGTGTATAGCTCAGCGCTATCTGTGCGTGTGCTTTTTCTTTGTTGGCTGCCTTTACCGCTGTCTCCAGGTTGCGGATATCATTTAAACAATCAAAAATACGGATAATATCAATACCATTGGCAACTGATTTCTGTACGAAATATTCTACCACATCATCTGCATAGTGGTTATAACCCAGAATATTCTGTCCACGGAACAGCATCTGAAGTTTTGTCTTCTTAAAACCATCTCTCAGCTTTCTAAGGCGCTCCCACGGATCCTCCTTCAGGAAACGAAGGCTGGCATCGAATGTCGCTCCGCCCCAGCATTCTACTGCATGGTATCCAACCTCATCCATCTTTCCGATGATCGGAAGCATCTGCTCCGTTGTCATTCTGGTTGCAATCAGAGACTGGTGCGCGTCACGAAGGACAGTTTCCACGATCTTAACCGGCTTTTTCTTTTCATTTGCCATTCTAAAGATACCTCCCAATACACTTTTATTATGAGTCAACTATCTGCGACCTGGCTGATTAAATAATTCACAGCCATATTTTTATCTATTATACCACAAGTTTCTCGGTTTCTGGATAGTTTTTTTAATATAATTTCATAAGTAAATTCTATATCGTGGAAATGTGGGTTGTGATTTTTACTAATGTCAGAGAGCTTTCCTCTGCGCCGCGTGGGGGCGGCGCAGAGGAAAAAAGTTTCTTGGTCACCTCTTTCTAGTCCGCAGTGCTGCAGCTCGAAAAAACTTCGTTTTTCCTCGCTGTCGGGCATTCGCCCTATGAAAAAAAGAAGCCACACACAGCCGCTTTTGTGTAAACACAACGCTTCTGTGTGTGGCTTCTTTTTTTCGCACTGCTCTTTGCTTACGCAAGTTTGGACTTAGCCAGCTCTGCCAGTTTTGCGA
>ERZ833515.2237-NODE-2237-length-11444-cov-24.538502_pt1 | contig 11444 bp, 8 predicted proteins | sample MGYA00519949_ERZ833515 | MGnify/ENA primary metagenome ERZ833515 (study PRJEB31850, sample SAMEA3708741) | human gut metagenome | biome: human gut; feature: human-associated habitat; material: faeces | place: China | collected 2014 ...
CCAGCCGCCGCAGGTCATCCGAGAACCACTCATCCTTGACCGCCAGCAGCCGAAAAAAGCTGGACTTCCCCGCACCCTGACCACCCACCAGACAGAGCATGGTTTCAAATTTGCATCCCGGCTGAAATACCCGCTTGATGGCTCCCAGCAGGAAAATCTTCATAGCTTCGCAAGTGTACTCGTCCTCCGCAGCACCGAGAAAATGGTACAGGACGTGGGCTATCCGCTCTGTTCCATCCCATTTCAGGCCGTTCAGGTAGTCCCGGATGGGATGATAGCGGTTCTCGTTGGCAACGATGCGGATGGCGGATTCAATTTTCTTTTCACTGGAGATGCCGTATTTCTCCATTCGGCGCAGGATATACTTCATGTCGGTGTCGTTCAGCGTCTTGCCGGAGCGGGGCCAGCCCACAGGCTTTACGATGTCGATGCGTTCGCTCAAAAGGTTCAGCCGGATGGCATCGGCAAGCACATGGTCATTCTGTAAAATCGTGATGCAGTTTTGGATCGTCCGCTGGATTTCACCATTGGAGTGCTTGGCCAGCATCTCCTTCACATCCTCAACGGTTCGAGGAGCACGTTCTTCGTTGACTTCTTTGCTCAATAAACATCACCTCGTGTTTCTGATTTCTCCGCAGTATGCTGCTCTCCGGGCTTCCGCCGGGTCTGTTCCGCCTGCAGGCGGTTCAGCAGCTGCAGCACCGAATTCCGTGCTTTCTCCTTGACCTGCTCCTTGCCTTTCTGCCGGACTTCTGGCTTCAGGAGCTTCTCCTGCAAGCGGGTGGCGGTGGTCTGCATGGTCTTGAGGAACTTGTCCAGCACGGTGTCCAGATGTTTGGCAGTGTACTCTCGTGTAACCTTGGGAGCCTTTCTCTCTGGCGACAGCACCCACTTCTTCGTGTCCTCGATCATCCGCATATCTTCCTTGCGGGTCTCGGTACGCACTACGTCCGTCACGACCTCCACCGCCTTGTCGTAGGCCGCAGCCGAAACTTCATCGATCAGCGCTTCCATGTCGTTGACCTTGAGGGTCAATTCGTCCAGCTTGTTCTGCTGGGCGGTAAGCTGCTCCTTCTGCTTGGCAAGGATGAAGTCCTGCTTTTCCAGATATTTGCGGTTGCCGTACTCCGCTTCTTCCTCCAAATCCAGCCCATGACGTTTGGCAATCTCGAACAGCATCTTTCGACAGGCGGCATCAAAGGTGATCTTGCGGTTGTTGCGGCGGCTGAGGGGCTTGTCCGGGTCGGGCAGGTCGAAGCCCAGTGCTTCCAGTGCCTTTTCCTGCTGGGGAGCTACCTCGCCGTACTTGTTCTTGCAGTCGAACACATGGCGCTCGTGGATGTGGGGTGTGCTTTCGTCCAGATGCAGTGCCCAGTCCAGCACATGAACGTGTTCGCCAAACTTGGTCTTGAACGCTTCGATGAACTCCGTGACGATGTTCAGCAAGTCCTCTGCCGAAGCGTGTTCGTCCAGCGTCCCAAGCTGGTAGATAGTTTCTTCCGGGCAGGTTTTCTTACCTTCAAGCAAGTCCTCTATGGTTCGGTTGCGCTCGGTGTGGCGAATCTTCGCATTGCGGGCATTCTGGTTCTCCACAAAGTGAGAATAGTGGATTTCATAGAACATCTTCTCCACATCGCTGAATGCAGCAGTCTGTTTATCCTTGTCGGATGCAGAACGGATGCCATGATAGCAATCCCAGTAGATGTTGCCTTTAGCTCGTTCTTGGTCGATGTGCTCACTGTTGGCAAGGTTGAAACTGCGGTCATTGTGCTTTGGGTTATAGGTGCCGTGGGTCCCGGCTCGTCCGTTGTGTCGTGTCAGTTTCAGATAGACATCCCTCCGTTTCAACGTCTTGGTGGGGTGGGTGCGCAGCAACTTTGCTGCTGAATCTGCCGCCCACGGTGCGCCAGATAATACCCAGTAGGATATGACGCAAAGCATCATATCACTGGGCAAGGCGTTCCCCCTTGACTCCCTTCAACGGGCCATTTTGGCCCGTTGATTTTGGCAAGCTGGCGGTCAAAGATTTGCGAATCCCTGCCCACCAGCTCGTCCGGCTTTTTCAGTTGGCCAAATTGACCAACTGATTTTGCCTGTTCCCAAAATGGTAACAGGCAGATAGACGGTCTGATAACGGCCATCCCACCCTGATTCCCATTTTGGGGAATTGGGTAGGCGCTGGTAAGTGCCTTTTCCCGTCACTTACCACTCTTGGCAAACTGTCAACCTGACACTTTGCCAACACCCCCCCTATAAAGGAGAACTTTGGCGTTTTGCTGCGTACGTGCGTACGCAACAGGCGGCTTTCTCTGTACGCACGTACGCAGCGAAAGATCGAAAACGCACCATATAGGGGGGATCAAAAGCGGGTCATGCCCGCCAGCCATTGGGGGTGAGGTCGGGCTGCACAAGGGATTCGATGCCCACAAAGCCCCGGACACGCCGCCCGGACGAGTTGACGATGTTGTTGGTAGATTCCAGATTATACCTGCGCTGGTTGGAGATCAGGGCATAGCTGAACCCTCGTGCCTTGATCGCATTCAGGCTGTTCTCCTCACACCACATCCGGTAGACCTCGTACAGCTCTTTCGAGCTGGTGCAGGCATCCGCCTTCAGGCGGATGTAGCCCTCGGATTCGAGGAAATCGAACACATTGTTGTTGTCCCGCTTCACCAGTTCCCGGTTCCGCTTGGCACGGTCACTCTCGGTGAACTGGAAGCCATTCTTCACCAGCCGCTGCAAGCCCTCAAATGCCCACAGCAGGATGCCCTCGACCTCTGCCGCCATCTTCTCGACAATGTCCGGGTCATCCACACGAGACAGGGGCTTATCCTTGGTGGTCAAGATGAGCTGACGACGATAGAAACCGTCCGAGCGGTCATACAATGCCTGCAGATCGCCGTTGCTGAACGCCAGCAGGCGGGCGTACATCCAGCCCTGATAGCTCTGCTTGCCCTTGCGCTCCAAATCCATCTGCCCCTGTGCGGTCACGATGGACTTGACATAGTTGGTCTGACGCAGGGCTTCCATCCACATATCATCGTCCACGCAGAGCAGGGTGTGCTCCAAATCGGCACGGGCAAAGCGGTTCTCCGAGATTTTGCCGATGCTGCCATCCTTCATGTTGCAGCCGAACAGCCGGGACAGCACCACGCCGATTTGCGACTTGCCCTCGCCGCCGCTGCCCTTAATGACCATCATGCGCTGTCCCTTGTTGCTGGGGATCAGGCAGTAGCCGATGAACTCCTGCACAGTGGGAATGTCCTCCGGGTAGAGCAGGTCGGACAGAAACCGCAGCCAATGGGTGGGCTGTGGAGCTTTCGGATCATACCTGACCGGGAGCCGGTTGCGGACAATCTCCGGCTTGCCCTCCTGAAAGGTGCCGTCCAGATACAGGGTGCCGTTTGCCAGCGCAATGCGGTCGGTGATGGGCGGGAAGTCCTCCACCTGTGCTGCCAGCTTCAGTACGTCCACGACATTGCTGACCCGTTTGGCGATATTTGCGCCGATATGGTCTCGCAGCATATCGAAAATTTCACAGCGCAGGTTCATGGTGTCTGTGACCCTGCCGTCCGGGGTGAAAAATGCACCATTCGAGTAAAGCAGCTGGTGGGTGCTCAGAAAATCGTCACAAAACAGGGATTCGTTGAAGAAGCCTTTCTTGATCCATGCAGGGGTAAAATTACTCATAGGCATTCCATCCTTTCATTGGCGTTACGGAAAAACGATGTGCTCATTTTGAGTACATCGTTTTTCTCCGCAACTGGGAAATCAACGTCCTGCCGTTCTCACCGCATGGATTTCCTGCCCCCTTCCGGCGACGTTTTCCGGCTCTCCTATTTTGGGGTCATGGCCGGGTATCCCATGCAGACGGTCATACGGTTTTCAAGGTGCAACAAGCAAAACAGCAACAAAAAAGCCGTCACAAAACAGACCAGCCCTGCCTTCGCTTTTTCTGGAAGGTCATGCTAGTCGGTTATGTAACGGCTGAAAGCCAAAATGTTCAGCCCCGCAGGGTCTGAACGAATATGTAAAAATATGTTATATTCAATTGTTGGAATAGATTACCACAAAATCCGAACTGTGTCAACAAAAACTTTTGAAAACACGTCATTTTCGGCAGCTTGCAAGAAAAAACAAGGGAAACTTTGGCAAAAAGAGAGAGGACTGGACGGTGCCAGCCCTCTTGACAAAATAGCTTATCGGCTGCGTTTCCGATATTCATTTGGCATACAGTTATTTTTTCTCTTAAAGATTCTATAAAAATAGCTCACGTTCTGATATCCAACAAAATTGGCAATATCTGTAACGCTCATATCAGAATTCAGAAGCAACTTCTCTGCAGCTGTCAGCTTTTCATGTTGAACAAGTTCATTAAAGGTGGAGCCGGTGTATTTTTTGAGCATTGCAGAGAGGTAGTTTGGATGCAGATTGAACTGTTGGGCAGTGGACTGCAAGTCACAGGTTTTATAGTTGTTTTCAATGTAGCGGAGTACAGGCATCACATAAGTTCCTTTATTATGCGTAGCCGGGTGATCGGATGTCACGTTCAAGGTGTTGATGAGTTCTGAGATGATGAGCGAAAATAGACTGTTCAGCATATCGTAAGATGCTGGAGAAGGTTCATACCACTCACAGAGAAATTCTGTGATGAAGAGCCGAAGCCGCCGACTGCTTTCGGAAGAAAATAGAAAAAAGTCGTCTAGACGATTGTTAGAAGTAAAGGCATTCAGAAGAAAATTTGATACAATACCAGTAGAAGAAATACGATTAAAGAAACCGTGGGTAAGATTATTCTGTCCCAGAGCAATTTGGATGAGGATATCATCCGTACCAAGTTTATTGATTGTGTGTACGATACCGGGAGACATGAGCATGAGCTGTCCCTGCTTCATCTCATATTCCGTATCGTTGATGACTTGTACGCAAGAACCGGAATACATATAGCTCAGTTCGACCCAATCATGGACGTGTAGAGGGTAGCTGCGAAAGCGAGAATGTTTTTTAACCAGAAAAGGCGCACCGTTATTTTCCTCTGAAATCGCCGCATAGGAAAACTGCATCACCTCTTTGCCATCCATACAGCAAACGGGAAATTCCTTTAACAAAGAACGCCGCATCCCACAGCGGTAAAGGGCTTCATGTTTTGTAATCGTGCGCAACTTCTGGTCGAGTTGTTCGGGATTCACGGCAAATTACCTCCCAAAAGAATGTCGTATGAACGTCTTTCTTTATAAAATACCAAAAATCTTTGATTTGGTCAATAAAGAAATTTGAAAGGAACATGGAAAGCCTTTGAAAAAAGCTTATAATGGGATTAGAAAAAGCGGCCGCACACAAAAGAACGGAGGGAAAATATGTCAAAATATACTGATATGTCAAATGAGCTGTTGAAGCTAATTGGCGGAAAAGACAATGTTGCAAGTGTTACCCATTGTGCCACTAGACTGCGCATCCGACTGCATGATGAGGACAATGTTCCGGTGGAAGAAATCAAGAAGCTGCCGGGAGTACTGGGCCTTCAGAAGAACGTCGGTGAAATTCAGGTCATTATTGGACCGGCAGTTGATGATGCTTATCAAGAATTTATGAAGCTTGGTGGTTTTGAGACAAAGGCACCAAAGAAAACCGCACCGGCACAGAAGCGGGAAAAGGGATTTAAGGCTGTGCTGAACACCCTGTTCTCGGCCATGACCGGCTGTATTTCGCCGATTGTGTACGCTTTTGTTGTCATGGGCATGTTCAAATCCATTTCTGCTATCTTCGGACCGAGCCTGCTCGGTTTGTTCACCGCAGAGTCGGATGTATATGTTCTGCTGGAAGGTATTGGCAACGCCATCACCTACTTCCTGCCGTTCCTACTGGCCTACAGTGCTTCGCAGAAGCTGGGTGCCAACACGGTAATCTCCATTGCCATGGCCGCTATCATGCTTTCACCTGCCATGACCGGTGTAGTGGCAGCGGGTGAGCCGTTCAAGGTGTTCGGCCTGTTCCCGATGACCCTTATCAACTACAGTTCTACCTTCCTGCCGATTCTCCTAATCGTGGCAGTGCAGGCTTATGCGGAGAAGCTGCTGAATAAAATCATCCCAAATGTGTTAAAAACAGTATTCGTACCCACGCTGACGGTTGCCATCATGACAGTTCTGGGCCTGTGCGTTCTGGGTCCCATCGGTCAGTGGCTGGGTGACGGCCTTGCTGCCATCGTTATGCTGCTGAGCACCCATGCAAGCTGGTTGGAAGGCGCACTGGTGGCCGCGCTATATGTCTTTATGGTGGCGTTCGGTCTGGGCGGTCCGGTGTTCTTGGCTACCTTTGCAGTTTACACGCAGACTGGTTCTGATGGCCTGTACTTCCCGTATATGTGCATTTACAGTATGGCACTGGTTGGCATCTGCATTGGCTATATCGTCCGCAGCAAGTCTGCTGCCGAAAAGCAGACCGGAACGGTTGCTCTGACTTCCCAGCTGCTGGGCAGTGTATCTGAGCCGACCATTTACGGCATTCTGTTCCGCAATAAGACCTGCCTAATTGTAGAAGTTGTTGCAAGTGGCATTGCAGGTTTCTACTGCGGCCTGACTCACACGGCGGTGGTCGGTATGACCTTTAGTCTACCAGTGGTTGGCTCCTTCTTGGCTTTCTCTGGTGCTTCTACTGCAAACATGGTCAACGGTGCAATTTCTCTGGTCGCTGCTTTTGCGCTGGCACTGATTGGTACGCTGGTATTCTATAAGGAAGAAAATGCAGCATGATGTGACGCTGCATAATGGTACATAAATGGTAAATGAAGAACGGAAAGGATGCAGTATGAAGTCATTTCCAAAAGGATTTCTGTGGGGTGGTGCAACCTCTGCAAGCCAGATCGAAGGCGGCTATGCGGAAGGCGGAAAAGGTCTTTCGATTTACGATGTCCGTACCGCTGGCAGTGCGAATGAGCCCCGGTACTATACCTATCTTGACAAGGACAGCAAGCCGGGAAAATTCGCCGAACTGCGGGAACTGCTCCCGGAGGGCGCAAAGTATGCCCTCCACGCAGGGGAGTATTATCCCAACCATACGGCAATCGACTTCTATCATCATTATAAAGAAGATATTCGTATGTTTGCCGAGATGGGATTCAAGGTTTTCCGGATGTCAATCGACTGGTCTCGTATCTATCCCACAGGAATGGAAGAAGAACCCAATCGGCAGGGGTTGGAGTTTTACTGGAACATCTTCCGGGAACTGAAAAAGTACAATATTGAGCCGCTTGTCACCATCTGGCATGGAGAAACGCCGCTGTATATTGAGAATGAACTGCTGGGCTGGGCAAACCGTAAGACCATTGAACTATTCAAAAAATATGCCCGGACGCTGTTTGAAGAGTACAAGGGTGTCGTACACTACTGGCTTACCTTCAATGAAATCAATAATGCCTTGATGTTCCTGAATTTGCTGCCAACAGAGTCGGCTGCAAATGATGCACAGCGTACCTTTACTCTGCTGCACCATCGTCTGCTGGCTAGCGCAGAAATCGTGCAGATGGGTCATGCCATCGACCCAGAAAATAAGATCGGCTGCATGATTTGCTATGGCGAGAGTTACCCGGCCACCTGCAACCCCAAAGATGTGATTGCGGATATGGAATTGAAGCAGATGCAGCAGTTCTATTGCAGCGATGTGCAGGTGCGTGGTGCCTATCCCTCCTACTCAAACCGCATTTGGGAGAAGTATGGCGTACAACTGGATGTGACCGCAGAGGATAGAGCGGTGCTGAAAGCCGGAACGGTCGACTTCTACAGCTTTTCTTACTACTGCACCTCGCTGGTCACGGCAGAGGATACAGAGGGCAAAGAGAAGGTAAAGGGCAACTTTACGGCAGGCATCCGGAATCCATATCTGGAATACTCCAAGTGGGGCTGGGCTATTGATGCAGACGGTCTGCGCTTCTCTCTCAATGAAATCTACGACCGTTACGGCATCCCGGTCATGGTCGTGGAAAACGGCTTGGGTGCTGCTGACACTGTGGAGACCGACGACTCTATCCACGATGATTACCGCATCGACTATCTCCGCAAGCACATTACGGCTCTGCGCGAAGCAATCAACGATGGAGTAGATTTGATTGGCTACACGACCTGGGGTTGCATCGATGAGGTCAGCATGGTGACCGGGGAGATGAAAAAACGGTACGGTTTCATCTATGTAGATCGAGATAATGAAGGCAGCGGAACTTTGAAACGACTGAAAAAGGATTCGTTTTACTGGTATAAAAAGGTGATTGCTTCAAACGGCGAAAATCTGTAAATGAAAGAACAGCCATCTATTGCGTCAAATTGATGCAGTAGGTGGCTGTTTTCTATATTAAATACCTTAATCTTCCAGTCTGCTGTGGTCACAGCCCAGTGACAGATAATGCTTGATCTCTCCACCCAGCACAAGCTGCGCGTACTCCAGTGGCCTGTTGTACAGCAACCAGTCCCGTTTTGCCCGCCGCGCCGGGGTGTTGCCGTATTCGTCCTCCACGGCGATGCAGTCGATAGCAACGGCAGAGCCGTCCTCGAACCGGGCTTCCACTCGGTTTGTGTTTATGTTGAAGCAGCAGGAATGCAGTTTGTTCATAGTGAACCTCTTTCTATATAAGGTAGTGTCTGTTCGATTGTCCAAATCCCTGCCATGAATCGTAGTTGTGGATGTACATTTGATGCTCGGTCTGAACAGGCTAGATTGCAGCTGCCATTTTGGGCTCGAACCCGGCCATTTTCCCGGCTTTGCATAAAAATCCGATACCTGTTTTAAGGGGTTGATTTTGGCTCTGCACATTTTTGCACACTTTTTGCACACCGGAACGGCTGGATAACGGATGCAAGATGAAACGTCATGTGCAAATAATGCAAAGGATACAAAGTGCAAAATCACGACAAAACGCCAAAAACAACGAAACTGTGTGATTCTGAAAATTGACGATTGTTGCGCGTTGGTTTCTCTTAATCAGTGGGCCCAGGGTTCGAGTCCCTGGAGGTGCACTACAACAAAATCCGAACTTTTTTCCGATAGGAAAAGGGTTCGGATTTTTTGTTTTCTTCGGAAAACAGAACGAATCCATTGCTTCCCCCGAAAAATGATCCGCTGGCGTATGCAGACCTGATTCTCAATGGTGACCCGGAGGAATACTTGAAAAATGTAACCGGGAGCCACAGGCTAGAAATCTAAATGAATGCTGGACAGTACCATTTTTGAGTTGGTGTTGTCCAGCATTTTTTTGGCGTTGGCTGACCAATTTTAATGGAATCTTTATACTTCTACAATTTTCTTTACGGCTCTTTTATTTATTCCGTGCTAATCTTTATGAACACGGATAGGTAAAGGAGCTTTTATGATTCAATATCCTCGTTACAAACGGCACCGTTTTTCTTCTTTTCAGGTCATTATTGCAGGTTTTGCGGCAGTTGATCTGGTGGGCGCGTTGCTTCTGATGCTTCCGATCGCTGCACAGCAGCGGTGCGTCACGCCGTTCCATGAGGCACTGTTTACCTCCACTTCTGCCCTTTGCGTGACCGGGCTTGTGGTTCAGGATACCGGCAGCTACTGGTCGGCTTTTGGGCAGAGCGTGATCCTTCTTCTGATTCAGATCGGAGGATTGGGCGTCATTACAGTGGGCGCTGCCTTTGCGCTGCTTTCCGGGCGAAAGATCTCCCTCAAGCAGCGCAGCACGATGCAGGAAGCCACCGCTGCCCCACAGATGGGCGGCATCGTGCGGCTGACAGGCTTTATTCTGCGGATCACCGCTCTGTTTGAACTGGCCGGTGCTGCACTGCTGCTGCCGACATTTTGCGCCGATTATGGATTGCGCGGGATCTGGTATGCACTGTTTCATTCCATTTCGGCGTTCTGCAATGCCGGCTTTGACCTGCTGGGAACAGAGGGTGCAAAATTTGTTTCGCTGACACGGTATGCAGGTGACCCATTGCTTACCACAGTGATTGCGGCCCTGATCGTCTTTGGCGGCCTTGGCTTTCTGACATGGGAGGACATTTGTACATACCGCCTTGACTTTCACCGCTATCGGATGCAGAGCAAGGTGATCATTGTCACAACGGCGTTTCTTCTGGTACTGCCGACGCTGTACTTTTATTGCTTCGAGTTCACGGCAGGCTCTGCCCGGCAGCGCATTTTATTGTCGATGTTCCAATCCGTTACCCCCCGTACTGCCGGTTTTAACACCGCCGATCTTGCTGCGATGGGCAGCACTTCACAGGCATTGATGGTGGTTCTGATGCTGTTGGGCGGTTCGCCCGGCTCTACGGCAGGCGGCATGAAAACCACAACATTTGCCGTTCTGCTGGCCAATATGTGGGCGACCTTCCGCCGCAGAGAAGATGCCGAATTTTTCGGGCGGCGCATAGATGGTTCCGCGGTCAAGAATGCTGCCACGATTGCAGGGATGTATTTGACGCTGTTCTTCCTCGGAGCCTTTGTCATTGCTACGGCAGAGCAGCTGCCGATGTCGGTCTGTTTGTATGAGACTGCTTCGGCTGTGGCAACGGTAGGTCTGACATTGGGTATCACGCCGCAGTTGGGCATCCTTTCGCAGGGGGTGCTGATCGCACTGATGTTTTTGGGACGTGTTGGCGGATTGACGTTGATCTATGCGGCATTTGGCAGCAGCCCTGCCCACTCTCGTCTGCCGCAGGAGAAAATCGCAATCGGATAAAGGAGACAAGTATGAAATCGATTCTTTTGATTGGACTTGGCCGTTTTGGCCGCCATATTGCGCAGGAACTGAATGAGCTGGGTCATCAGGTCATGGCGATCGACAGCAACGAAGACCGTGTGAACGCCGTGCTTTCCTATGTGACGAATGCACAGATCGGTGACAGCACCAGCGAATACTTTCTGCGCTCCCTTGGTGTCGGCAATTTTGATGTGTGTATCGTAACCATCGGCGGCAATTTTCAGAGTTCGTTGGAAACAACATCACTGCTCAAGGAGCTGGGCGCAAAGCTTGTGGTCTCGCGTGCAGAGCGGGATGTACAAGCCAAGTTCCTGCTGCGCAACGGTGCGGATGAAGTGGTCTATCCGGAAAAGCAGCTGGCAAAGTGGGCAGCGATCCGATACAGCTCCGAACACATTCTCGATTATATCGAGCTGCAGGACGACCATGCCATCATGGAAGTGACCATTCCGCCGGAATGGATGGATCGTACGATCGGTGAGATCAATATCCGAAAAAAGTATAACATCAATATTCTTGCACTGAAAAAAGACGGAAAGCTCGATATGAACATCACGCCGGATACGCGGCTGTGCCGGGATGAAAGCATGCTGGTTTTGGGGAAATACGCATCGATCCAGAAGTGTTTCCGGCTCTAAAAAGATAGGACAGATCATATGGATGTCGTTTTGTTGCTGATGGTTCTTGGAGTCATGTTGAGTGGTTTCCGGGCAGCAGATGCGCTGGATCA
>ERZ833515.2240-NODE-2240-length-11424-cov-9.506025_pt1 | contig 11424 bp, 9 predicted proteins | sample MGYA00519949_ERZ833515 | MGnify/ENA primary metagenome ERZ833515 (study PRJEB31850, sample SAMEA3708741) | human gut metagenome | biome: human gut; feature: human-associated habitat; material: faeces | place: China | collected 2014 ...
AAGTGTGGAATTTGTGCGCCGGCGGCGCACAAATTATGCGCGCAGCAGACTGCAACCCCTTTGTCAAAAAGGAATACTTTTTGACAGCCTTGCGTTATGCTTTGCTTTTGGAAAAGAGGTCCTTGCCGTCGGCCGCGGTCAGAATGCCGCAGACGATGACGATGAGCGCGCAGACGATCGTCGTCGGCGTGAGCACGCTCGTGTCGCCGAGGAACACCGCCGTGAAGAAGATCGCCCAGGCGGCATAGGTGACGTTGAGCGCCATGGACTTCGACGCGCCGATCGCGGCGATGGCGCGGTAGTAGCACAGGTAGGACAGCGTGGCAAAGAACGCCGCGATCGCGATCACGGGCAGCAGCCAGCCGGTGCCGGAGGTGAACAGGCTCACCGTGAAGCCCCAGCCGTGCAGCAGGGGCAGCAGCACGATGCCGTAGACCAGTGCCGAGGTGGTCTGGCGGATCTGCAGGGCATACTCGTCCTTTACGTCGGGGTCCTGCATACATTTGGCGAGGATGACCGCCTCGATGCCCCAGCCGAAGGCGCACATCATCGCGCCGGCGATGCCGAGCCAGAAGTCGGTGATGTTCAGCTCCGGCGAGTAGCTCAGACCGTAGACGCCCAGCAGCGTCGCCAGCAGGAAGATCCAGCGGTACCACTGCATCTTTTCCTTGAGGAAGAAATAGGCGAGGATCGCGCCGATCGCGGGAAAGACCGCGCTGGCGACCGCGCCGATGGACGCGCCCATGTAGTTGATGGCGAGCACATAGCCTGTCATGCCGATCGGTCCGCCGATGACGGCGGCGAGCATGACGAACTTGCCGCTCTTGGTCTTGAAGGCGGCTTTATAGACATTTTTGAGGTTGCCGCGCACGCCGTTATACAGCGTCGCCCAGAGCGCGGAAAATGCGTCGTGGATGAAGGTGCTCACAAATGGCGCGAGGAAGATGGCCTGCTCGGTCGAGACAAACGGCGCCATCGACAGCGCGATGCCGAGGATGATGGTCTCCACCGCCCAGGTCGCGCCCGCTGCAATACCATAAAACATAGCTTTTGCTCCTTTCTGCGCTTGCTGCGCTCAGGCCTCGGCAAAGAGGCGGAGGTTGTCCTTCAGGCGGGCATAGCGCTCCACCGCCCAGTCTTCCATGGGCTGGCCGTCATACGGCACGCGGGTCTTTGCCCAGAGCGTCCAGAGGTAGTCGACGTAGATCTTGTTGGCAAGGAAATGCTTGTATTCGTTCTGGTCGGGCTTGCTGCCGAGATACTCCGTGAGCAGCAGCTCGTCGTTTTCCGGCGTGAACACGCCCTCGATCGACACATCGGCGAGATCCCAGATGCCGTCGTTCATGCCGGCGTACTCCCAGTCGATGAGATAGAGCCGGTCGTCGTCTGCCGAGACCACCCAGTTTTCGCACAGGGGGTCGTTGTGGCAGGGGACGTTTTGGATGTCGCAGACGCTGTCGACCTGCGCCTTGACGGCCATGACCGCCGCCTTGACCTGCGCATAATCGCCGAACATGGGCACGCTGTTTTCCGCGATGATCTTCTCATAGCCCGCGGCCATGTCGAACACCTCGAAGGGGACGCCGGTGTCGACGCCGCTGCCGTGCAGCGTCTTGAGCAGCTGCGCCGCCTGACGGATGCGCTTGTCGCCGCGCATCGTCTCGGCCGACATGGTGACGGCGTTCGGCACGAACTGCGACACTTTTTCGCCGTCGTCACCGAAGAAGTAGAGCTTGGCGTCGATGCCGAGACGGCAGGCGAGCTCCGTGCTCACCTTCTCGTCGGCGCGGTCGATGAGTTCCTCCGTGCCTTCTCCGGGGATGCGCACCATGATGCGGCTGCCGTCGGCAAACGACACGCAGTAGGTGCGGTTGGTGAGACCGCCCATTCTCTGCACGTCGCTGTAATCGGAGTGCCCGAGCACTTCGTCGAGCAGCGCCCGGATCCGGGCAAGATCTGCCTGCACAATTTCTTTAGCCATTGATCTTCTCCATTTCTTTATTTTTATAGTCGTACTGATACGTCTCGTTCTGATAACGGAAGGTGAAGCCGACCGCCTGCGTGCTGCCGCACGCCTTGCGCGCGTGAAAATCGGTGAGCGCCGCCTCGCCGCAGCCAAGGCGCGCCGCGAGCTGGCGGATGATCTGCGAGCGGGTGTCGTCGATGTAGCTGGCGTCAAAGCCGCGCAGCTCGTCGAGGCTGTCAAACTCGAAGATGTCACTCTGATCATAGCGGCGGATGCGCAGCTTCAGCTCGTCGAGATGCGCAGCGTAGACCGCCTCCCAGAGCTTGTCGCGGATTTCCGGCGTGTCATATTCCCGCTCGAGGATCTCGACGAATTTCCGGCTGAAAGGCTCTGACCAGAACACGTGCCCCATCATGTACCACGCGTTCTCGCCGCCGACGGTGACGCGGTCGATATAGCCGTCGTCCCCCTCATAGACGCACCACTCGGACGTGGGGCCGTCGGCATAGAGCGCGGCATAATAGGCATCGTCCACGCAGGACTCGAAGGGATTGCGCGAGAAGTAGTTGTCCGACGAGCAGATGTAGGAGTTGCCGAGCAGGTGGCGCGCGGCATAGATGCTCGAGTGGTTGTTGCGGCAGGTGTATTCGGGGTTGTCGACGATGGTGACGCCGAACTTCTCCCGCAGGTATGCAAAGCGCTCCTTCATATATCCGCCCACGAGCACGACGCTGTCGATGCCGGCGTCCCGGATCTGGCGGATCTGCCGCTCGATGAGCACCTCGCCGCGCACAGTCAGCAGGCTCTTGTGCGTCTCATACGACAGCGGCGCGAAGCGGCTGGATGTGCCGGCGGCCATAATGACCGCATTGTCTACTTTGTACAAGTTGTTCCCTCCGTTCAGCGCTCGGCAGTCAGCACGGCTTTGTTCGCGACCGAATGCCAGGCGTTTTTGTTCCAGATGTCGCCGCCCACGGTGTACCAGTCACCGGCAATAAACTGCGTGCCGCAGTTGACGTTGACGTCCCATTCGAACGAGTAGAGCAGCAGCTGCTCCTGCTTCGGCTTCGAGACCTCGTCGATGCGCCGCCCCGAAAACGGGTTGACGGGATCTGCGACCACGTCCTTCACCGCCAGCAGCGGGACATCGGCGGAGAGCATGAACTCGTCCGACGTCGTAAAGCCCTTACTGTTGAAGTCCTTGACCATGAGCAGCGAGGCGAAGCTCTCGGCATCCATGCCGTCATCCGCGAGCAGCTCGGGAAACTGTCCCATCGTGCCGCCGTGGTCGGACATGACGATGATGCGCGTGTTGTCATAAACGCCGTTTGCGCGCAGATAGTCAAACCATTTGCCGAGCTGGAGCAGCGCGGCGACGTTGCACTGATAGTACGCATAGTCATTGCGCTGCTGCACGGTCATCGTTCTGCCGTTCACCGTGAAGCGGTCGGCGTGCTCGCGCTCGTACTGCGTGTTGTCGACCTCCGGCGCCGGGACGTATTCCGGCTCCTGCAGCAGCACCGGATCGTGGGTCGTGTCGTTGGTCAGGACCATGTAGGTGTTTGTGTCGTCCTTGCTGATCCGGGTGATGTTCGGGAGATTTGCGAGGACGTTGTAGGAATTCATGAATCCTGCGCTGATGCCGCTCGCCGTGAGCGCGCCGTCGGTCGATTGGCCGGCATAGCCGTCGTCGGACACGAAGTTGCCCTGATTGTAGGTGCCGTAGTCGTAGAGATTTGCCTGAATGCACAGCGGCGCCGCCTTCATGAGTGCGTAGCAGAAGAAGTTGCGCTTGTTGCTGCGGATGGCCTGCTCCTGCAGCTTCGGGTCGGAGAAGTAGCCGCGGACGTTGAAGCGCCGGATGTCCGGATAGTCCTGAAAGATCGAGAGATCCGGCACCCAGCCGTAACCGGCGTAAACAGGCTCGAGCACGGTGACGTCAAAGCCGTTTTGATCGAACATGACCGGCAGCACCTTGAGCGCCTCGTTCTGCTTATCGACAAGCAGCTCCTGATCGCGCGCGTTCAGCTCGGCCGGCGTGTATTCATAGCCGCCGAACAGGGACGGCGTGCTGATGTTCGTCTTGATGCCGAGCGAGGCGGTGTTGCTGTAGTAGGTGAAGCCGTCAAACTGCGCCTCCAGCTCCGGCTTTTCGTTGAAGATATACGGAATGTACGGCCCCATGGCGCGGTCGAGCATGAGCACGATCACGTTTTTGCCCGTCTTGCTCAGGGAGAAGGACGGGGTCCCGCCGTCGGACTGTGCGCCGGCCTTGATCTCGTTGATCGAGCGGCAGATGCCCACGGTGTTCACCACAGACATGCACACGACGGCGATGATGCCCACGGTGAGGATGCCGGGGATGCGCTGCCGCCACTTGGACGCAGCGAAGGTGAACACGGCGAAAACGGCCAGCACGACGGCGAGGTTCACGAGCATCTGCCCCGTTGTAAACTGCAGCCCGTTGTCAAACACGAGCCCCGCCGAGAGGTTGCCGAGGCTGCGCCCGAAGAACATATAGTCCACCAGCGCGATGCCGCACAGCGCCCAGACGCACCGATCCAGAAGGGCCTTCACCGAGGGCTTGGCAAGACTGTAAAAAATGCCGAACCAGATCACGAACGTGCCCACAGAGAAGCAGAGGGCGCTGACGATGTACCACACCGGGTGCAGGAAGCTGGTCATGTTCACAAACTCCTGCGGCGAGGCGTGGATGACCGCCGAGGGGATGAGCAGTCCCGTGAGCACGGCGAGGAAGACGCAGCCGGAGACGAAGAGCTTCTTGCTCGGCTGCGCGCCGCGCAGCTTTTCCGGCAGCCGGACCTTGCCCTTGCACAGCACGGCCAGCAGCGGGAGCTGCAGCACGAGGGCCGCCGCGATGAAAAACACCAGACGGCGCGGCGTCGGCTGCCCGTAGAAAAACAGGCAGTTCACGGCGGCGGCGATGCCAGCGAGCGAGAAGAGCACGCCGAGGATGGTGTTCGCGTGCCTGAGCTTATAGAAGATCGTCTTGAGCAGCGAAAAGAGGTTATTGAGCGTCCAGTAGAACACGAGGCCCGCCGGAGACGTGTAGAGAAACACGAGGAAAAACAGCGCCATGGTATACAGCTGCACCTTTGTTTTCGGCAGGCTGCCCTTGGTGAAGATGACGCAGGAGACGAGGTTGATCGCCGTCATGAGAAACGGCAGGACGTTGACCGTCACGCCCGCCACGGTGAGCAGGCCGTCAGGCGCGCCGAGGTCACGGATGGGCCCGAAGGACACGCCGTGCAGCAGCGCCAGATTTGAGAGGAAGGCGTAGGCCGCGATGAAAAACGGGATCTCCAGAAACAGCGACGTCGCGCCCTTGAGCACATAGGTCGGCTTGTAGTTGTTCTGCCGGTAGTAGGTCTGCAGCATCATCATGCGCTCGTCGCCGCGGAAGGTCTTTTTGATGTGCGCCACGCCCTTGTGCAGGCGCAGCTCCGTCTCGCGCTCTTCCTCCTGCATGGCGTCGGCGCGCCGGTAGAGCGGCAGCACGAGGAAGTTCATCGCAAGGCTCAGCGCGATGATGGCAAGGCCGGGGTCGCCGACGACCCGGTTGGCCATGACGAACACCACCTCAAACAGCAGCTGAAGCGGCTTGATGAGCAGCGTGCCCAGAATGTCCCAGAATGACATGTTATTGTTCTCCTATCTCGGTGTCGGAGGCCGTCTTTGCGGACAGCTCCGTGAGCTTGCGCTCCAGGTAATCGGCCGTGTTGCGCGCGCCCTGCCCGATGTGCTCCCAGGTCTGCGCCCGCGCCTCGTCGCGCCCCGCCTGATAGCGGGGGTCGCGCAGGCAGGCGTCGATGAGCTCGCGCAGGCGCGGCATATTCTCCTCGGTCAGCTTCTGACCGATGCGCGGCAGCACGTCGAACGTCCAGTAGGGCGTGTCGAGCCACCACGCGTCATAGGGCGCGTCGTCAAAGTCCGTGTCGGTGTAGATGACGGGCTTGTCGTACACGAGCGAGAAATCGAAGATCACGCCCGAGAAGTCGGAAATGAGGATGTCCGAGCGGCGCAGCACGTCGTAGTTGTCCGCGTCGCGGTTCCACTCGAGCTGCGGCGAGTCGGGATAGGCGCGCATGAGCTTTGCCATCATGTCCTGCTCGGAGCGGAACGACTGCGGGTGCGGGCGGATGATGATGTGATACCCCGTCGCAAGCAGGGTGTCGATGATCCGGCCGCCGTATTTTTTGAGGATGGCGCTCTCGCCCCAGGACGGCGCGAGCAGCACCGTGCGCTCGTGCTCCGGCAGCGGCGGGTCTGCGTGCAGCCGCGCGAGCATATCATCCATGTACGGGATGCCGACCTTGACGATCTCCTTGGCGGGCAGCGCGCGCAGCTTTTCGAGCGCGCGCACCTGCTCGACCTGATACTGACCCGAGAGCAGGATGGCGTCATAGTAGTCGATGCCGAACATCCGGTAGCCGCTGATGTCGCTGGCCGCGTGCGGCAGGTGGACGTAATAGTCGACCTGCTTCGAGCGCTTCCACTGGTAGACATCCAGCCCCGGCGTCGTGGCCAGCACGACGGAGGCGTTGAGGAAGTTGAGCTTGGCGAAGGCCTTGTTGCCCTCCTCGATGAACTGCGCATGGATGTGCGGGAAGTCGTTTTCGAGCGCGGGGTCGTCCGGCGAGGCGGTCATGTAGACCGTGTCGATGCCCTTTTTGTCGAGCTCGCGGCACACGGGGCGAAAAACGCTCCAATACCGCTTGTCATCCGAAAAAATGACCAGCGGGATCTTCTTTGCGCCGGTATCGACCTTTTTGCCGCCGCTGAGCACGAAGCGCAGCTTCAAAAACCACGACTTGAGCATATAGGTCACGGCGCCGATGATCCCGATGAGGATCGCAAAGAGCATGCTGCCCGTGCCGGGGTCAATGTAAAATCTCATCCTGGGTCTGTTCTCCTTCGATTGTTTCTGTTGCGTTCAAAATTCAGGCTGCATCCCTGAGCAGCGGCAGCGCGCACAGCGTGCACAGCGCCGACACCGCCAGATAGGCCGCGGCCTGAGGCGCAGCGGATACCGCACCGCTGCCCGTGAGGTTGATGAGCGCGTGGGCGAGCAGCGGCAGCGCGATGCTGCCGGTCCTTGCGCGCACCGCCGTCAGCAGCAGCCCCGCGCCGAAGGCGCACAGCGCCTGCACCCCGGCGGCGGAAAAGCTCCCGCCGGGGGCGGGGGCGCTGCCCAGATGCAAAAGCGCAAAGAGCGCCGCCGATGCCGCGGCCGCCCTGGCCGCGCCGAGCTTTTCGCCCCAGACGGCCGGCAGCACGCCGCGAAACAGCACCTCCTCGCCGAATACGGCAAAGAGCAGATACACCGCCTCCGCCGCTCCCGGCCGCGCGCCGCCGAAGGCAATGTTCAGCGCGGCGAACAGCAGCACCGGCAGCGACAGCAGCGCATCGCGCGCCGTCAGTCCCTTGCCGCGGCACAGGCCGTAGCTGCGCAGCCGGCCGCGCGTGTGCAGGCCTCGCAGCAGCACCGCCCAATACACCGCCAGCAGCGCCGGCGTGAGCAGCGGCGCCGCGGCCGGCGCGAGCGCGCGGGGCACGGCGAACAGCAGCCCGTATAAAAGCAGCCAGAGCCAGAACATACGCGCCGCCCTTTCTCACAATGCAGTCAATGAGAAAATTATATGCCAATTTAATCCCATATGCAAATAGTTTTTACCCGCATTTGACCGGAGCCGACATTCTGCGCGCCCGGCGCTCGCAGCGCGGGCTGCGGCGCGCGGCAAACAAACAGGCGCAGCGCCGGATGTTTGTTAACAAACGTTTGTTACACATATTGACATGATTCGGACAAAGTCCTATAATAAATGTGCGCTAACGTTCCGCGCTTGTGCAAAATGTCGAATTTGCAAACATGGCGTGAGAACCGTGCAATGAAGGAGGGAATGCGCGAATGAGAGACCTGAAGCATCTGATCTATTTCGAGAACCTGCTGCAGCAGGCAAACAACGACCTGGTTCAGGCCGCCTGTGGGGACGGGCGGCTGGCGCTGGCATGGAACTGTTCGTACATACCGGAGGTTTTGCTGGATACGGACAAGTGCTTTGGCGTGCGTCTGCGCGCGCCGAACTGTACAAACCCCGACATGGCCACCTATTACATGACAAACCGCTCGTGTCCGTACTCCAAGAGCATCCTCGAGCGCGCGTTCGAGGGCGGCTACAACTTTATTTCCGCGCTCATCGGGCAGGAGTGCTGCACGACGATGAACCGCATGGAGCAGTATTTTGAATACTGCGAGCTGATCCCGAACGAGAAATTCTTCTGCACGTATCTCGACATGCCGCTGCGCAAGACCGAGTGGCACGCGGGCTACTACCGCCGCCAGATCGAGCAGAAGATCCTCCAGCCGCTCGAAAAGGTCTACGGCGTGGACTTCTCCGAGGCCAACCTGCGCCGCGCCGTTGAGCAGTTCAACGAGGTCTGCCGCATCATGACGGAGATCAACGCCATGCGCGAGGCGGAAAACCCCGTCATCACGGGCTATGAATTCCACGTCATCCAGCTGTGCACGCAGACGTGCCCGAAGGATCTCATCCTGCCCTACCTGCGCGAGACGCTGCAGGAGCTGCGCACGCGCGAGCCTGACCCGAAACCGGGCTACCGGGCGCGTGTGCTCATCGCGGGCAGCGAGATCGACGACCCGGAGTTTACGAAAATGTGCGAGATGGCCGGCGGTCTCGTCGTGGCCGACCGCTACTGCTTCGGCTCGATGCCCGGCCGCGAGGAGATCCCGCTCGAGGAGGGCAAGGACATTCTGCAGTCCATCGCCGATTACTATATGTGGCGCAACCAGTGCCCGCGCGCCATGGGACCCGAGAACATCATCGCGCGCAAGCGCTACATCTTCGATCTCGCGGAGAAATACCACGCCGACGGCATCATCGTCGAGAACATGAAGTTCTGCGAATACTGGGGCTACGAGCGCGCGCAGGACGGCATGTGGTTCTACGAGGGCTACGAGCTGCCGCGCAGCATTCCGGTGTGCCAGATCGAGAAGGATTACACGAGCGCCGCCTCCGGCCAGCTGCGTACCCGGTTCCAGGCGTTCATCGAGTCGCTGGAGATCAAAAAGATCCAGGCGCAGCAGTAAGGGAGGGGCTCAACTATGTGGAAACGCAAACGCACGCTCAAAGAAGAATACGGCACGCTCGGCCACTTCCTGCGGGGTGACAACGACTGCCACTATCTAGGCGATCTGTACATCGAGGGCACGAACTTCTACCGCCACCGCGAATGGCGCGGCGTGCGGGACACGGCCTATGCCTTCGCCCGCTGGCTGCAGACGTGGGTCAAGATGGCCGGGCTCATCGGCCGCGATCCGGTGCGCATGGTGCGCGCCTTCTGGAAATACCGCTGGCTGAGCGCCTACCTCGCCACGCCCATGATGGTCGACAAATGGATCGAGGGCGACCGCGGCATGGTGCTGCGCGCCGACCTGACGGCCATCGACTGCATGATCTCAGACTCCATCACGACGATGTGGCGCGAGCTGCGCGCCGACCGCCGCTTCGGCGAGACGAAGTGGACCGAGCGCACGATCGCCTTTGACTACACGCTGCCCAAGCACATCATCTACGGCTTCCCCGGCTACTTCGGCATCAACATCCAGCAGCACGCGGCGTTCATGGTGCCGATCCTGAACAAGAACCTCGGCTCGTACTACGTCGATCAGGCCGTCAGCTGCGGCATCCCGGGCGATATGTGCACGCTGCCGCTCGTGGAGACCGGCGTCGCCGTCGAGGGCGAGTATCCCGACATCGGCAACTGCTGGCTCACGACCAACAACCCCTGCGACGCGAACATGATGGACAACGTCGCCATGTACCGCGCGCTCTCGGGCGACGGCAAAAAGGCCGTGCATCCGTTCACGACCCCGCTCATGTACGACGACCCGACCTGCAAGGAGCTCGGCGTACACGAGGTGTACGAGGCCATCCACTTCCTCGAGGATCAGTTCCACCAGCCGTTCAACTGGGACACATTCATCCAGCACATTGAAAATACCAACCAGTTCAACCGCGAGGAGACCGAGCGCTGGGATATCTACGCCAAGACGAACAACGGCGCGCTCAACCCCGTGTGTCAGGGTCTGTTCCGCATCTACTTCTACCAGCAGGGCGGCAACGAGTACTTCCTCAAGGCCTCGCGCAAGATCACGCGCATCTTTGACAAGTGTGTGCGCAGGAACATCAACACCTTCCCGCACACGCGCCACCGCGCGCTCGCGTGGAGCTGCGGCTCGACGTACTACGCGCACGGCGTGCAGTGGCTGTATAACTGCTGGGGCATCCTGTGCCTGATCAACATGGACTCGCTCACCGGCCACAACATCGTCGACACCGAGGACCGCGACATCATGATGAGCGACGTGGCCGACTGGCACGCCCGCACCCCGATGCGCACGCACACCGTCGGCGGCAACCGCCACATCATGCAGATGTGGGAGACGGCGGAGAAGTTCAACTGCGACATGATCCTCATGTACGACGACATCGGCTGCAAGGGCATGGCCGGCGCACAGGGTCTGATCGAGGAGGAGATCCGCAAGCACAACGACCGCTTCCACGTCGTGTGGATGCCGCACGCGCTGATGGATCACCGCATCGTCTCGCCGCGCGAGGCGCGCAGCGCCGTCAACGAATACATGACCAGCGTCCTGCACGAGGAGCCGGTCGATCCGTCGCTGGTCGATTTTGACGACAGCATGGGCTGGTAAAGGAGGAGAGCCACTATGAAATGCAGATTTGCAAAGTTCCTGTTCAAGGCCTTCGGCATCACCGGCGGCGCGCTGGCCGTGCTGTTCGTGATCTACTACTATAACCTCGACATGAAGCTCATGCGCTCGGTCGTCATGCCGTTTCTGAACAAGCACTACGACAGCGTCAAGCGCGAGCACCAGATCTGACAGGGGAGGAGCAAACGATGGCAGTCAATCAAAACGTCAATCCCCGGCCGCTGACCGCCGAGGAAAAGGAAAAACGCGCCCGCGGCATCTATGACAGCTTTGCGACCTACGTGGTCTTTTGCGACCACTGCCGCTATGTGCGCAAGACGAATATGTACATCATGCGCGCCGAGGCCTTCCTCGACGAGCTCGACGCCCGCGGTGAGGTCTGCCCCCGCTGCGGCAAGCGCGCGTGGACGCTCGGCTACCCGATGGGCACGACGACCGGCTTCGTCAAGTTCTGACACGCACACAAAAAGGCTCCCGCACAATGGCCGGTGTTCGTAAGGCAGCGAACAGCCACAGCGGTTTGCACTGCTGTGGCTGTTCTTGTAGTTTATCCGGCCATATGATACTATGGAGCCGAACTCACCTGCAAATCGGAATTTATCGAACAGATAACGAGGGCGCACTTCTATGCACCGTTCGGTGTCGTGCATTACGCGCGGAACTTGGCTCTCCCTTTGGGAGAGCT
>ERZ833515.2241-NODE-2241-length-11416-cov-3.688144_pt1 | contig 11416 bp, 7 predicted proteins | sample MGYA00519949_ERZ833515 | MGnify/ENA primary metagenome ERZ833515 (study PRJEB31850, sample SAMEA3708741) | human gut metagenome | biome: human gut; feature: human-associated habitat; material: faeces | place: China | collected 2014 ...
TACGGTGGTCAGAATTTCTATGAACGAAAAGAAATTAAAGATATAATGGCATATCTGAAGGTTGTAAATAACTCTACAGACGATACCTATCTCAGACGAATCATCAATGTACCAAAGCGTGGAATCGGTGATGCTACCGTTGATAAGGTGGCCGCATTTGCCGCAGCAAATGATATGACACTGATGGAAGCCATGCAGATCATAGAGCAAGTTCCGGGATTACAGCGTTCGGTTGCAAAAATTTCCAGCTTTGTGGAATTGATCGATGGATTTCGGGGGATAATAGAGGAGCAGGAACCACTCAGTACATTATTTGACCGCATTCTGGAGGATACCGGATATGAAGATGAACTGATAGCGGAGCACACGGATGAATCGATGGCGAGACTTGAGAATATCGATGAGTTAAGAAACCGTGTGGTTCAGTTTGAAACCGATTATGAGGAAGCGACATTGGCAGATTTTCTGGAGGATATCGCGCTGGTTTCGGAGACCGATAAAATGTCCGATGATGATAATATGGTTAAATTAATGACGATCCATGGTTCAAAGGGACTGGAGTTCCCATATGTATTCTTATGTGGCATGGAAGAGCGAATCTTCCCAAGTGCGATGGCGATCAATTCGGATGATGAAGATGCGCTGGAAGAAGAACGCAGACTTTGCTATGTAGGAATTACAAGAGCGATGAAGAAGCTATATCTGTCCTGTGCAAGAAACCGTATGCTGCATGGAAGTAGAAACTGCAATGACATCTCCAGATTTATTAAAGAGATTCCGCCGCTGCTGTTCCAGGATTCCGGTGATATTACAAGGCATGTAAAACGGATGGAAGAACGGCAGTTTGCAGACACCGGATATACCGGAAATAGGTATGGTAGCAGCGGACAGTCAGGATATGGAAAAGGCTCATATCATGGAAAATCGTCGCAAACAGGTTCCGGATATTCTTCATCGAATCCATACAGCAGCTACAGTAAGGCAAAGAAAGAGCCGATCAGTATAACACCATCGACCAAACCATCATTTGGCAAAGAATTTACCGTGAACCGGGAACTGGTTCTCGACTATGGAGAAGGTGATCGGGTGCGTCATATGAAATTTGGAAATGGAACTGTAACGCAGCTTGTAAAGGGCGGCAGAGATTATGAGGTGACGGTAGATTTCGATCGTGGCGGTACAAGAAAAATGTTTGCTTCCTTTGCAAAATTAAAGCGTCTGGAAGAATAAAGAAATTATAATAATTCCAAGATAATATAGAAATAGAAAAAAGAGTATGCTATAATGACGGCATACAGAAACTAAATGAAAGGGTGGTAGTTTATAATGAAAAATAATGATGTAATCTTAGTAAAAAGCGAACCAACAGAAGAAAAGGCAAAAGGTGTTGTATTTGTGATCCTTGCGATCATCGGTGCAGTAGCAGCGATCGCAGGTATTGCATATGCAGTATATTCATACCTGACACCTGATTTTCTTGATGATTTTGATGATGATTTTGATGATGATTTTGATGACGACTTCTTCGATGATGACGATGATGACGAGGAAGAAGCACCGGCAGAGCAGCCTGCCGAGACAGCAGAAGCACCGGCAGCAGAGCCTGTAGCAGACGCTGAATAATCAAAAATTTGAGCTGAATCAAAGTGAGTAAAATAACCGGATTAGTTTTTTGAATTATAAAGAGCTAATTCGGTTATTTTTATCTAAAAAGATATATGAAAAGTATTCATTTATAGTTAGTGGAAATTTTGTGGAAAAGGGAGAAATAGAGCGGAAGCGTCTTGCGGAATAAAGGTACATGTGCTTCGATGCCAAATCTTACTTCTTATTTTTGTTTTATAACTGACAAGACACCTGTAAAGTGGTGTAAAATACTATATTGTCATGTACAACAGAACGTGGTATACTAAGGCAACGCTTTTTTATACAAGAAGAAAAACGAATAAATATAGTTGGAGAAACAATATGAAGACAGATATTTTAATTGTGGGAAGTGGATGCGCAGGTTTATATGCTGCATTGAATCTCCCCAGTGATAAACAGATAACGATCATAACAAAGGATATCGTAGAACACAGTGATTCCTTCCTGGCACAGGGTGGCATGTGTATGTTGAAATCAGAAGATGACTATGACAGTTATTTTGAAGACACCATGAAGGCGGGACATTATGAGAATAATCCAAAGAGTGTAGAAGTTATGATACGTTCATCGGTCGATGTTGTAAATGATCTTGTAAAGTATGGAGCGGATTTCCATCGGGAGCCGGATGGCAGTCTTAGCTATACAAAGGAAGGAGCACATAGCCATCATCGTATCATTTTTCATGAGGATGTAACAGGAAAAGAGATCACAAGTACCCTGCTCCGCAATGTAGAGAAGCTTTCGAATGTGACGATCTACGAACATGTAACCATGGTGGATATCCTGTGTAAGGATAATTGCTGTTACGGTGTGGTGGCAAGGGATGCGGAGAATAAGATTTTCCCGATCATGGCAAACTATACCATGCTTGCTTGTGGGGGAATTGGTGGTATTTACAGACATTCGACTAATTTCAGACACCTGACCGGAGATGCCGTTGCGATCGCATTAAAGCATGGGATTGAGACAGAGCATGTGAACTATGTCCAGATTCATCCGACAACCTTATATAGCAAAGAGCCGGAAGACAGGAGTTTTCTGATCTCGGAATCGGTTCGTGGCGAGGGGGCGCTGCTCTATAACAAGAATCATGAGCGGTTTGTAAATGAACTTCTTCCGAGGGATCTGCTGACAATCGAGATTCGCAAACAGATGGAGAAGGACGGGACAGATTATGTCTGGGAAGATATGACTGTGATTGATAGAAAAGAATTAGAAGAACATTTCCCGAATATCGTTGAGCATTGCAAAGAAATGGGATATGATGTGTATACAGAATGCATACCGGTTGTGCCGGCACAGCATTATTTCATGGGCGGTATCAAGGTGGATTTGTCCAGTAAGACATCGATGGATCAGTTGTATGCGATCGGAGAGACTGCATGTAACGGAGTTCATGGCAAGAATCGACTGGCAAGTAATTCGCTTCTTGAGAGCTTGGTATTTGCCAAGCGGGCCGCAAAGGAAATGACTGAGCAGTTCGACCGGACAAAGATAGAAGAAATCTCTTACAGAGAAGACGATTATACAGACAAGAAGAAGCTGGCAACAGAATATAAAGCACTGCTTAAGGCTGAGATTGCAAGGGAAAACGAAGAAGACCTGCACAGACAGGAAGCATAGAAAAATCATTCAGGAGGATATTATGTACGATCAGATTACTTTAAAATTAAATGTAGATCCATTTATTCTTGGAGCATTAAAAGAAGATATTACAAGTGAGGATGTATCAACAAATTCCGTTATGCCGGAGGCATGCATGGGAAAGGTAGAGTTAATCTGCAAGCAGGATGGAATCATCTGTGGTTTACAGGTGTTTAAGAGAGTATTTGAATTATTAGATGATACAACCGTGACAGAACTCTACTGCAAGGATGGCGATGAGGTAAAGGCAGGACAGTTGATGGGAGTTGTAACCGGGGATATCCGTGTATTGTTATCGGGAGAACGGACAGCACTGAATTATCTGCAGAGGATGAGCGGTATTGCTACGTACACATATAAGGTTGCAGGACTTCTTGCAGGAAGCAAGATCCAGTTGCTTGATACCAGAAAGACAACCCCGAATAATCGTATTTTTGAAAAATATGCAGTTCGTGTCGGCGGTGGGCATAATCACAGATATAATCTTTCGGACGGAGTCCTTCTGAAGGATAACCATATAGGCGCAGCAGGCGGAGTGAAAGAGGCAATCCGTATGGCAAAGGAATATGCACCGTTTGTCAGAAAGATCGAAGTCGAGGTTGAGAATCTGGATATGGTAAAGGAGGCTGTTGAAGCCGGAGCGGATATTATCATGCTGGATAATATGTCAGATGAAATGTTAAAAGAAGCGATCGGCATCATTGATGGCAAGGCAGAGATCGAGGTATCAGGTAATGTAACAGCAGAAAATATCGAGCGCTTGAAGAACCTTGGTGTTGATTATATATCAAGTGGAGCACTGACACATTCCGCTCCGATCATGGATATTTCTCTGAAAAATCTTCATAGAATCTAACTGAATATTGTAACAAAATTTCTGGTGCCTTTGGGTGCAGGGAAGGTTTACATGAGAAATAGAATGGGCTAATGGATGATAAGATTGGGAGGAAGAACATGACAGGAGTTGAAAGACGGGAAAAACTGTTGTCGATGCTTGCGAAGAGTAAAGAGCCGATTGCGGGGGCGGAGATGGCAAAGAGGCTCAGTGTGAGTAGGCAGGTGATCGTACAGGATATTGCCCTGCTTCGTGCGGCTGACAATAATATTGTTTCAACAAACCGGGGATATGTGTTATTAAAGCCAGGAAAATGTGAACGAATATTCAAGGTGCGTCATACTGCGGAAGAGATAGAGAAAGAATTACAGATCATCGTAGATAATGGCGGCAGGATTCTGGATGTATTTGTATATCATAAGATTTATGGAGTTGTAAAAGCTCCGATGAACATAAAAACCAGAAAAGATATTTATGAATATGTAAAGACCTTGAGCAGTGGAAAATCATCGCCGCTTCTTAAGATAACCGACAATTACCATTATCACACGGTACAGGCAGATTCAGAAGATATCCTGGATAATATTCAGAAGGATCTGGAGGAATGTGGTTTTCTTGCGAAACTGCTGGATTTCGAACCGGTTGATTTTTGGGAAAAAAGTGAATGACATAGGATGACGAGGGGAAGAAATTAATAAGTCAATATTGTGCAACAAATTTATAAAAATAATGTAAGAAAAACGAATGGAAAGATAATATAATAACATTATCAGGTATAATAAATTATATACCAAATAAAAAGAAAAAGAGGAAATGAGAATGATAAAAAAATACACATATGGTAATCCGTTTTTTACAGAATCGGTTGTTGCGTCATTTGAGGCATCGGAAGGTATGCCTGAAGTTGGAACAGTAAATCTGGATGATGGCTTTTCATTTCTTTATGATATGAAAGCAGAGGATGCAGTATATGGACTTGGTGAAGCAAATCGTGGAATCAACAAAAGAGGATATAAATATATAAGCAATAATACAGATATTCCGAATCATCATGAGGATGTTTATTCTTTATATGCATCTCATAATTTTGTTATTATATCCGGCGAGAGAACATTTGGATTGTACATAGATTATCCGTCTTCGCTGGTATTTGATATCGGATATACTAAGATGGATGAACTTCATATTTTCTGCGATAAAGCAGATTTGGATCTTTATGTGATCACAGGCGAAAGTATATATGATATTGTAAAACAATTCAGACAAATGATAGGAAAAAGTTATATTGCTCCAAAGTTTGCTTTCGGTTTTGGACAGAGCCGTTGGGGTTATAAGACACCGGAAGATTTTGCTTATGTTGTGAAGAAATACAGAGAAAATCATATACCGATCGATATGGTATACATGGATATCGATTATATGGATCATTATAAAGACTTTACGATAAATGAAGCATTTGGTGATTTTTCTGAATATGTAGAAGAGTTGAAAAAAGAAAATATACGCTTGATCCCGATTATTGATGCGGGAGTGAAGATTGAAGAAGGATATGATGTGTATGAAGAAGGCGTAGCAAACAATTATTTCTGTAAAAGAGAGGACGGAAGTGATTTTGTTGCAGCTGTATGGCCGGGATACACACATTTTCCGGATGTATTGAATCCGGAAGCAAGAAAATGGTTTGGCGGAAAATATAAGCTTCTTACAGATGCAGGAATTGAAGGCTTCTGGAATGATATGAATGAACCGGCAATTTTTTATACACCGGAAGGCGTTTGTGATGTGAAAGAGGCAATGCGGGAATTTATTGATAAAGATGAATCCGTGGATGATGTCTGGGGAATCCGGGATATGGTAGTAGATCTGGCTAATAATGCCAAAGACTATGCTTCGATGTATCATAATGTGAATGGAAAGATGGTGCGTCATGATCAGGTACATAACCTTTTCGGTTATAATATGACACGGGCAGCAGGTGAAGCACTTCGAGAGATCTGTCCGGAGAAAAGATGCCTGTTGTTTTCCAGATCATCTTATATCGGAATGCATCGTTATGGCGGTATCTGGACCGGAGATAATAAATCCTGGTGGTCCCATATCCTGTTAAATCTGAAAATGCTTCCATCATTAAATATGTGTGGTTTCTTATATACAGGGGCAGATCTGGGTGGATTTGGCTGTAATACGACCAGAGATCTTTTGCTCAGATGGCTCGCGCTTGGTGTATTTACACCGCTGATGCGTAATCATGCATGCCTTGGCACAAGAGAGCAGGAGTGCTATCAGTTTGAGCAGATTGAAGATTTCAGACATATCATAGGTGTTCGTTATCGGTTGCTTCCATATATTTACAGTGAATATATGAAGGCTGCTTTAAATGATGAAATGATGTTCAAACCGCTTGCATTTGAATATCCGGAAGATCGTATGGCGGTAAATGTAGAAGACCAGCTTATGCTTGGTAATGAGATCATGATCGCACCGGTATATACACAGAATGCAATCGGAAGATATGTTTATCTGCCGGAGGATATGATGCTTGTCCGTTTCAAGGCTGAGGGTGATATTGAACAGACCGAGATGAAAAAAGGACATCATTTTGTAGAAGTGCCGTTGAATGAAGTGATTTTATTTATTCGGAAAGGAAAATGCATTCCTCTTGCTGACTTTGCCGAGTGCGTTGCGGATATTGATACGAAGAAGCTACAGTTACTTGGGTATGCGGGAAGCAGTTATCAGTTGTATGATGATGATGGATTTACAAGAGAGTATAATATGGAGATGTCCTGTGTAATTTTGAATAATTAGTAACAGAATATCAGATAAAAGAAAAAGGCAATCGATTATGATTGCCTTTTTTGATGCGGATAACAGGAGTTGAACCTGCACGTCTGTTGACACTAGAACCTAAATCTAGCGCGTCTGCCAATTCCGCCATATCCGCATATTAATTTTGCTCTGTTTCCTAACAATAACACATTGCAAAACAGACCTGCGCCCACTTTTTCACAGCGCAAGTCTGATAATATCACATTTGAAATAAAATTGCAACTGGTACAGTCCCACAATTCACATTTCCATCTACGACTCATCGAATCGCAACGAATCATAATTCAATTGGTAACTCGTCTTGTCCCAATCTATCACGGCGTATCTAATCCAACAACTCGCGTCTGTTATACAATTACAGCATTTTCGCACGTAATTCTTCACCACTCATACTGCTTAAGTATGCCGGTGGAATATCAAATACTGTCTTGCAGCCAAACTGTCCCTGCTCTGCCATGCGATAAGCAGCTCTAGCATAAGCAATAAGTACACTAGATGTAAATTCCGGATTAGAATCTAATTTTAAGCTGTACTCGATGATATGGTGGTTCTCTTTGTTCCAGCCGGTCTTACCGCTGCGGAGTACGAAACCACCGTGCGGGAGACGGTTGTGATCGCGTTTCAGTTCTTCTTCGGTGATGAAATGAACCGTTGTGTCATAATCAGAAAAGTAGTTCGGCATGGTCTTGATCTCATTCTCGATCTTTGCCTGATCCGCTCCCTCTTCTGCCACAACAAAGCACTCTCTGGTGTGTTTTTCGCGGGTGGTCAGCTCTGGGCTGCTGCCGCTTCTGACTGCCTCCAGTGCACTTTCAACTGGGATTGTGTACTGTCTGGCATCCTTGACGCCCTCGATCCGGCGGATCGCATCGGAATGTCCCTGGCTGACGCCCTTGCCCCAGAATGTATAATTTTCGCCCTCCGGCAGGCATGCAGCTGCATAGAGACGGTTCAGGGAGAACATACCCGGATCCCAGCCAACGGAGATGATGCCAACCTTTCCGGATTTCTGTGCGGACTCATCGACTGCTGCGAAATGCTCTGGAATCTTTGCATGGGTATCGAAGCTGTCCACTACGTTAAACCACTGTGCATATTTCGGGGTCTGGACCGGCAGATCCGTAGCCGAACCGCCGCAGAGAATCAAAACGTCGATCTCGTCTTTCTTCGCCTCTGCCTCATCTACATGATAAACCGGTACGCCCTCGGTCAGGATCTTGACCGTTTCCGGCGCACGCCGTGTAAATACTGCTTTCAGTTCCATATCCGGATTCTGGCGGATCGCACACTCCACGCCGCGTCCCAGATTTCCATATCCTAAAATTCCAACTCGGATACTCATAGATATTCCTCCTAACGGTACAAAATTTGCCACGGATCCGGCTCTATTTTCCAGCTTACGCGATCCGATTTTACTTAAAAAATTCAAGTGTTCCCATTATACACTAGATCCATCCGTTTTTCAATATAGGTGAGTTCACGCGTACAGGAAACAAATTCTCATTTAATTCTCAACGAAAGCCTTATTCCAGCTCCTTCATTCCGGTATACAGCTCAAAATACCGCCCTTTCTGCGCCAGCAGATCTTCATGGTCGCCGCGCTCAATGATCTGCCCGTGCTCCAGCACCATGATCGCATTGGCGTTGCGGACTGTCGAAAGCCGGTGGGCGATGACAAAGGTCGTCCGGTCCGCCATCAGCCGGTCCATGCCGTGCTCGATGTGCTTCTCCGTCCGCGTATCGACCGAACTTGTCGCCTCATCCAGAATCAGGATCGGTGCTTTAGAAACTGCTGCCCGCGCAATGTTTAATAGCTGGCGCTGTCCCTGGCTTAAGTTTGCACCGTCGCCCTCCAGCATCGTGTCATACCCATCCGGCAGACGCATGATAAAGGAATGCGCCGATGCCGTTTTTGCCGCCTCAACAACTTCTTCATCCGTGGCATCCAGCCGCCCGTATCGAATATTTTCCCGTACCGTGCCGGTAAAAAGATGCGTATCCTGCAGAACCATCGCGATATTTTCCCTCAGCTCCTTCCGGTGCATCCGGCGGACATCGACGCCGTCCACCGTGATCGAGCCGCCCTGTATATCATAAAAACGGTTGATCAGATTCGTGATCGTCGTTTTTCCGGCTCCCGTCGAGCCGACAAAGGCGATCTTCTGTCCCGGCTTCGCATAGAGCGAAATATCCTTCAAAATCACCTGCCCCGGCTCATAGCCGAACGTCACATGGTCAAGCACCACCTCACCGCGGATCGGCGCGATCGAAACCGCATCCGGCGCATCTGCCGCCTCCGGTTCCGCATCCAGCACTGCAAACACGCGCTCCGCGCCTGCCAGCGCCGAAAATACGTTTCCAACCTGCATGGAAAGCTCGTTGATCGGTCTGGAAAATTGCCGCGAAAAACCTAAAAATACGGTCAGTCCACCGACATCAAAGTTCCGGAACACACAGAGCAGACCGCCAATGCAGGCTGTCAGTCCATAATTTAACTGGCTTAAATTGTTCATGACCGGTCCCATCACACCGCCGAAAAACTGTGCCCGGATCTGTTTTTCTTTCAGATCCGCATTGAGCCATCCAAATTCTTCCTCTGCGATCTCCTCATGACAGAATACCTTGACGACCTTCTGCCCCTGCACGGTCTCCTCAATATAGCCGTTCATCGCGCCAAGCGCCGCCTGCTGGGCAGAGAAATATTTCTGGCTCCGTCCGGCAACAAATTTACCGGCACGCAGCATCACCGGCATCATGGCAAGCGTAATCACCGTCAGCCACACGTTCGTGTAAATCATCAGCACCACCGTTCCCACAATACTGAGTGCGCCGGATAAAAGCTGCACCAGCGTACTGCTGAGCATCATGCCGATCGTATCCACATCGTTTGTAAAACGGCTCATCAGATCGCCGTTGCTGCCGGTATCATAAAACCGGAGCGGAAGCGTCTGCATATGGTTAAACAGCTCTTCCCGCAGCCGCTGCAGCGCGTTCTGCGCCACCTGCAGCATGATGCGCGACTGCATATAGGCAGCGGCAACGCTGACTAAATAAACCGCTCCCATCACGCACAGGGAACGGAACAGCCCCACCACATCGCCCCGGCTGCCATCTAAAGGCACAATATACCGGTTGATGATCGGGCGCAGCATATAGGCGCCCGCCAGATTCGTCACCGTCCCCAGGATCACACAGAAAAAGGCGACTGTCATCGCCATCCGGTCGCGTTTTAAGTATGAAAGCAGGCGTAGCATCGTCTGACCGCCCGCCTTGGGCTTTCCGCCCTTCATGACCGCCATCCGTTCCGGTCCCCGGCGGCGTTTCGGCGCGTCGGCTATGCGGCTGCCATATCGGCGTTTCAGGCTTTCAATCTGTTTTTCATCCATCATGCCATCACCTCCCCGTCTGCCCGTTTTCCATATTGCGTCTCATAGATCTCCCGGTACGCCTCACAGGATGCCAGCAGCTTCTCCTGCGTTCCCTCTCCGATAATCCTGCCGTCCTCAAGGACGAGAATCCGATCCGCGTATTCCAGCGAACTCAGCCTCTGTGCGATAATAAATTTCGTCGTATCTTTCAAATCTTCCCGGAATGCCGTCCGGATCGCCGCCTCTGTTGCCGTATCGACCGCACTGGTGCTGTCGTCGAGAATCAGGATCTTCGGCTTCTTTAAGAGTGCCCTTGCGATGCACAGCCGTTGTTTCTGACCGCCGGATACATTGACGCCGCCCTGTCCCATCTCCGTTTTGTAGCCTTCGGCAAACGAATTCACAAAGGAATCTGCCTGCGCATACACTGCTGCCCGCCGCACTTCTTCCTCCGTCGCCGTCTCATCACCCCAGCGCAGGTTTTCCTCGATCGTGCCGGAAAACAGGACGTTTTTCTGTAAAACCATGCCAACGCCGTCCCGGAGATTTTTCAGGGAATACTCCCGCACATCGATACCATCCACCCGCACACTCCCCTCTGTCACATCATAGAGGCGGGGAATCAGCTGTACCAGCGACGTTTTTCCGCTTCCGGTCGCACCGAGGATGCCGATCGTCTCCCCCGGCTCTGCCGTCAGGCTGATGTGGGATAGAACCGGCTCACCGCCTTCGCGGTAGGAAAAGGAAACATCCTTAAATTCCACGCGTCCTTTCTCAACCTTCCGGTCCTTCTGTGATGCATTTTCATCGCTCAAATCAATCGGCTCATCCAGCACCTCATCGATTCGCCGGATGGACGCCATCGCGCGGGAACTCTGCAAAAATACCATTGAGAGCATCATAAGTGACATCAGAATCTGTACAATGTAGGTCGTAAATGCCGTCAGATCCCCGACCGCCATCCGTCCGCCGATAATCAGGTTTCCGCCGAACCAGACAACTGCCAGTGTCGTCACATTCATCGCGAACATCATGACCGGCATCGTCGCAATTACGATCTTCAGCGCCCGCAGCCCTGCCTCCTTGAGCTCCC
>ERZ833515.2255-NODE-2255-length-11366-cov-23.490850_pt1 | contig 11366 bp, 10 predicted proteins | sample MGYA00519949_ERZ833515 | MGnify/ENA primary metagenome ERZ833515 (study PRJEB31850, sample SAMEA3708741) | human gut metagenome | biome: human gut; feature: human-associated habitat; material: faeces | place: China | collected 2014 ...
GAGCGACTGCTTCCCAAGCAGTAGGCGGCGGGTTCGAGTCCCGTATCCTGCTCCACAAAAAGAGCGCTGATTCGTCAAGAATTGGCGCTTTTATCATTTCAGCAAGTCTAAAACTGAGAGGGACGTCATGATTTTTGTACCCCTTCTGCACTATTTCAAGTGCAAGAATCAATACAGCGGCAGCGAGGACGGGATGCGCTATCTGCTCTCGCCCGGCAAGCGCAGCGTGCCTGACCCGGACGGCGGCGAGGGCGCACAGAAAGAGGAAGCCATCCTCACGGTGGATATCTGGCCCGACCCCTGGGCGCTGGACCGCACAGACCCCGCCCTGCGCCGGCAGATGGTCTTTCCGCTGACGGACGAGGGCCGGGCCGCAGCGGCAGAGTATCTGTCCTCTGCCTACAGCTCTGACCTGGCGCTCTGGAAGCAGCGGCCCTCCATCCTGGACTGTGAGCCCTGGTCACCGCCGCCGAAGGACAAGGACGCAGAAAGCGGGGAAAGCAAATGATATACCGTCTCAAAGAGCTCAAGGGCGACACCATCCCGGTGCCGCAGCTCATCTTTTCCAAGCTGGGCATCGCCGAGGAATACAACGTCCGGGTAGCGCTGTATGTGCTGGCTACCGGCGTCACCGACCCCGAAAAAATTTGTGCCGACCTCAAACTGCGCAGCCGCATCTCTGCCGAAAGCGCCCTCTCCTTCTGGGCCGGTGCGGGGCTTCTCGAGCGCTACGACGAGAACGCCGCGCCGGGAGCAGAGCCCTCTGCTCCTGCCCCCATGACCTGGGCGGAGATCGCCGCCGCAAGCCGCACCGACCCCATGATCTCGAGCCTCATCGACTGCGCTCAGACCGGCTTTGCCCGCCCGCTGACCCACAGCGAGATGGAAAAGCTGGTCAACCTCTACGTACAGGAGGGTTTTGCCCCCGAGACCGTCATGCTCTGCGTGGCCTATGTGGCCAGCCGGGGCAAGCGGACCATGGCCGCCGTCCTCCACGAGCTGAAAGTCTGGCGGGCCGAGGGCGTGGAGACCGGCGAACAGGCCGACGCCCATCTCAAGCTGCTGGCCCTCCGCCAGACCCGGGAACAGTATGTTGCTTCCCTGCTGGGCATCCCGGACAGCGAGCTCACCCTCGGCGGGCGGAAAGCCATCGCCCGGTGGTATGAGGTTTACGGCTACGACGATGCCATGGTGCAGGAGGCCGCTGTGCAGGCCGGGCCGAAGCGTGACCTGTGGTACTGGAACAGCATCCTCAAAACCTGGAACGCCAAGGGACTGCGCAATATCCACGATGTGCGCACCCCGGTGGCTGCTGCCGGCGCCAGCCGGAACATCCGGGTAGACCGCGAGACCCCCAGCGGCAACGACTTCCTCAAGAACGCTGCCCGCCGCCGCACCCTCAAGAAAAAGTCCGAGTGACCCCCGGCATAAGGAGACACTATGCGTACCAAAAACGAACTGTATCAGGAAGCCCTGCGCACCGTCGCCCGCCGTCGTCAGACCGCACGGGCCAAGGCGGAGGACGCCCGCGCTGAGGCCGAGGCCGCTGTCCCCGGGCTGCGCCACGCCGAAGAAGAGGTGCGGGTGCGGGGCATCCGCTGCGCACTGGCCGGTGCGGCGGGCAAGGACCGCACCGATGCCGCTGCGGCCCTCACCGATGCCCGCAAAAAGCTGGCCGACCTGCTGGCCTCCAGCGGCCGTCCCGCCGACGCACTGGAGCCGCACTTCACCTGCAGGCTCTGCGAAGACACCGGCATTGTGGACGGCCACACCTGCAGCTGCGTCCACAAGGTGATGCAGCAGCTCCGCCGGTCGGAGATCGAGGCTCTGTCCAGCCTCTCCATTTCCAGCTTCGATACCATGGAGCTGCGCTACTATCCCGCCCGGATGGACGCCTCCCTCGGCGAGCCGGTACGGAGTTATATGTCCACCCTTCTGGACGACCTGCGCGGCTACGCCGACGAATTCGATACCACCAGCGAGAGCCTGATGCTCCTCGGCAACGCCGGTCTGGGCAAGACCCATGCCGCTCTGGCCATTGCCGGAGAGGTTCTGGAAAAGGGCTTCGACGTCATCTATGTGTCCAGCCCCGACTTCTTCTCGAAGCTCGAGGCCCTGCACTTCGGCTCCGACCCCGCCGGGGAGGAAGAGATGCTCCTGCGCACCGCCGCCGGGGCCGACCTGCTCATCCTCGACGACCTGGGTTCCGAGTTCAACTCCAGCTTCCTCATCAGCACCCTTTACAGCCTGCTGAACAACCGTCTGGGCGCGAAACTGCCCACCATCGTCACCACCAACATCACCGACGGCGCTCTGCTGGAAAAGCTCTACACCGAAAAGATCTCCAGCCGCCTCTCCTCTTTTGTCCCCTTCCTCTTTATGGGCGACGATATTCGGGCGCAAAAGGCAGAAGAAGCGTAAACAGGATAGAAGTCAACGAGAGTTCTTCTTCAGGAAAGGAATTTCAAATATGGGAATCGTAGTCATCGGCGCAGTTTTCGTGGACATCAAGGGCTATCCCCTCTCCACCTATATCCCCGGCGGACGGAACGCCGGCCGCATTGAACAGGTGCATGGCGGTGTGAGCCGGAACGTGGCGGAGGACATCGCCAATGTGGAGCTGCGCCCCACCTTCGTGGGTCTGGTGGACGACACCGGCATGGGTCAGGACGTCATCGACAAGCTGGACAACCACAAGGTCAACACCAGATACATCCAGAAGGTCCCCGATGGCATGGGCACCTGGCTGGCCATCTTTGACAACGACGGCGACGTCCACGCCGCCATCTCCAAGCGCCCTGACACCACCCCGCTGACCACCCTGCTGGAGGAGAAGGGCGACGAGATCTTCAAGGACTGCGACGCCATCGCCATCGAGCTGGACCTGGAGAAAGACACGGTCAAGCAGGTGCTCCGCTATGCCAGGAAATACAACAAGAAGGTCTTTGCCGCAGTCTCCAACATGAGCATCGCCATGGAGCGCCGCGACTATCTGCAGCAGATCGACTGCTTCGTCTGCAACCAGCAGGAGGCCGGTCTGCTCTTCTCGGACGACTACGAGCATCTCACCCCCAGCCAGATGGCTCAGGTACTGGCCCGGAACGTCCACAGCGCCAACATGACCAGCATGGTGGTGACCATGGGCGGTCAGGGTGCCGTGTACGCCAAGCACACCGGCGAGTGCGGCGTCGTACCCGCCAAGAAGGTGGACGTCATCGACACCACCGGCGCAGGCGACGCCTTCTTTGCCGGTACGGTCATCGGCCTGACCTACGGCAAGAATCTGGCCCAGTCCTGTGAGATCGGCAGCCGCCTGGCCGCGTCGGTCATCTGCATCACGGAGAACGTCTGCCCCCGTTTCCGCCCACTGGAATTCGGGCTGGATGTGCCGGTGGTGGATTGACGCTGCTCCCTCTGAGCACAGGAGCTTCTGCTTCTTATCGAAAAATCGGTTGAATCCCCTCCCCGGCTGTGATACACTGGGGATATTGAATTTGTGAAAAGAGGAAAATCCAATGAATCAAAAACAGCACAAGCGAAGCGCCTTTTCGGGCAAGATCGGCTTCGTTCTCTCCGCGGCAGGCGCGTCGGTGGGCCTCGGCAACATCTGGCGCTTCCCCTATCTTGCGGCCAAGTACGGCGGCGGCATTTTCCTGCTCATCTACATCATCCTCGCCTTCACCTTCGGCTACACCATGATCGTAGCCGAGACGGCGCTGGGCCGGATGACCAGGAAAAGCCCGGTGGGCGCATTCGCCGCCGTCCGCAAGGGCAGGCGCTCCTTCGGCGGCTGGATCAATGCCATCATCCCCATCCTCATCGTGCCTTATTACTCGGTCATCGGCGGCTGGGTCATCCGCTATCTGGCCGACTACGTCAGCGGCCACGGCAGTGAGCTGGCCACAGACGGCTACTTCTCGGCCTTCATTTCCAGCGGCGCTTCGGCGGAGATCTGCTTTGTCATCTTTACCATCTTCACCCTCGCCATCATCTTTGCAGGCGTGCGCAACGGCGTGGAGCGGGTGTCCAAGGTGATGATGCCCATTCTCGTGGTGCTGTCTGTCATCATCGCGGGCTACTCCGTCACCCGCCCGGGTGCGCTGGAGGGCGTGAAGTATTTCCTCGTGCCGAATCTCTCCAACTTCTCCTGGATGACCGTCGTGACCGCCATGGGGCAGATGTTCTACTCCCTCTCCATCGCAATGGGCATCCTCGTCACCTTCGGCTCCTATATGAAGAAGGATGTCTCCATCGAGGAGTCCACCGAGAACGTGGAGATCTTTGACACGGCCATTGCCATCATGGCGGGCCTGATGATCATTCCGGCGGTCTTCTCCTTCTCGGGCGGCGACCCGGACACCCTGCAGGCCGGCCCGGCCCTCATGTTCATCACCATCCCGAAGGTCTTTGAGAGCATGGGTCTCGGCACCGTGGTGGGCATCCTCTTCTTTACGCTGGTGCTTTTCGCCGCCGTCACCAGTTCCATCGCCCTGACGGAAAGCGCCGTCTCCACCTTCGAGGACGAGCTGGGCTGGGACCGTAAGCAGGCCACCGTCCTCATCGGCATCATCATGCTGGTGCTGGGCAGTCTGTCGGCTCTGGGCTACGGCCCGCTGGCCCGGTTCACGGTCTTCGGGATGCAGTTCCTTGACTTCTTCGATTTCCTCACCAACTCGGTCATGATGCCCATTGCAGCCATCACCATCTGCCTGCTGGTGTCCCGGGTCATCGGTGTGGAGAAGATCGAGGAAGAGGTCACGCTGGAAGGCAAGCCCTTCCGCCGCAAGCGCATCTTCAACTTTATGATAAAGTACCTCTGCCCCATCTTCGCGGCCATCATCCTCATCAGCTCGGTGGCAAACGCGCTGGGCGTCATCTCCATGTAAGCAGACAACAAAAAGCGCTGGAAGCCTTTACACCGCTTCCAGCGCTTTTCTTATGCCCGTTTCAGGATGCTCTTTATCTCGTCCAGATCTTTTGCAAAATAAATGCCGCTCTGCCGCTCGGGGCTGGACAGCCCCATCTCGACCATGTGGGCCAGCAGAGCTTTCAGCCCGGCGTAGTAGCCGTCGAGGTCGTAGAGGATGCAGGGCGCGTCCAGATGGCCCAGCGAGACCTTGGACATCACCTCGGCGATCTCTTCCAGCGTGCCGGTGCCGCCTGGGAACGCGATAAAGGCGTCGCCCAGCTCGATCATCCTGGTCTTGCGCTCGGTCATGTCCTGGGTGACGATGAGCCTGGTCAGGCCGTCATACTGCACCTCGGAGTCGATGAAGAACTGGGGTTCGACGCCGGTCACTTCGCCCCCCGCCGTCAGAACGCTGTGGGCCAGACGCCCCATCAGGCCGCTGCGGGAGCCGCCGTAGACCAGCGCGTTCCCGCTCTCGCCGATCCAGCGGCCCAGTTCCTCCACCGCCTGTTTCAGGGCCGGGTCGCTGCCCTCGTTGGCCCCCAGATAGACCGTAATATTCATCGGTATTCCCTCCGTTATCTTGCCCATGTCATTTCCTGATTCGGGCCGGTATAATCAAACTTACCGTCGTTCTTCTCTTCCAGCGCTTTTATCATGTGATACGCAAACTCATTGTAGGGCGTCGGGATGCCCAGCTCTTTGCCCATCCGGATGAGCGCACCCGAGAACATATCGATCTCGGTATGGCGTCCGGCGTCGAGGTCTTGCAGCGTCGAGTAGCGGGCCGAGGGCTTGACGGCACAGCCCTTGCCGGACACGGCATCCACCCGCTGCATATCGATGCCTTTGGCTGCGGCAATGGCTTCCAGCTCACGGCGGAGACCGTCGCTGATGGCCTTCATATGGACGCTGTCACGGTAGCAGCCTACGCCTGCGCCGAGGATGGCCTGGGGCAGATTGTTGCAGACGTTGAGGCGGAACTTGCTCCACATCTCTTCCCGGATGCAGTCGGTGGCCCGGAAGTGCAGCTCTGTGCCGCCGAACAGGGCCTCCACGGCCTTGACGCGGGGGCTGTCGCAGGGCGGCTCCTTCTCCCCGAAGATGATGCCAACGGTGGTCGCCGGGTCGAAATGGACGCCGTCAGCCTCCTTGTGGGACGCCACTTTGATGAGGGAGTAAAGCAGATGCTCCCCACCCACGGCAGAGGCAATGATGTCCTCGCTGTCCACGCCGTTCATCAGGCTCATAATGGTGGTATGGGGACCAGTGACGGCTTTGATGCTGTCCAGTGCGCCGGGCAGCGCACCGTATTTCAGGCAGACGATGAGAAGGTCGGCGTCATGGGCCTGCCCGGGCGTCCAGACCGCCGGACGGTAGACTTTGCCGTTGATGGCACAGCCTTCTTTTGCCAGACGCTCGCCGCGCGGGCCATCGGCCACCACGCCAAGCTCGATGTCCCTGCGGGCCGAAAGCCCCCAGATGACATAAGAGCCGACCGCACCGGCTCCCAGAACTGCCACTTTTTTGATGTCCATGACCTTCTACCTCACTGTCATTTTCCAGCCTTTATCATGAAGCTATTATACCATGCTTTCCTCTTCCGGAAAAGCCCGGAGTGTTTCATTTTTGGACGTCAAAAATCTTTGACTTTTATCGAAAAGTTATAACAAAAGTGTAGAATCTCTCTGGCAAATAGAATCTTTGCCAAAAAAGGGCTTGATTTTTTTCGAAAACGGACTAGAATATCTTTTTGCAGAAGGGTCTTGCCTGTACGGCCCTCCCGCAAAACTATTTTCAAATATGAGGAGATTTTCCATATGAAACTCAAGAATGTTGCTGTTACCGTTGCTGCTCTGGTCCTGGCTGTCAGCATGACTGCCTGCGGCAGCTCTTCTTCTACCGCCGCTTCCACCTCTGAGGCTGCTTCTGCTGCCGCTCAGTCTGAGGCTGCTTCCACCTCTGCCGTGGCCGAGGAGAACAGCGCTTCCTCCGAGGCTGCAAGCGAGGCTGCATCTTCTGAGGCTGCTTCTGAGGTCTCCAGCGAGGCTGCTTCTTCTGAGGCTGCTTCCTCCGAGGTCGCTTCTTCCACTGCCGCCTGAGATCGTCTGGCAGCACCCCCCAAAGCATGAGCAAAGGCTCCGGCCTCGCCCCCACCGGGCAGGCCGGGGCCTTTTTTGCCCTGCAGCACAAAGAGACCCCCGGCACCCTGCGGAAGGTGCCGGGGGTCTTGCAATATGGAGGGGGGCGGGGTCATGCGGAAGCCCCGCCGCCGGGGATGGTTAGTCTTTCACCAGTTCGCTGTGGTCTGCCTCCACCAGCAGCAGGGTGGGCTCTTCGGCCCCACGGTGGGTGAGGTAGAACACCTCGCTGCCGCTGCCCTGTGCCAGCAGGTCGTTGATGGCAAAGCTGCTGGTCTGGCCATTGGTGACGAACCGGATGGTCTGTGCGCCGTGGTCCTGCAGGTAACGCAGGGTGTTCAGGTCGCCGGTAAGGGTGGCAGTGTCGTAGGCACCGGTGTAGGTGCGCAGGGTGCCGTTCTGGCTCACCGTAAAGGGCTGATTCATGCCCTCAGCGTCCACCACCCGCAGCTCAAGGGCGCTGTTGGTGTTGACAGGCAGGGTTTCGGTGGCACCGCAGTCGGGGCAGGTGTGGGTGCCGTCGCCGTTGTCCTTCCAGTGGTGGCCGGTGGCGGGGATGACGCTTCCCTTTTCCAGCAGGTGGTCGCCGCGGGTGCACCACTTATCCCCGGTATAACCCGGCTCGGTGCAGGTAGGCTCTTTGGCACCACGAAGCTCTTCCACATGGTCGAGTTTATCCACCTTGCGGGTCTCAGGTTTGCCGCAGACCTCGCACTCGTGCTGTTCCTCGCCCTCTTCCATGCAAGTGGGAGCCTTGGTCTGATGCCAAGCGTTGAACTGGTGGTTGCCCGTGGCATCAACGTGTTCTGTCTTGGTATGGCTGGAATCGTGCTCGCAGACGTAGTAAATATCACCCGCTACGCCGCAGTTGCCCGTGCGGTGGTCTTCTTTCCACAGATGGCCGGTGACAGGGATGGACCGCGTCTCTTCCTTATTGCACACAGAGCAAGTACGGTGTTCTACACCTTCGCCCTCACAGGTAGCGGGGGTTTTTACTGTCCACTCGCCGTAGGTGTGGAGACCGGTGGCGGGGGTGTAGTTATCCTTATAGGTATGGCTGGAATCATGGGTGCAGGTGTACACATCGTAGCCCTGTGCGCCACAGGTGGGGGGTACGGTGGTCTTTACATAGTTATGTGCATTGGGGTCAATATCTGTATTCTCCGTCCACTGGTCGTTGTGCTCCGGGTTAACGGCGCCGTTATCCTTCTCATAGGTACACTGGTAGGTTTTGCTGCCGGGGGTAGTGCAGGTGGCATCCTTGTGGTTGGTCTCATGTTTGGTGCAAAGGTTCTTGCCATGGACGATCTTCTGCAGTTTATTATAGTAGTTGGTATACCACAGCTCCGTATTATCGCCAATGGTGTTTACAAGGCCCCCCGCTGTGGGGTTACTTCTTGTGCCTACCGCAGCCTCAGCATTGTTCACCGCAATATACGGGGCAATATACGCGCTGCCCTTATATCTCTGTTTCATTTTAAGTAAGACGTTGTCGCCGATGTTGACCTCGGTACCGGAAATTGCACCGTAATATCCGGTCAACGCACTTTTCTCGCCGAGCTTAACTTTTCCGCCTTTCTCGCCGTCAATGTTCACTACGACTGTTCTGCCCAAGCTGCTGTTAATATACCCGCCGCCGATGCCGGAGCTCACATAATATGGGGTCGTATTGGTAACCGTATCCTCGTTATCAATGGCAACATTGTCCGTTATGTTGACCGTTACATCTCCCACGCCACTTCCAATCGCTGTATAATTACGACTGCTTGCCGTCTGGATGGTCACACGGCCCTGAATGGTGACCTTGGTATCTATTGCGCCATTGCCAATGGCAGAGCCGTAAACCCCGGTTGCCGTGACATGGACATCTTCCTGCTCTGCCGTAGCGTCTGCTGTGCCAATGATCACCTCTGCGCTGGCGCCAGCTTTATACCCAGCAGCGCCGATGGCGGCTCCGTCGCTATCGTTCTTTGCAACGACCGTTGCGTGGCCACGGATCACAATATTTTTGGCATCGCCACTCTTCTTTATACGATCATACGCGCTGCCGCTTCCAATGGCCGCACCATAGTAAGCTGTAGCGGTCACTTTGGCATAGTCCTGAATGGTGATGTTTTCCGCATCTCCACCACCATCATCACATCGGCCTCCGCCGCCGATACCGGCTGCGCTTTTCCCGCCGTCTGCCATAACATTGGCATGGCCCTGGATGGTGATATTGCTGCCTTTTGCGCCATTGCCGCCGCCGATGCCGGCTCCATCGTGTCCCAATGTGTTTGCTTTTACCGTTGCATATCCTTCGATGGTGATATTCTCCGTGGCTTGGCGGAGGCTTCCGCCAATGGCTGCTCCACCGTAAATTCCTCCCTCTGCCCGCAGGCTTCCGGAGGTATCTGTTTCTTCCTTGGCGGTAATGGTCTCGCCCTTGTCGCTGGTCTCATCCGTGATGGTCAGGTTTCCGCTGTCCATTTTGCGCAGGCCCGCCCAATTATTCACTACACTGTTATCCAATACATTCTGGCCGTCCAACTCAATCTTGGTATTTCCGGTACCCTGTACCTCTGCTGACGACACTCCGTAATGGCCATTATGATATTGATTATACACAACGCCCTTTGTTCCATCCGCATAGCTGCTGGTGCTATCCGGTTTGATATTCACATTGCTGAGCCGAATGTTCAGCACCTTCTCGGCCCAGTTATTGATGACCCGGATGACGTTTTGGGTGGGGTTTCCGGCGCTGCCCTCTGCCGGAGGATCAGCCGCAGGGGCAGTGGGGGTGGTGGGAGCAGCCGCAGGGGCGTTGGCCTGAGCGGCCTCCCGGGTCTCTGCCGCAGGGTTCGCAGAGGTGGTGGGGGCGAGTTTCGTGGCCTGCTGTTCCGGCTCCGGGTCTGCCGGGGCGTACTCGTACACCACATCCTTCTTGGGGTTCGCCGTGGGATTGTCTGTGGAGGGGTCTTTCGGGGAGTCCTCCTCCTCCTTGGTGGTGTCCTCGCCCTCCTGGGTCTGGGCAGAGTCCTCCTCGGTCTCGTTCAGGGTAAAGGCATCGTCCGGGTCAGGCTGGCTCTCCCCGGCAGCGTCCGCAGACCCGGCTGCTTCCAGCTCCTGCGTATCAGTGCGCTCACCGTCCGGGATTGCTACCTTTGCCTTTTTCCCCTCAATTCGGCTCTCCTCTTTCTGGGCAGCGTTCCCCTCGTTGTTGCCGTCCTTGATCACGATCTCGTCGCTGGTGTCGGTGTAGGTCTTATCGCCCTGTTTCACCTCCACATACTTCTTGCCGTCCGCATCCTCTTTGGTCACCACGTCGATGCTGCCGTTGCCGATATAGTAAATATCCGCAAAGGCCGGGGCTGCAATGGACGTAACAATCGACATGATGGCTGCCGTAGACAGCACCCGCAAAGCTAAATCTTTTCGCTGCATACAAAATCCTCCCTGTTGTACATTCAAAACCTGTCCCGCAGCAAAAAGGATACCTCGTTCGCCTCCGCATGGCGGGCATCCCGGGGTGTCGTTCCCGCTTTCTGCACCAACTCGGCACAGGTCTTTTCACCATTTTACCCCCCCCCCCTATATGTTTTTCAATAGCAATAATCTACAAAGTTTCGCCATTTTATTTGTTTACTTTTTGTCGGGCCGGAAATGCAAAAACACCCTTCCCCTGCCGGTCAAGGCAAAGAAAGGGTGTTTTTATGCCCGGCAACAGGCCCGGCGGGGCAGCCTCTCAGACAAAATCCTCCCGCATGGGGGTGAAGATGTCCAGCAGGATGCCGGCCTCGGTGCAGACACAGCCGTGCTCCACGCCGTCCTCTTTCAGGATGGTATCCCCTGCCCGCACGGTGTGGGTCACGCCGTCCACCGTGAACTCGAAGGCGCCCGACACCACATAGGTGATCTGGGTGTGGGGATGATGGTGGAGTGCGCCCACGGCCCCCTTTTCAAAGGTGTTCTCCACGCACATCAGGCCGTCGGTGTAGGCCAGCACTCGGCGGGTGACGCCCTCGCCTGCCGCCTGCGGCAGAGCCTCTGCATGATAGACCCAGCGCTGTTTCTTCTCGGGAAGCTTCATATCCATTCCTCGTTTTCCGCCGCCAGACAGCGGCTTTTTCTTTTATTATAGCGGCCCGGCCCCCGCAGCACAAGAGCAAACAAAAAAAGACCTTCCCACTCTCCGGAATGGGAAGGTCTTTATAAGTGCTTAGTTCGCCTTAGAACTGACGTTCAAGGACAAGATCACTCAATGATCTTGCCGACGACGCCGGAACCAACGGTACGGCCACCCTCACGGATAGCGAAACGCAGGCCCTCTTCCATAG
>ERZ833515.2256-NODE-2256-length-11364-cov-2.844372_pt1 | contig 11364 bp, 8 predicted proteins | sample MGYA00519949_ERZ833515 | MGnify/ENA primary metagenome ERZ833515 (study PRJEB31850, sample SAMEA3708741) | human gut metagenome | biome: human gut; feature: human-associated habitat; material: faeces | place: China | collected 2014 ...
CCAACTGGATCTGCGGTTCCCGTGACATTATGTCCACCAAGCAGATCACAACTCCGGAAGATCTTAAGGGCTTAAAGCTTCGCGTTTCTTCCAATGACTTATCCATCACATCCTTCAATGACCTCGGTGCAGCTTCTGTAGGTATGGATATGGGTGATGTATATCAGGCCCTTCAGGCTGGCACGATCGATGCAGTTGAGAACCCGGTTGTTTCTCTTGCAAACCGTTCCTTCCAGGAAGTTGCAAAATATGTAGTTCGTGATGGACACATCCTTGCAACATCTATGTGGATCTGTGGTGAGTCCTTCTACAACACACTTACAGATGAGCAGAAACAGATCCTTTCTGAATGTGCAGATGAGGCTGGTCTCTACAACAACGAGCTTCAGGATGACGCGACTGAAGATGCTTTAAAGAAGCTTGAGGAAGCTGGCGTAACTGTTACAGAGCTTACAGACGAGCAGAAAGCCGCATGGATCGAGGCTGGACAGTACTTCTACCAGAACGATACAGCGAAGCTTGGCTGGAGCGATGGACTGTATGACACAGTAAAAGCAGCAGCAAAGGCAAACTAATAGTTTCATAAAACAGTCAGCAAACGAGCGGGGGACGGGGATTGCTCCCGATCCCCGCTTTTATATGTCGGCTGGGAGGTAAAACATGGAAAACAAAAAGAACTGGAAAGTCATGCTGCTGAACATTGATGTTGTAATCGCATCTGCAGCAATGGTGCTTCTTGTGGCATTGACATTCTCTGGGGTAATTGCCCGCTATGTTGTGGGCCGCCCGTTCGGCTGGATCGAGGAAGTGCAGGCCGCCTTGATCGTATGGGTTATTTTTGGCGCTGCCGGTGCGGCATATCGTACTGCTAACCATGCGGCTATCGAGATCTTCTATGAAATGTTTCCGAAGATGGTACAGAAGATCCTGAATGTTTTCATTCTTCTGGTCAGCATTGGTACTTTATTATTCTTAGCGAAGACAAGTATTGATTATATCAATATGTTTGCGGCAACTGGACGTAAGACAGCAGTTCTTCATTTATCTTATCAGCTGATCTACTGCCTTACACCGATTTCCTGCATATGGCAGCTTTACAACTTTGTAATCGTTAATTTCTTTGGCTACTCTGAAAAAGAAGTCATTGAATCGATCTCAGAAGAAGAATTCGAGGAGGCGAAAAAGAAATAATGAATCACGTTATTGTTATTGCAGCAATTGCCCTTCTGGTTCTGCTGTTCTTAAAAGTTCCGGTATATATTTCGGTTCTCGCCGCTTCTGTAATTTATTTCATTGGAAGCCCGAATGTGAATTCCATGGTATTTGCACAGCAGGTACTGGCAGGATCACAGGGGCTGTCCCTTTTGGCAATTCCGTTCTTTGTTATGGCCGGTGTATTTATGAACTATACAGGCGTTACAAGAAGAATCATGGAATGCTGTAATGTTTTAACTTCTCGTTGGTATGGTGGACTTGCCCAGGTTAACGTTCTGTTATCCACACTTATGGGCGGTTTATCCGGATCCTCTCTGGCAGATGCGGCTATGGAATGTAAAATGCTCGTTCCGTCCATGGAAGCAGAGGGATATTCAAAACCGTTCTCCACGGTAATTACCGCAGCTTCAGGAATGATCGTTCCGTTAATTCCGCCGGGAACCGGACTTATCATTTATGCATGTATCTGTAACATTTCTGTCGGAAAACTTTTCGTCGCAGGAATTGGACCTGGTATCGTTCTGAGTGTTACGTTAATGATCTTTACGCGTTTTGTTTCAAAGAAACGCGGATATATGCCACATCGTACAACCAAGATTCCGGTAAGCGAGAAGTGGGCGGCGATTAAGCCTGCTATCTTACCGCTTCTTCTTCCGATTATCATCATTGGCGGTGTCCGTATTGGCGTATTTACTGCAACTGAGGCCGGTACGGTCGCAATTGTCTACGCGTTGATACTTGGTATCCTTTATCGAGAGATGAAGGTTTCTGATTTCGTTAAGGGCTGCAAGGAGACAGTTACAACAACATCCTCCATTATGCTGATTGTAGCGGCAGCATCCTGCTTCTCCTGGATCCTCACAAAGGAACAGATTCCGCAGACCCTTGCAAGCTGGATGACAAGCGCGATTTCTAATAAGTTTATATTCCTTTTGATCTGTAACATATTCCTGATTGTTGTGGGAATGTTTATCGAGGGCAATGCCTCCATGATCGTACTTGCTCCGCTTTTACACCCGGTAGCTGTTGCGTTTGGTATCGATCCGGTACACTTTGCAATGGTTTATATCTTTAACTGTACAATTGGTGCTTTTACACCACCTATGGGAACTTTGATGTTCGTAACCTGCGGCGTTACAGGCTGCCGTACAAAGGATTTCATCAAGGAAGCAAAACCGTTCTACCTGTTATTCCTGATCGATATGCTGGTACTTACATACTTCCCGCCGCTTACAACATTCCTGGTTGACCTGATTTACTAATCGTATTAGAATGAACTTTTGCGTACGGGATATATCCCGTACGCAAATTTGCTTGAACTTCACAAAGAAAGGAATCCGTTATGAGAGAAAGACAGTTTGTGGCAGACATGGTAAAGGATACCTACGTTCCTAAAATGTTCCGCGTAAAACAGACTTTTCCGCGTCCAAAGATCGAACCGGAAGAGATCCCAGAAATCATTGAAAATTTACTCAATCAAGAGAAATTTGCTTCCCGTGTAAAGCCGGGAATGCGTATTGCAATCACCGCCGGTTCAAGAGGTATCGCTAATAATGCCCTGACAACAAAGTGCATTGCGGATTTTGTAAAATCCAGAGGCGCACATCCGTTTGTAGTACCGGCCATGGGAAGCCATGGTGGCGCAACTGCAGAAGGACAGAAGGCGATTCTTACTGGTTATGGAATTACAGAAGAATACATTGGCTGCCCAATCATTTCCTCCATGGAAGTAAAGAAAATCGGTGTAAATGACGAAGGCGGAGATGTCTATATTGATAAAAATGCGGCAGAAGCAGATGGAATTATTTTAGGGTGCAGAATTAAACCGCATACAGCATTTCGTGGCCCGTACCAGAGTGGTATGATGAAGATGATGGCAATTGGACTTGGAAAACAGTATGGAGCAGAGGTCTGCCACGAGGCAGGATTCAAGAATATGGGCAAGAATGTTCCTTTGTTTGGAAAATGCATCATCAAGAATGCTCCGATCCTGTTTGCTGTTCCGACAATTGAAAATGCATATGATGAGACCTGTAAGATTGTTGCTGTTGCTGCTGAAGATATTGAAGCGTTAGAGCCAGGACTTTTACAGGAGTCAGCAGATCTGATGCCAAGAATCCTTGTGGATTCATGTGATGTGCTGATTGTGGACCAGATCGGCAAGAATTTCAGCGGTGATGGCATGGATCCGAATATTACAGGTACGTTCTGCACTCCGTATGCAACGGGTGGAATTGATGCCCAGCGTGTTGCTGTACTTGATCTGAGTCCGGAAACTCACGGAAACGGAATAGGACTTGGATATTCCAGTGCAACGACTAAACGTGTATTTGATCAGCTTGACCTTGCTTCCATGTACCCGAATGCAATCACATGTACTGTCCTTGGAGGCGTTCGTATTCCGATTGTTATGGAAAGCGATAAAGAATGCATTCAGGTATGCATCAGAAGCTGCAATGAGATCGATAAAAAGAATCCGCGTGTTGTCAGAATTCATAATAGCCTTCATATTGATCATATCTGGCTGTCTGAATCTTACTGGGAAGAGGCTCATCATATTCCGGGAATGACGATTGAGTCCGAGCCTGAAGAGATGCCGTTTGATGAAGACGGAAATATGTGGTAAACAACAGCTTTCGATTAAATTATATAATTTTCAATAAGATGGATAGTTCCTTGCATGATATAAGGAATATTACCCCAATACATTATAAATAATATAGAAAGGATTATAAGAGTTATGGAACGCTTAAATTATGATGTTCTCAAAAAATCTGGTTATGATGGATATGTATTAAAGGACGCACCGGAGAAGGTTCTTCAGTTCGGTGAGGGAAACTTCCTTCGTGCTTTCGTAGATTACTGGTTCGACCTTGCAAATGAGAAGGCAGGCTGGAACGGAAAATGCTGCCTGGTACAGCCGATCGCTCCGGGTCTTGCAAAGATGATTAACGAGCAGGAAGGTCTCTACACACTGTACCTTCGCGGAAGCGAGAACGGACAGAAGGTAGATGCTAAGAGAGTGATCTCCAGCGTAAACCGCTGCTTAAATCCGTATGAGAAAGAGGATTACGAGAAGATGATGGAGGTTGCTGCAAGCGACGACCTTGAGATCATCGTTTCCAACACAACAGAGGCCGGTATCCAGTATGATCCGTCCTGCAAACAGGATGACTGCCCGCCGTCCAGCTTCCCGGCAAAATTAACTCAGGTTCTCTATCATCGTTACAAAGCAGGAAAGAAAGGTATCATCATGCTTGCCTGCGAGCTGATCGACAACAACGGTAAAGAGCTCTTAAAGTGCGTAAACCAGTACATCGAGCAGTGGGGACTTGAGGACGGATTCAAGAAGTACGTAAATGAAGACTGCACATTCTGCGGTTCCTTAGTAGACCGTATCGTTCCGGGCCGTATCAAAGACGCAAACGAAGTTGCTGAGCTTGAGCAGAAGAACGGCTACGCTGACCCGCTTACAGATGTCGGCGAGGTATTCGGCGTCTGGGTCATCGAAGGCGATGAGAAGTTAAACGACATTCTTCCGTTCAAGAAAGCAGGACTTCTTGACAAAGTATTCGTAACACCGGATATGAGCCCGTACAAGAAGAGAAAAGTTAGAATCTTAAACGGCGCTCACACAGGTTTCGTACTCGGCGCTTACCTTGCAGGCGAGAACATCGTTCGTGACTGTATGCATGACGAGGTCATCAAGGGCTTCATGAACAAGATGCTCTACGATGAGGTTATCCCGACACTTCCGCTTGACAAGAACGATTTAATGCAGTTCGCATCCGCAGTACAGGATCGTTTCAACAACCCGTTCGTTGACCATGAGTTAATGAGCATCTCCTTAAACTCCACATCTAAGTGGAAAGCAAGAAACATGCCGTCCTTCCTTGAGTACATCAAAGAGACAGGCAAGCTTCCGGAGTGCCTGACCATGTCCTTAGCAGCTTATATCGCATTCTACAGCAATGATATCCAGGCTTTGACAGACGCAGGTCTTGTTTGCAAGCGTCCGGCCGGCAACGAGTACACCGTAAGCGATGACAGATGGGCACTTGAGTTCTACTATGCGCACAAGGATGACTCCGCAGAGGCTCTTGTAAACGCAGTTCTCACTAACGAGAAGATGTGGGATCAGGATCTCACAAAGATCGCTGGTCTTGAGGAGAAGGTTGTCGCTGACCTTAAGAAGATTCGCACGGAAGGAGCAAAGGCTGCATTTGCAAGCTGCCTTTAATTAACATATGAAAGTAATTCAGATTTCCAGACTGGATAACGTAGCGGTCGCTCTTCACCCGATCAAAAAGGGTGAGGAGGTCACTGCAGGCGGCATCACAGTCACAGCGCTTGAGGACATCCCACAGGGCCACAAGATCGCGTTAAAACCGATCAAAAACGGTGAGAATATCGTCAAATACGGCTTTGCCATCGGTCACGCGACAGCAGACGCAGAGGCCGGTGCATGGATGCACACCCACAACGTGAAGACAAATCTGGAAGGAGAAATGGAGTATACCTATACTCCGTCCCTCGACTTCCCGGAAAAAGTTGAGCCGGAGACCTTTATGGGCTTCCGCAGAAAAGACGGCCGCGCGGCGATCCGCAATGAGATCTGGATCATCCCGACCGTAGGCTGTGTCAATGATATCGCAAAGAAAATGGTCCGCGACAATCAGGATCTTGTGAAAGGCACCATTGACGGACTCTATACATTCCCGCATCCGTTCGGCTGCAGCCAGACAGGCGCAGATCATGCACAGACAAGAAAGCTTCTTGCAGCCCTTGTCCGTCATCCGAACGCAGCCGCAGTTCTCGTATTAGGACTTGGCTGTGAGAACCTGACCCACGAGCAGTTCCTGGAAGAGCTTGGCGATTACGACCATGACCGCGTAAAATTCCTGACATGTCAGGAAGTGGATGATGAGTTTGAGGCAGGAAGAAAGCTTCTCGAGGAATGTTCCGCATACGCGGCACAGTTTGAGAGAGAGCCGATCCCGGTCAGTGAGCTTGTTGTCGGCATGAAGTGCGGAGGCTCCGACGGACTTTCCGGCATCACCGCCAACCCGACTGTCGGACGTTTCAGTGATATGATGGCAGCCAGAGGCGGTTCTACTGTGCTTACAGAGGTTCCGGAGATGTTCGGAGCGGAAGGTTTCTTAATGAACCGCTGTGTAAATAAAGAAGTATTCGACAAAGCCGTCAACATGATCAACGGCTTCAAGAACTACTTTATTAGCCATCACGAGGTGGTTTACGATAATCCGAGCCCGGGTAACAAGCAGGGCGGTATCACCACCCTTGAGGATAAATCCTGTGGATGTGTCCAGAAGGGCGGTACAGCTCCGATCATGGATGTCATCGGTTATGGTGATCCGGTGGTGACAAAAGGTCTTAACATGCTTTACGGACCGGGAAATGACCTGGTATCCGCAACAGCCATGACGGCTGCCGGAGCGCACATGATCCTGTTCACAACAGGTCGCGGAACACCGTTTGGTGCACCGGCTCCGACCTTAAAACTGGCGACAAACAGCCAGCTTGCGGAGAGAAAGAAAGGCTGGATCGACTTCGATGCCGGTCCGATCGCTGACGGCGAGACCATTGATGATGCTGCGAAGAGACTTCTGCAGCTTGTGATCGAGGTTGCCGGCGGAAAACAGACAAAAGCCGAGGAGAAAGGTTTCCGCGAGATCTCCATTTTTAAAGACGGTGTTGTGCTGTAATAACAGCTTCACAATTTTTTATGTTTCCCTTATAGAGACACCTGTTTCTGGTCAGAGATGACCGGAAGCGGGTGTCTTTTGCAATATAGGAAATCCCGCGGAATTCATTTTACGGAGCGTCCGAAAAAGCCACTTGCGACAGGTTCAGTGGGCGTCCGCGTGGGATCGTCCTATATCAAAAGACCCAGGCAGTGTCCTGTGAGAGGCACTGCCTGGGTAAGTAGGGGGAGTATGGATATGAAGATTGGAATAAGTCTGTAAGTCTGCACTTACCATGCCGGGTAAAGGGCAGGACTAAAAAATGTAATTACGATGTATGGTTCTCCGGAACAGTTTCCGCGTCTGGTGTGGACGGTATTGCTGAATCACCCGTGCTGGAACTTAAATCGGAAGTACCGGATTCGGGTTCGGCGGCTGCGGGATCTGCAGTCTGTTCACGATGTACAGCCGGGATCGTAAGTCCGCTGACATTAATATTCCGGTTCACCTTCGCGTCATACGTCTGCGCCTTCAGGATATCCCTGAAATCCACACCGGTGGCCTCGGACATGGTGTCAAATACCTGCTGCATGACAGCTGCTGTATTTCCGGAGATCTCGCTGACTCCGCTTCCGTTTGTGCCGTTTGCACCGCCGGTTCCGTAGATATTGACCTTGTCGATAGAAGACAATGGCTTCGCGATCTCTGCGGCCATCTGCGGCATGATGCCAACTAACATCTCGACGATAGCAGCGTTATTGTACTTCGCGTAAGCTTCCGCTTTTTTCTCCATACCTTCCGCCTCCGCGACGGCCTTTGCCTGGATCGCAGCCGCCTCCGCCTCACCGCGGGCACGGATTCCGGCGGCTTCCTGCTCCGCCTGATATCTTGCGGCATCTGCCTTTGTACGCATGGCTTCCGCTTCCTTTTCTAACTCATATTTTCTGGCTTCCGCTTCACGCTGGCGTTTTGCAAGCATCGCCGCCGCTTCCTGCTCGACCTTGTAGCGTTCCGCATCGGCTTTCTTGTTGACTTCCGCGTCTAACTGCTGCTGCTGTACGGCAACTTCCTGCTTCCGAAGTTCTGCTTCGCGCTCTGCCTTTGCGATCTGAGCATTCACGGTAGCTGTCTGGATCGTTTTTTCCTGTTCCTGCTTCTGGATCTCATAAGCAGCGTCCGCCTCCGCTTTCTTCGTGTCGGAGTGCTTCTGAAGCTCTGACTTACGGATCTCCAGCTCATTATTTTTCTCTGCGATCTCTGTCTCTGCAAGTACGCGGGCATCGTTGGCAGATTTGTTCGCTTCTGCCTGGGCGATAGCGATATCGCGGTCTGCCTGGGCTTTTGCGATCGCAGCGTCTTTCTTGATCTTTGAGGTATTGTCGGCACCAAGATCCCGGATCAATCCATTATCGTCAGTGACATTCTGGATATTACAGGACAGGATCTCGATTCCCAGCTTATCCATATCCTTCGATGCCTTTAGCATAACCTGATCAGAGAAGGAATCCCTGTCGGTGTTGATCTCCTTTAAGGAGAGAGTACCGATGATCTCGCGCATATTACCCTGAAGGGAATCCTGAAGATCCATGGTGATATCCTCGGGTTTCTTATTTAAGAAGTTTTTTGCTGCCAGACGGATTCCTTCCTGGGACGGAGTGATCCGTACCTTGGCAACGGCGTCCACGTTGACATTAATGAAATCATTCGTCGGAACAGACTGTTCCGTCTTGATATCGACCGTCATCTGTCCGAGATACAAACGGTCCATCCGTTCAAAGAACGGGATCCGGATTCCGGAACGTCCGATGAGGATCTTCGCGTCATGCTTAAGACCGGAAATAATATAGGCCTGATCCGGCGGAGCTTTCACGTATCCACATACGATGAGGACAAGGATCAGAATCAGAATGACTGCAATGGTGATAGGGATGATCAGATGATTCAAATTCATAGAAACTCCTTTCTGGACCTTGACTTTTGCTGCAAAATTCTCATGTGTAACAGATAAGTTTGAGGAATTTCCTGTCACATAAAAAGGTATATTCCTTTTCGCTAAATTCACAGTATCAGAAAATATCAGAAAATACAATATGATGCAACAAAGTGTAAGAAAACGTAAGAGGAATGTAATCGGAATGCCATAAAATTGCCGCATAGATTACATTTTTCTTAAAACTGAGCGCGGTGGATTGATAGCGGAAGAAGTTATGGTATATTTATAGATAGAAGGATTGGATCGTGTCGAAATATGATATGGACTGGATTGTGGCGGTTGTGGATACGAAAAAACTTCGGATGTTCGGAGACCTAACGCCCACCGAGACAAATTTACTGTTACGTACCACCTGAAAGAGGTGGGAGTTTTCGTGACTGAGATAAAAGGGAGGGATCGCATGGATACCAGGATCTGGATGCAGGAGTCGTTTTGGGAGAGTACAGAGGAACAGAATGTGAAAGAGAGTCCGCAGGAAAACGCTGGACATCTCTCAAAAGACCAGAATGAAAACGGTGGAAATAAGCTGGTGGATCAAAAGACAAGTCTCTGGAAGCAGACGTATGAGAATATTCTGGTTGGGATGGGATTCTGCGTGATCACGTTGAACTTTCTTCTTTTAAATTATATACTGCCATTTGTCGGAATCCTTATGATATTCGCGGGACTTCGGAAAGTGAGACAGGAGAACGAATGGTTTAAAATGGGGTATGCTGCTGTGGCAGTCAAACTTGTGTTCACAATATGCTCACTGGTGGTGGGGACATTTATCAGAGCACAAACAATATATGATACGTATAAATGGAAGATCATGCTTTTATGGGCGTATGCGTTGCCTCTGATCATAGCATTCAGTTTCTTCCGCGGTATGCGGGCAGAACTGAAAAAGCGCGATAAGGAAGCAGACAGCAATATTCTGATCCATATATTTATATGGTACATGGCCGTTTTATTCCTTGCGGTCGCAAAATACAGCGGATGGATCATTGGAATCATTATTGTTGCATCGTATATCGGGATCCTTATGGAACTGAAACATACAGCGGAAGATCTGGAAAAGGCTGGATATGTACTGGGAGAATATCCAGAGCGTGTCTCAAACGGAAAGTGTGCGGCAGGGGCAGTTGTTCTAACCGCAGCAGGACTTGCAATCGGAACCATATTCTTTGGTTCCTACCATATGAAATGGAACGAGGTGAAAGCGCCGCAGGATCCGGCATGCGAGGAGATAAAAACGCATCTGGTCTCGATTGGATTTCCGGAGGATATTCTGGATGATCTGAAGGAGGAAGATCTCTTAGCGTGCAAGAACGCCAGACAGGTACGATTGCAGCAAACGGATTATCCGATCAATGACGGAGAGCAGATCGTCACAAGATCAGAAGGCTACACGCAGTATTCGCGGGAGTATCCTCATAAAGAACTGAGACTCAGTGGAATTGCAGTAGAACTTGAGCAGGAAGGGCACTGGAAGATCATCCATCATTTTCTGTGGAATGAAGATCCGGGCTTTCGTGGTACAGAGGCTTTGCAGCTATATCCGGCATGCCGGGAACGGAATGGTGGCTGGCTCGAAGAAGGCGGGCTGGCCGGACAGGTCCTTTATGATAAGAAGGAAATTTCCTATGCCGCGGATTACGCGTCTCTGGAAAACGAGACTTATGATATGGGGCAGAGCTGGCCGTTTTATGAGAGCCGGGAGACGAGCAGTATCTTCGCAGAGTTCTCGATGCCATGGCGCGGGGAGCGGTGCCGTGGATATGTATCTTATGGCATCAGGGAAAAAGAGAAGGACTGGTGGATCGATTCCTGGCTGAACTATACGCATCAGAAGAGCATTCTGCAATATCCGGTTATGACGGCGGCTCAGAACCGCAAAAATGGCAGTTGGACCGATGATCCGGTGTTCATCACGATGCAGGATGCACTGCAGGTATTACCGGAAGGGGAGGTGTAGATGGCTGAGAAGATACGAAAGTTCATGAGATCAGAACGCGGCCGGGCGTTTGTAAATGCCATGTTCATTCTCGCGACCATGGTCAGGGGAAGCGGTATGATGTTTATGGCAGATATTTTCTGGGTCCTCTGGCTGATTTTTTGTATCAGGGAGAGTAAAACGAAAGCGGAGAGAGTAATATATGGATGCTTTGTTGTAGTCGGTGTCGTACTGTTTGGGATGAATTTGTATGGATGGCGGACGATAAGAAGATGATCGGGAAAGCGGCCAGAACCTGAAGATGGTTCTGGCTGAGAGGAAAAACGCATCTCAAAACAATATTTTGTATTTATAAGAATTGATAATAACAAAATGTAGATATTGCACACACAAAAGAAAAAACTTTGGAAAAAATGGAAAAAACAGTTGACTTTCGGTCTGGGATTTGATATTATAATACTCGCCTTGAGCGACAGGGCAAAACTTATTAAGAGTCATTAAGAAAACTTCTTAAT
>ERZ833515.2271-NODE-2271-length-11288-cov-2.799430_pt1 | contig 11288 bp, 11 predicted proteins | sample MGYA00519949_ERZ833515 | MGnify/ENA primary metagenome ERZ833515 (study PRJEB31850, sample SAMEA3708741) | human gut metagenome | biome: human gut; feature: human-associated habitat; material: faeces | place: China | collected 2014 ...
TGCAAAATAAACAAAAGGAGCCTGTATGAAAAAAGTACTTTTTGTTGGTGAATCCTGGAGTGCTACTCTGATGGAAGTAAAAGGATTCAACAGTTTTTTATCATCTAAATATGAAACAGGACTTGGCTGGATTGACAAAGCGATCGAAAAAGCCGGCTATGAATTTGTATATATGCCGAATCATATTGCAAATGATCATTTTCCATTTACTCTGGAAGAGCTGAATGAATATTCCTGTATCATTCTGTCAGATGTGGGAGCAGACACGCTGCTGATTCCATCAGCTACATTTGGAACAAGCAAAATTCTTCCCAATCGCTGCCAGCTACTCAAAGATTATGTACTTGGTGGCGGAGGCCTTCTGATGATTGGAGGCTATCTTACCTTTAATGGTGTTGGAGCTCAGGGAAAATGGTGGGCAACACCGGTACAGGATGTCCTTCCGGTAGAAATTCTTCCATACGATGACCGTATGGAACACTGCGAGGGTGTAAAACCGGTAACCGTGGGCGAGCATGAAGCTTTAAAGGGCATTCCGACCGACTGGCCGGAGGTTCTCGGTTACAATAAGGTAATCGCAAAACCGGAGGCAGAGGTTCCGGTTACTGTAGAGGGCGATCCGTTTATCGCATTTGCTTCTTATGGAAAAGGGCGCAGTGGTGTTGTCACAACCGACTGTGCACCGCACTGGGCACCGCCGGAATTCTGCGAGTGGGAATACTACAATAAATTGTGGCAGAATATCGCAGACTGGCTGATTCAGAAATAAGATAGCAGGAAAAAGGAGAGCGCGTATGGACGGAGCGGTGAAACTTTTAAAAGAGCTTCTGACCATTCGGAGTGTCAATGGACGGGATGACGAGGGAGCAGTGGCAGAATATTTGTGCAAGTATTTCGAACAATCGGGAATTTCTGCACATATACAGCGGATTGACGCGACACATGCCAATGTGCTGGCGGAGCTTGAGGGGGAGTCGGATGACGCTCCGATCTTCTGGAACGGGCATCTGGACACGGTTCCTTACGGAGATACCGGAGAATGGAAGACTGACCCGGCGGTTCCGGTGGAACGGGACGGTTTTCTCTATGGCCGCGGTGCCAGCGATATGAAGAGTGGGCTTGCCGCGATGGTGTACGCGCTCTGTGAATATAAAAAATCCGGTCGTCCGGTGCCGCGTACGATCCATTTCCTCGGAACCTGTGATGAGGAAAAGGGCGGCATCGGCGCCAGGGAGATCTTAAAGGAAGTCCCGGAGACGTCGATTGGAACGCTTCTGATAGGAGAACCGACGGGTTGCAGGCTGGGCGTGGCGCAGAAAGGCTGCCTGTGGCTGGAGATAGAAGCACACGGAAAGACGAGCCACGGGGCATACCCGCATGAGGGCTGCAATGCCGTGGAACAGGCGATGGCGCTGACAGGTGAGATTGAAACATATGTGAAAAGCTTCACACACCCGGTTCTCGGCGCATCGACCGCGCAGGTAACGCAGATTTCCGGCGGCGTGGCGCCAAATATGACGCCGGACACCTGCCGGATTCTCATGGATATCCGTATGACACCAGGACTGACAAGCCAGATGGTAGTCGGTCAGGCGGAGGCGTTTGCGGCGGCGCGTTCCGTTACATCGGAAGAAAAATTCCGCGTCAGCTGCCGGATTGTCAATGACCGGCGGGCGATCGAGATTGGAGAATCCCATCCGCTTGTGAAACAGCTCTCGAAGGAACTGGAGAAAAAAGGGCTTCCGGTGGAGACGACTGGGATTAATTTCTTTACAGATGCTTCGATCCTGGTGGAACACAAGCTGGATGCAGCCGTTCTCTTATTTGGTCCGGGCGAGGCAGGTATGGCGCATAAGCCAAATGAGCGGGTCGAGATAGAAAAATATCAGAAATCCATTCAGGTTCTCATGGATCTGATCGCATCGGAGGTGGATGAGTGAGGGCAACCATCAAGGATATTGCCGCTGAGACTGGTTTTTCCGTGACGACAATCTCACTGGTTCTCAATGGAAAAGGATATAAGATCTCGGATGAGACAAAGAATCAGATCCTAGCGAAGGCGCGGGAACTGAATTATCGTCCGAACCAGCTCGCGGTCAGTCTGGTAAAGCGGCAGAGCAAGACCATAGGATTTATCGTCCCGGATATTTCCAATGTATATTTTGCCAATATGGCGCGCGCGATCGATGAGGCGTGCCGCGAAAATGGTTGGAGTGTGATTCTCTGCAACACGAATGATAATTATGACCGGGATCGCGAGTATATCGATCTTCTGGCGGATAAAGGCGCGGACGGCATTGTGTTTATCATGGCTAAAGATAATACGCGGGAGATGGCGGCGGAGGAGATTGATTATCTGGAATCGATCCACATACCCTATGTGGTAGTTGACCGGATCCCGGAGCTTCGGAACTGTCCGGCGGTCGGTACCGACCATGAGATCGGCGGTTATCTGGCGGCGCGCCATCTGTTAAGCCTTGGACACCGGCGGATTGCCTGCGTTGTGGGACCGCATGCGACCCAGATGGATTCGGAGGCCCGTTACCATGGCTACTGCCGGGCGATGGAGGAGGCGGGAATTCCAGTGGATGAACGTCTCGTCTGTGCCGGCGAGTATACGCAGGAGGGCGGCGCGGCGGCGGTCGAAAAGCTCATTTCACAGGATTTTACGGCGATTTTCGCCTGCAACGACGCTTCGGCGTATGGCGTATGCAGAAAACTCAAGGAATACAGAAAGAAAGTACCGGAAGATGTTTCGGTTGTCGGATACGATGACGTTTTCTATGCCCGGATGCTGGAGGTGCCGCTGACAACGATACGCCAGCAGGTACGGGAGATGGGAAGAGAGGCGGTACGGCTGCTTCTGAAACAGATACGGGAACATAAAAGACCGGAGAGCAAGGTAATCTTTGCGCCGGAACTGGTGGTGCGGGAGAGCACGGCGAGAATACAGCCGTCTCAGTAACCGGAGAGAGAGGGGAGCAGAGTGAAGGTATTGAATTTTGGTTCACTGAATATTGATTATACGTATCAGGTGGATCATTTTGTAAGAGCGGGAGAGACGATGTCCTCCGAGTCGCTGCAGGTATTCAGCGGCGGCAAAGGGCTGAATCAGTCGATCGCGCTGAGCAAGGCGGGCGCAGACGTATGGCACGCCGGAGCTGTCGGAGCCGGGGATGGAGATTTCCTTATCGAGCAGATGAAGAAGGCGGGCGTCCACACGGAGTTGATCGAGCATCTCGACGGGCAGACAGGACACGCGATCATCCAGAAAGATCCGGCAGGGCAGAACTGCATTCTGCTGTATGGCGGTGCCAACCAGCGGATCACGAGGGAAATGGTGGATCGCGTCCTGACACAGTTTGAGGCGGACGATTTCCTGATTTTACAGAATGAGATCAGCGAGATCGGCTATATCATGGAGAAAGCCCATGAAAAAGGCATGAAGATCGTTCTGAATCCGTCCCCGATGAATGCGAAGATCCTGTCCTATCCGCTGGAATATGTGGATTACTTCTTATTAAATGAGGTGGAGGCGTCGGATATCTGTGGCATTGAGGCAACCAAAGATCCGCAGGCGCTGATGAACGGACTGGTAAAACAGTTCCCGGAGGCGAAGATTGTCCTGACACTCGGCGGCGATGGTTCCGTGTACCGCGATGGTGACACAGTCCTTCGTCAGGGAATCTATAAAGTGCCGGTTGTGGACACGACGGCGGCAGGCGATACATTTACCGGTTATTTTATCGGCGGCTTACAGCTCGGTGAAGACCCGAAGACGGCGCTGGAACATGCGGCAAAAGCGGCAGCGATCGCCGTTTCCCGCCCAGGAGCAGCTCCGTCGGTGCCGAACCGGGAGGAAGTCGAGACGTTTGAAGGATAAAAAGCACCTGAAAACTTGTCTTTTAAAACAGAATATAGTAAAATACCATTTGGTGGCGTTTCCGAAATTCGGGCTGGTACCGGGATTTGCGGAGGCGCCTCTTTTTTGCGCCCGTCTGACTCTTGTCAGTGTGGGCCTGTAGAAATAAAAAAGGAGAAGGTAAGTAGAAATGGGAAGAGAACGTTTTTCCTCTCGGCTGGGATTTATCCTGATTTCCGCGGGCTGTGCGATCGGTCTGGGAAATGTGTGGAGATTCCCGTACATCGTCGGTCAGTATGGCGGCGCGGCGTTTGTACTGATTTATGCGGCATTTCTGGTGCTTTTAGGTCTTCCGATCATCGTTATGGAATACTCGGTCGGCAGAGCGAGCCAGAAGAGTGCGGCGCTTTCATTTGATGTGCTGGAGCCAAAGGGTACTAAGTGGCATTTTGAAAAATGGTTCGCGATGGCGGGCAACTATGTCCTGATGATGTTTTATACGACGGTAGCCGGATGGCTTCTGCTGTATGTGTTCAAGATGGCGAAAGGCGATTTCGTGGGTCTGGATGCGGACGGTGTAGCCGGGGAATTTGGCTTTGTACTGGCAAATCCGGGACTGATGACGGTATTTATGCTGCTCTGTGTCGTATTCTGTTTTTCCATCTGTGCGATGGGACTCCAGAACGGCGTTGAGAAGATCACAAAGATGATGATGGTCTGCCTGTTATTCCTGATGGTTGTGCTGGCAATCAATTCGGTGCGGATGGAAGGCGGACGTCCGGGACTTGAATTTTACTTAAAGCCGGATTTTGGCAAGATTCAGGAGGTTGGTGTCGGCAAGGTCGTATTTGCGGCGCTGGGACAGTCGTTCTTCACGTTGAGTATCGGTATCGGTGCGATGGCGATTTTTGGAAGTTATATCGATAAAGAGCGCAGCCTGACCGGCGAGGCGATCAATGTACTGGTCCTTGACACGCTGGTAGCGTTTATGGCGGGACTTATCATTTTCCCGGCGTGTGCGGCTTACGGTATCGAGGCAGGACAGGGACCAAGCCTGATCTTCATCACGCTGCCGAATGTATTTAACCACATGGCAGGCGGACGTTTCTGGGGCACGCTGTTCTTTGTCTTTATGACCTTTGCGGCGGCATCAACGGTCACAGCGGTATTCCAGAATATCGTATCCTTTGCAACGGATCTGACTGGCTGTTCGATCAAAAAGGCAGTCTGCGTCAATCTGGTGGTGATTGCGGTCCTGTCGCTTCCGTGCGTGCTGGGTTTCAATCTCTGGAGTGGTTTCATGCCGTTCGGAGAGGGCAGCAACGTGTTGGATCTCGAGGATTTCATCGTCAGCAACAACCTGCTTCCACTCGGAAGTCTCGTTTACCTGATGTTCTGTACCAGCCGGTATGGATGGGGATTTGAGAATTTTCTCAAGGAGGCAAATGAGGGAAAAGGCGTGAAGTTCCCGCGCCAGGTGCGAGCGTATGTGACATATGTCATTCCACTGATTGTGCTGTTTATTTTTGTGCAGGGGTACTGGAGTAAGTTTTTCCAGTAGACTGTGCAGCTCTTTAGGTAACGAGAAAAAAGGAAAGTCCGGCAGAGGCAAACTCCGCCGGACTTTCCTTTTTTCGCCAAGGCTATTGACATAGTATTTAAGGGAAAGTTTTACGGGATTTTTACACAGTTTTGTTGATTCTGTATAAACAAAAGCTATATTATAACCATTTGTATTAATTTTTATACAGAGTGAAGGGGGCAGAAGATTCATTTTTCAATTGTGAATTTTTTTTACCTGTGTTATACTATACGCGGTAGATTCTAGCTCCTACGCCCGATAATATTTTCACAATTTCGGCAGAAAAGGCATCTGACGGGAGGTGAATGGGTGGAGGATGAAGGAAAATTTAGTAAGAGAAAGAGGGTTTAATTGATGGGTTTGGCTACATTTATAGGCGGCATTCATCCATATGAGGGTAAAGAACTGTCTGAGGATAAGCCGATCAAGGTTCTCGAACCGTTACAGGGCGAGATCATGGTTTATCCGCTGTCCCAGCACATTGGCGCACCTGCGAAACCACTGGTAGCGAAGGGCGATCACGTGCTGAAAGGCCAGATCATTGCAGAGGCAGGCGGATTTATTTCCGCAAACGTACTCAGTTCTGTTTCCGGTACGGTAAAGGGAATCGAGTCCAAGCTGGTTGCTAATGGTGCAATGGTTCAGTCAATCCTGGTGGAGAATGACGGTGAAGAAGAGGCGATTGAGGGCTTCGGAACAGACAGAGATGCAACAAAGCTGTCGAAAGAAGAGATCCGTAAGATCGTTAAGGATGCCGGTATCGTCGGCCTGGGCGGCGCTGGTTTCCCGACACATGTAAAGCTTACTCCGAAAGATGAGAACGCAATTGATTACGTTATCGTCAACGGTGCAGAGTGCGAGCCGTACTTAACCAGTGACTATCGTACCATGATGGAGCGTCCGGAGCAGATTATCGGCGGCCTGAAGGTTATGCTTCAGCTGTTTGACAATGCGAAGGGTGTTATCGGTATCGAGAACAACAAGCCGGAGGCTATCAAGAAGCTGACGGAGATGGTAAAGGACGAGCCGAGAATCGAAGTATGTCCGCTGCTTACCAAGTACCCGCAGGGTGGTGAGCGTACACTTATCTATGCAGTGACAGGACGTGAGATCAATTCTTCCATGCTGCCGGCAGATGCAGGCTGTATCGTAGACAATATTGATACCGTTGCTTCTATTTATAATGCAGTATGCAAGACAACTCCGCTGATCCGCAAGATCATTACGGTAACCGGTGATGCCATTGCAGAGCCGCAGAACTTTGAGGTACGTCTTGGTACCAACTATCAGAGACTGGTAGAGGCAGCAGGCGGCTTTAAACAGGAACCGGAGAAGATGATTTCTGGTGGTCCTATGATGGGACAGGCTCTTTTCAGCCTTGACTTCCCGGTAGCGAAGACTTCATCTGCTCTGACCACCTTTACCAAGGACCAGGTAGCAGCGATGGAGCCGTCAGCATGTATCCGTTGCGGACGCTGTGTAGGCGTTTGTCCGGAGCACCTTGTACCTCCGCTGATGATGAAAGCATCTACGGCTCACGATCTTGAGAAATTCCAGAGCTTAAACGGCATGGAATGCGTTGAGTGCGGATGCTGTGCATATGCTTGTCCGGCAAGACGGCCGCTGACCCAGGCATTCAAAGAGATGCGTAAGGCAGTAGCAGCCAGCCGCAGAAAGTAGGAGGTGGGAAGAAATGGAAAAATTATTAAAAGTATCGTCATCACCTCACGTTCGTGACGGAGTTACGACACAGCGCCTGATGTTTGACGTTGTGATCGCCATGATTCCTGCCAGTGTTTATGGTGTATGGCAGTTCGGCATGAATGCACTTCTGGTTCTGATCGCTACCGTGATCGCCAGTGTGGCAGCCGAGTATCTTTATGAGAAATTAATGCACAAGCCGATTACGATTTCGGACGGCAGTGCAGTTGTTACCGGCATGATTCTTGCACTGAATATGCCGCCGGAAATCCCGGTTTGGATCCCGGTTCTTGGTGCATTCTTTGCAATCATCGTTGTAAAACAGCTTTACGGTGGTCTGGGACAGAACTTCATGAACCCGGCACTGGCAGCCAGATGTTTCCTTCTGACTTCCTTCGCTCTGTTTATGAATAACTTCTCATCCGCAAAGCTTGGATTTGACAGTCTGACAGGTGCAACTCCGCTGGCACAGTTAAGAGCCGGTGAGACAGTGGATCTGGCATCCCTGGTAATCGGACGTATCCCGGGAACTATCGGTGAGGTATCTGTAATTGCCCTGCTGATTGGTGCGATTTACATGGTAGTCCGCAAAGTTATCAGCCCGGTTATTCCGCTGATTTACATTGGAACCGTATTTGTATTTACATTCCTGTTTGGCGGATTCAACCTGACCTATTCTCTCAGTGAGATCTGTGCAGGTGGTCTTATCTTCGGTGCATTCTTTATGGCAACCGATTATGTAACGAGTCCTCTGACTCCGAAGGGACAGATCGTATACGGACTGATCCTCGGAATCGTAACCGGAATCTTCCGTCTCTGGGGTGCTTCTCCGGAGGGCGTTTCCTATGCGATCATCTTCAGCAACCTGCTGGTTCCGCTGATTGAGCGCTATACGCTTCCGACAGCATTTGGAAAAGGAGGTCAGAAGAAATAATGAACCAGATTATCAAAAATACAATCATCCTTTTCGTTATTACTCTGGTAGCTGGTATCTGTCTGGGAACAGTACATGATATTACGCTGGATCCGATTGCACAGGCACAGGAGGCAGCAGCTACTAAAACTTATCAGGAAGTTTACCCGGATGCGGCAAGCTTTGATGAACCGCAGGAGCTGGCTGACGCAGTAACTGCTGCAGCGGACAGCATCTCTGAGTGGGGATTTGGAAAAGTTACCATCAATGATGCAAAAGAAGCGCTGGATGCAAGCGGCAACCAGATCGGTTACCTGATTACCTCTACCTCCGCAGAGAGCTACGGCGGCAACGTGCAGATCGCAGTTGGTATCACCAACGAGGGCGAGCTGACCGGTATCGGTTTCTTAAGCATCAGCGATACGCCAGGTCTTGGTATGAGAGCCAAAGAACCGGATTTCAAGGATCAGTTTATCGGCAAGAAAGCTGAGAACCTGGAAGTTACAAAGACAGGCGCGTCTGCAGATAATCAGATTGAAGCCATCAGTGGTGCAACGATCACTTCCAAGGCAGTCACCAACGCGACAGATGCAGCTATCTATTTCGTGGCTAACTGCCTGGCACAGTAGGAGGTGGAAAGATTATGAATAAATATGTAGAGCGCTTATATAACGGTATCTGGAAAGAAAACCCGATTTTCGTTCAGATGCTGGGTCTGTGTCCGACCCTGGCGGTAACCACTTCCGCCATCAACGGTGTCGGCATGGGACTTTCGACAACCGCCGTACTGATTGCGGCGAACTTTCTGATTGCATTGCTTCGTAAGATCATTCCGGACGGCGTACGTCTGCCGGCAGAGATCGTAGTCGTAGCATCCTTCGTAACCATCGTAGATATGTTGATGGAAGGTTTCGTTCCAAGCTTATATGCTTCCCTGGGACTTTACATTCCGCTGATCGTAGTTAACTGTATCATCCTTGGCCGTGCCGAGGCATATGCTATGAAGAACGGTCCGATCCTGTCTGCATTTGACGGTATCGGTATGGGACTTGGATTTACAGTTGCTCTGGCACTCATCGGTTCTTTCCGTGAGCTTCTGGGTGCAGGTACTATCTTTGGTATCCAGATTATGCCGGCTTCCTATCAGCCGATCTCAATCTTCATCCTGGCGCCGGGTGCATTCTTCGTACTGGCTTGCCTGACTGCTCTTCAGAATCGTCTGAAGATGCCGTGTGCAACAAACGGTTCCGTAAAAGAGAAGAAGAAGGGTGGCTGCTGCAGCGGCGACTGCTTAAGCTGTGCTGGTCATGATGCAGAAGTTAAGAAGGAACAGGAGGAGAAGTGATGAAAGAATTACTTATTATTGCGATAAGCTCGGCGCTGGTCAGCAACGTCGTACTGAGCCAGTTCCTCGGTATCTGCTCCTTCGTCGGCGTATCCAAAAAAGTTGAAACAGCAGCTGGTATGGGTGGTGCGGTTATCTTCGTTATTACCATCGCATCCATCGTTGCAAACCTGATTTATCAGTTCGTTCTGGCACCGCTTGGTATCGATTACCTGAAAACCATCGTTTTCATTCTCGTTATCGCAGCACTGGTTCAGATCGTTGAGATGTTCTTAAAGAAGTGCATGGTTTCCCTGTATAACGCGCTGGGTGTATTCCTTCCGCTGATTACGACCAACTGTGCAGTTCTGGGTTCTGCCCTGACCAACGTACAGAAGGGTTATAACTTCATTTTCAGTGTAGCAAACGGACTTGGTACTGCGGTTGGTTTTACCGTCGCAATCGTACAGCTGGCAAGCATTCGTGAGAGTATTGAAGACAATGATATCCCATATAATTTCCAGGGTTCTCCGATCGTACTGATTACCTCTGGTCTGATGGCGATTGCCTTCATGGGCTTCTCCGGACTGATTTAATGGGAGGTAACAGAATATGACAGGTTTGCTTTTAGCGGCAGTTGTCATCGGCGCCATTGGTATCATTATCGGTGTGCTGCTGGGCATTGCCAGTGAGAAGTTTAAGGTTGAGGTTGACGAAAAAGAAATTCTGGTGCGTGCAGAACTTCCGGGCAACAACTGTGGTGGTTGTGGTTTCCCGGGATGTGACGGTCTGGCTGCAGCAATTGCTGCAGGCACCGCTCCGGTTAACGGATGTCCGGTCGGCGGCGCTCCGGTAGCAGATAAGATCGCTGCTATCATGGGTGTTGAGAGCGGCAGCTCCGAAAAGAAGGTAGCTTTCGTAAAATGTAAAGGTACCTGCGACAAGACAAACGTAAAGTACAATTACTATGGAATTACCGATTGTTCCATGGTAACCGTAGCACCGGGTTCCGGCGAGAAGGCTTGTGCTTACGGCTGTATGGGATATGGCTCCTGCGTGAAAGCATGTCAGTTTGACGCAATCCATGTAGTAGACGGTGTTGCAGTCGTTGACAAAGAGAAGTGCGTAGCTACCTGCCCGAAGGGCCTGATCGAGCTCGTTCCTTACAAGGCAGAGCATCTTGTACAGTGCTCTTCCCACGACAAGGGACCGGCTGTCAAGAAAGTCTGCACCGCTGGTTGTATCGGATGTACCCTGTGCACCAAGCAGTGTGAGTTCGATGCTATTCATATGGAGAATAATGTGGCAGTCATCGATTACGAGAAGTGCACCAACTGCGGCAAGTGCGCAGCAAAGTGCCCGGCAAAGGTAATCCAGTAAGCTGCGGCGAATAGGTAACATGAATTCATGGAAGCTGTTTTCATTGCATAGTATGCAGTGAAAACAGCTTCTTTTTATTAGAAAAAGTTTGATGGTTTATCGGAATTTTGCGAAAATGAATAGCAAATAATAAGAATAAGTGATAGAATATAATTATCGTTTCAAAGTTGCAAAACTTTTTATTAAAAGGAGGGATTTTATGAATTTGGAGAAGCTATTTCATCTCAAGGAGAACCACACAGATGTCAGGACGGAAGTAATGGCCGGTATAACCACATTTATGACCATGGCCTATATCCTGGCCGTTAACCCGAGCATCCTAAGCGCGTCCGGCATGGACAGTGGCGCGGTGTTCACGGCAACCGCCCTTGCGTCTGCGATCGCAACTCTGCTTATGGCAGCACTTTCCAACTATCCGTTCGTACTGGCACCCGGCATGGGACTGAATGCCTATTTTGCCTATACGGTTGTTCTTTCCATGGGATACACCTGGGAGATGGCACTGGCAGCCGTATTTGTGGAAGGT
>ERZ833515.2272-NODE-2272-length-11283-cov-2.864446_pt1 | contig 11283 bp, 9 predicted proteins | sample MGYA00519949_ERZ833515 | MGnify/ENA primary metagenome ERZ833515 (study PRJEB31850, sample SAMEA3708741) | human gut metagenome | biome: human gut; feature: human-associated habitat; material: faeces | place: China | collected 2014 ...
GGGCTTGTCATCAGCAAGCGCAAACTTTCCGAAGGCAACGCCTTTTTACGTTTACTCTCAACCCCCGTAAACACATTCTTAAACAAATGAGGGATATAGGCAGCCTCACCCACCTCTACCGCTAAATTATAGATGTGACGAATCCGACGCATATAAGTAGATACCGTGTTACGAGCACATCCCTTGGCCAACAGCCAAGATTGATAACGCAAAAGTGTATCCCGATTAATATACGCATAAGGAATCTCTTCCCGGCCACAAAAACATTTAAACGACCTCAACGCATCTTGATAACTCTTCGCCGTGGAATAACGCTTTTTTTCACGCAGGCAGGTGATATACGTAAGTACACCCACCACAAAATCATTCTCATTCATACTTTATCTCCTTAAGAATTAATACATAAAAAAATCCTCTATCTCTCCGTTGACACGGGAAAGATAGAGGATCTTCATAAAATCCTTAAAGGAAGATATTATTTTCCGGCTTTCTCAGCAGCAGCTTTCTTATTGATCTTCTTCTTCTGCAACTCGTAAGCGATCGGAGTAGCAACGAACAAGGTAGAATATGTACCGATAATGATACCTAATAAGATAGCGAACGTAAAGCTTCGGATCGTGCTACCGCCCAAGATGAAGATACACAATACAACCACCAACGTAGTCAATGATGTATTAAATGTACGACACAAGGTAGAGTTCAACGCATCATTGATCACTTGATAACGATCACGCTTCGGATACAAAGCGATTGTCTCACGGATACGGTCGAATACAACCACGGTATCATTGATAGAGTAACCGATAATCGTCAAGATAGCTGCGATAAACGTCTGGTCTACCTCCATTGAGAACGGAAGAACCTTCCATAACAAGGTATAGAAAGAAATGATACACAATGTAGTCGTAGCAACAGAGGCGAACGCACCAACAGAGAATGACACATCACGGAAACGAAGCAGGATATAAGCGGCCATACAGATCATGGCGAAAATTACCGCTAAGATAGCACTATTCTTGATATCGTCTGCCATACTAGGACCTACCTTCTGTGAACTTTGTATGAAAGTAGTCGTGAACTCATCTAATGTAGTTCCTTCCGGAAGTAAGGATTTCACGCCCTCAAACAATTTATTCTCGATCTCTTGATCTACCGTAGGATCGTTATCATCGATCTTATAGTTGGTAGACACACGTACTTGATCTGCTGTACCGATCTGGATAACACTAACAGAACCGTCTAACTGAGCATCCAACATATTACGAACATCGTCAGTCTTCACCTCTTGATTGAAACGGATCACGTAATTACGTCCACCCGTGAAATCGATACCATTATTCAAGCCGATCGTCATCATAGAAATAGCACCCAATACGATAATAGCGGCCGGAATCAAATAACCGACCTTACGAGCACCCAAGAAATTGATCTTCGGGTTTGTCAGCAAGTCTTTCGTCAGAGAAGTCGTGAATGTCACGTTCTTCAATTTATCTTTCGCTAACAATGCCTCATAAACGATACGAGTCAAGAACACGGCTGTAAGGAAGGAAGCGAACAAACCGATGATCATCGTCGTAGCGAAACCACGGATAGGACCCGTACCGAAATAGAACAATACAATACCGGTAATGATAGATGTCAAGTTTGAGTCGAAGATAGCGGAGAACGCATTGCTGTAACCGTCGGCGATCGCCTTTCCTAAAGACTTACCGGCACGAAGTTCCTCTTTCGTACGCTCATAGATCAATACGTTCGCATCGACTGCCATACCTAGCGTCAACACCATACCGGCAATACCCGGCAAGGTAAGAACGGCTTGGAAAGAAGCAAGGATACCCATCGTGAAGAAGATGTTCAATACCAAAGCACCGTCGGCGATCAATCCCGGAATCAATCCGTAGAATGCGCACATATAAACCATCAACAGCACCAATGCCAAAACGAAAGAAATCACACCGGCATTGATAGCCTCTTGTCCCAAAGACGGACCAACGACGTCTTCTTGAACGATATGTACGGAAGCAGCCATTTTACCCGATTTCAATACGTTCGCTAAGTCCTTCGCCTCTTCCGGTGTAAAGTGACCGGTGATTTGTGAACGACCTCCCGTAATCTCATCGTTTACGTTCGGAGCGGAATAAACCATCTCATCCAAAACGATAGCGATCTGGCGACCGATATTCTCTTTCGTCAAACGAGCCCAAGCCTTAGAGCCTTCGGCATTCATAACCATGTTAACCATTTGCTCTGAACGACCGGCTTGTTGCATAAAGTCAGCGTTAGCATCCGTTACCACGTCACCACCTAAAGCGGGACTTCCGTCACGGTTCGTTACCTTCAAGGCATATAATTCATAGAATTGCTCCTTATCATCGATCGCCTTAACACCCCATTTCAAAGCTAAGTTACGAGGCAATACCTCTTTCACTTGTTTCATGTTCAGGTATTCGCTGATCTTATCCATATCTTTCGCATGAGCGATACCTACCGTAGAACCCGGAGACAACTGACCGTTGTACTGACTAATCTGCAATAAGGCGAATAATGGATGTTGCTTAGCGAACTCTTCCATGCTTTGATTAGCTTCCGTATCTTTTTTATCTTGACCAAGCTCAGCCAACAAAGAATCGGCCTCACTTACATTCGCATCAGCGGCATCAGCGATTTTCTCAACATTATCGGCAGCTACAGAATCAGCGGAAGTCTCCTTACTTAGGATAGTAGCCAATACATTATCAGCGGCAACCAATTGTTGATAGATTTCCGGCAACTTATACGTTTCCCAGAATTCCAAGTTAGCGCTACCTTGAAGCAACTTACGAACACGTTCCGGTTCTTTCACACCCGGCAACTCAACCAAGATACGACCCGCTGTCTCCAAACGTTGGATGTTCGGAGAAACCACACCGAAACGGTCGATACGAGTACGCAATACGTTGAATGAGTTATCAATCGCACTTTGCAACTCTTGTTTCAAAACAGAAACAACCTGAGCGTCTGAGCTCTGGGGCGTGATTTTATCTTTTAACTCGAATGTACTGAAAATAGCGGAAAGACGGGCGCCGCTATCCAACTTCTTATACTCCTCAGCGAAAAGGTCGATGAAATCTTTTTGGCTAGTCGCTTGATGCGCGTAAGCTAAATCCAACGCCTTGTTGAAATTCTCGTCTTGGTTGTTGTTAGACAACGAACGGATTACATCCGCCACGTTCAACTCAAGGACAACGTTCATACCGCCCTTTAAGTCAAGACCTAAACTAATTTCCATTTCACGGCATTGCTTAAGCGTATAGCCTAACCATACCTTCTGAGTAGATAGTGAGTCTAAATAAGCACTCTCTTTCGCAGGATCTCCACCCGCATACTCAGCGGCTTTACTGTTGTAATGTTGCGTCACGAACGAGAACGACAAATAGAACAAACAGACAAGCGTAAGTAACACCGCGAAGACCTTTACAAATCCTTTGTTTTGCATCTGAATCTTAGGTTTATGTTATTACATTATTTATATTCGTTTTTTCACAGGGTGCAAATATAGACTTTTTTTCTTTGATAAAGAGCAATTAGTATAATTATTTGTCACGCTCATAGTTTATTTCAAACGCAAATGTATATCTTTGGGGCTAAAATAATAAGGAAAATATACCATGAAACAGTTATTATTCGCTCTGTTATTTATCCCCGCCCTGCTATTCGCGCAAGAGGATCAACACTATCTGGCAGGGGCCGTTCCGGTTGCAGACGGTAAAGTCGTTTTTACCCGAGAGATTAATGCCCCCTCTTTAAGCAAGGCACAAATCTACCAACAACTATTAAAATGGGGACAAGAAAATTTTAACACAAAGGACAGTAGAGTAGCTTATCAAAATGAGGCAAAAGGCGAAATCGCCATTATCGGGGAAGAATATATAGTATTCTCCAGCACAGCCTTATCCCTCGATCGGGCGATGATGAAATACCGTATTATCATTGAATGTAAGGAACATGCTTGTAACCTGCAACTTGCGGGCATCCGATATGAATATAACGTGTCTTACCAGAACGAGCCGGAGAAATACCTAGCCGAGGAATGGATCACGGACGAGTATGCCTTGAATAAGAGCAAGACGAAATTGAACCGTATCAGCGGTAAGTTCCGTAAGGCCACGATTGACTTTGCGGATAAGACGTTCGATAGCGCAGCCAACGTATTAGGCGCACAGTTACTGACAACCGCAACTGTAGAGCCAGTATCCGCTCCGCAACGGGAAACACGACCTGTGGCACCGATGGAAGGTTTCGTAGCGTTCCAAGCGGACAAAATACCTAGCACGATCCTCCAAATGTTACCGGACAACGCTTTACAGATCAAAGCCGTAAAAGGAAATACGACCGACGCAAACGTTGAATGGGAAGGCATAGGCAATATGTTCGGTAAAACGATCAGTACAATCTCCATATCCAAAGATAGTCCTGCTTATAAAGCGATTGGCAATAACGACGTATATCGATTATCCTTCTCCAAGCCCGGCACATCTGCCGATGCGCCATGGATTATTATCGAGTGCCGTAAACAAGGCGAGACCTCCGAAGGACAGCAAACGATGTTAATCGGCGAGATTACGAATGTATGGATCAAATAACGAAAAAGAGAGTTGCATTTATGAAAAAGATTCTATTATTAATATATATGATGTTCCCTGTGCTAGTCATGGCGCAGGGGCATAAAGGCGAGGTAGACGAATGCGCCCCCATGAAAAACGGGAAGGTATGCTATAGCGATGATGTAGAGATCGAGAATACCTCTAAACTAGAAATATTCAACGCTATTAACGCATGGGCTAAGAAATCTTATGGAAAAGATGTCTTCTTATCCAACGTAAACTCGAACAAGAACAAAGGGACCATCTTCGTAAGCTCTAAGGTTGAATTATTGTTGAATGATACAGACAAGACCATCATTAAATATAAAATGCGTATCACCTGCTTCGACAACCGGTACACGATCGAGGCGAGCGATATCGTATATCAATACGATCCGCTAAACGATAAAAAGTACAAGACCTATAAAGCGGAAGATGTGATCGCCAATAATGGAGATAGCAATACGATAGCGCTGATCAAAGATCCTAAGCTATTCTGTAACGCTACCTTCTTCTTTGTCGAGAACTTGTTCGCCGACGTATTTGACGCTGCGCAGAACGCAGAATCCGAGTGATGAAACCCTTTTATTCAAGTTTCAGATAACACCATAACGGGTAGTGGTCTGAATAAGCGACCTTATCCACGGAACAATTCATAGAGGTCATGTTCGGGGAATGCAGGATATTATCGATACGGAACCAGAAGAAATTTTGATTATAGGTAATACCCATTCCCCGACCAGACTCGGCAAAGGCATCCGTCAAATCCCCTTGGATCGTACGGTGCGCATAAGAAATAGGCGTATCATTAAAGTCACCGCATACCAAGACATAATCTCCTTTAGCGTTCTTAATCTCTTCTGATACCGCTTCCGCTTGCTTAGCCCGAATCCGGAAAGCAGGTCCTAGCTTTTGCTCGAACGCTCCTTTCAAATCGTCCAACCCATCCGAGCTAAAGCTCTTTATAAGGGATGAATAACGGGTCCGATCCTCCATCGTCAGCTTAAAGGATTCCAAATGGTTATTAATCAAGGTCAACTTCTTTCCCTTGATGTTCACTTCATGTACGGAAGAGCCGTTATAATCCGAATCGTATTTTACCATCCGGGAATTCGACAGCGGATATTTGGAGAACACAGCGATGCCGAAACTCTGGAATTTCGTGGAGCTTTGATAAAATACGGAACGATAAGGATACATGCTCAACGCATCATAGATCTTAGAGGCAGTAAGGCTCTTCTCTGATTTAGCCGTGGCATATTCCTGCAAACAAACAATATCCGCGTCCGAGTTAGCGATATATTGGATAATCTTGTTCGGAGCTATCTTCGTATGATTCTTGTACCCAAAAGCCATCACATTATAAGTCAGCACCTTCAGTACCTCTTCCCGAGGGACATCCTTATGCGAGTGAAACGGAAAATAGCGTTTCACGGGACCCCAACATAACAAGAAGGAGAATATGCCGATCAATAAGAACTTCCATTCCCATAAGAACAGCCAATAGATAATAAAGCAAAGATTGACTACACATAAGACAGGAAAGGCTAATCCCAGATAAGATAACGTCATACTCGTCTCAGGAGACACCCGATCCGAGTAAGCCGAGACTATCAACAATACGACAGCCACCACATTCGCTACGACGAATAAGAATTGAAGAAAAATCCGTAGAGTTTTCATAAGTATCTGTTATTTCTTACTGGCGTCGAAAAGTCGCTTTTTCTCTTCAGCGGAAAGGCTCTCATAACCGGAACGTTTCAATTTATCCAGTATAGTATCTAGATCCACCGACTCCTGATGTTTGCGTGCGTTATACTCATAATCCGTCTCGTTACGTTTATAAGTCACACGCATCTTCGGTTTCCGTTTGCCCAAATTCACGAACCAGTCGATCAACCGATTCATTGGAGCGGTCAAGTCCTTTCCATTACGAATACGGGAAGCGAACCACCCCGCCGATATGGGCGATATGTCCTCCCGCATTATCAGAAGTCATCGCCAACAAATCGATCACCAGCGTAAAGATAGCCAAATAAATTAATTTGATCCTTCCGATCAAGAATAAATTAATCTCCAAATCCTTCCGGTAAAACGACACGGCGAAAACGATCGCCATAACAGATGCCGAAGCCCCCATCAAATAGCTAAAAGAAGCCACGTTCTGGAAATAAGGGAAAATATTATAAGCAAGGACAAACAATACCGCACCGGCAAGACCTCCCAATATATACAAGCCTCCCAACTGCCGCTCACTGAAAAAATTCAAGAACAATCCCCCGAACCAATACAACCAAAGCATATTGAACAAGATATGCAAGAAGTCAAAATGGGTGAACATATAAGTAAACAACGTCCACGGACGGAAGAGCAAAAGTTCCGGAGAAGCCGGTAACTGCAAATACTGCAAGAAAGGCACCCCTTGCACATTAAAGAGCATAAACAATACGCTGGCCAAACGTATCAAGATAAACAAGCCTACATTTATATATATCAGTTTCGACAGGATATTACCCGACTGAAACGTACGCTTCAAATTAGTAAAAATACCGTCCATTGTCTGCATCTTTCTTTTTCCAATAACGAATTAGGAAATAACCGAATAACATACCCCCCAAATGAGCGAAATGCGCTACCGTATCGCCACCAAAACTAGCCACACCCATAAATAGTTCGGCAAGACCATAAAATATTACGAAATATTTGGCTTTAATCGGGATCGGTATGAACATCAAGTACAAAGGAACATTCGGGAAGATCATCGCAAATGCCAACAAGATTCCGAATACGGCACCCGAAGCGCCAATAGTCACGAAATAATTCAAGAACTCACTCTTGCTGATAATCTGGGCTCCATTCAAGTTTATCATGTCTTGGCTAGCGAAGATCACATCCCGCAAATTAAAGAACCATACCGCCTCTTGTACCAAACCGGCGCCTATACCCGTCACGAAGTAAAAAATCAAGAAACGTTTGGGGCCCCATACGTTCTCCAATACCCGGCCGAACATATAAACGGCGAACATATTAAAAAACACATGCGCAAACGAATGGGTATCGTGCATGAACATATAAGAAACGATCTGATAAGCCTTGAAGTCGGTAGCACCCGGGAAGTGAAGCCCTAATAAATCCACTAAATCGATGCCGACTTTCGGCAGTGCAAGGCTGGCTACCCAAAATAGCAAGTTTATAATGATAAGATTTTTCGTTACCGGCGGGATACTATTCAAGAACCCCGAATTTGTCTGATTCATCATATACTACGTTAATTTAGCGGCAAAGGTAAATATATTTTAGCCGTTTTTGCCCATAATAATACTAAAACATATGTAAATCGGTAAAAAAAGTAGGTTTTTCTTTTGTGATATTTCAAAATAAAACTACATTTGGAGCCGTCTATCGGTTATCATAGTTTTGTTTAATATATTAACAGTCAAACCATCATGAACAAATCAGAATTTATTAGTGCAGTCGCTGAAAAATCAGGTCTCAGCAAAGTGGATGCTAAAAAGGCAGTAGAAGCTTTTGTTGACACAGTTTCTAACGAATTAAAAGAAGGCGGTAAAGTCGCTCTACTTGGCTTCGGTTCATTCTCTGTGTCAGAGAAGGCCGCTCGTAAAGGTGTTAACCCGAAAACTAAAGAAACCATTGAAATCGCAGCTCGCAAGGCCGTGAAGTTCAAGGCTGGTGCTGAATTGAACGAGCTAATCAAATAAGAAACACCATTATTCTCTATAGAAGAAGGATACGATGCAAATTGTATCCTTTTTTTGTGTACCTTCGCGTACAAATAAAATCCGAATTATAGTTAGACGAATATGGTTATCGAACAACAGATTACCGGGGCTATCATAGCCGGCATCAAAGAGCTGTACGGAGCGGATGTCACCGCTAGCCAAGTGCAGTTACAAAAAACGAAAAAAGAATTCAAGGGGCACTTGACCCTAGTCGTATTCCCATTCCTTCGCATGTCGAAGAAATCTCCGGAGCAGACCGCTCAGGAAATCGGTGAGTACTTGTTGAGAAACGAGCCAGCGGTAGCTGAATTTAATGTAATCAAAGGATTCCTTAACCTGACGGTCGCTTGCTCTTGCTGGATCGATTTACTGAACTCGATCAATGAGCAGCCTGCTTACGGTATCATTCCAGTTACCGAGCAGTCGCCTTTGGTTATGATCGAATATTCCTCTCCCAATACAAATAAACCGCTTCACTTGGGCCATGTCCGCAATAACTTATTAGGATACAGCTTATCGAAGATCATGAAAGCGAACGGTAACCAGATCGTAAAGACGAATATCGTAAACGATCGTGGTATCCATATCTGTAAATCCATGTTGGCTTGGCAGAAATGGGGAAATGGAGCTACCCCAGAGTCTACCGGAAAGAAGGGCGACCATCTGATCGGTGACTTTTACGTATTATTCAGCAACAAATTAAAAGAGGAGACCCATGCGTTAGAAGCGAAAGGCCTTACCAAGGAAGAAGCCGAGGCTCAATCCACCTTGATGGCGGAAGCCCGTGAGATGCTTCGTAAATGGGAAGCCGGAGACAAAGAGGTGCGTGCGCTTTGGGAAATGATGAATAATTGGGTATACGCCGGGTTCAACGAGACCTATAAGATGATGGGCGTAGATTTCGATAAGATTTATTACGAGTCTCAAACGTATCTGGAAGGAAAAGGTAAGGTGATGGAAGGCCTAGAAAAAGGGATTTTCTATCGCCGTGAAGACGGCTCCGTATGGGCTGATTTGACGAAAGACGGGCTGGATGAGAAATTATTGCTTCGTGCGGATGGAACTTCCGTCTATATGACGCAGGATATCGGTACCGCCAAGCTGCGCTTCGATGATTACCCGATCAATAAGATGATCTATGTGGTAGGGAACGAGCAGAATTATCACTTCCAAGTATTATCGATCTTATTGGATAAGTTAGGCTTCGAGTTCGGCAAGGGATTGGTCCACTTCTCCTACGGAATGGTAGAGCTACCGGAAGGTAAGATGAATAGCCGTGAGGGACCGGTCGTAGACGCCGATGATTTGATGGCCGAGATGATCAGTACCGCACGCGAGATTTCCCAAGAATTAGGGAAATTGGACGAGATGACTCCGGAAGAGGCTGAGAATATCGCCCGTATCGTAGGTCTTGGCTCCTTGAAATATTTCATATTAAAGGTAGACCCTCGCAAGAATATGACGTTCAACCCGAAAGAGTCTATCGACTTCAATGGGAATACGGGACCATTCATCCAATATACCTACGCCCGTATCCGTTCCGTATTGCGCAAAGCAGCGGAACAGGGCATCGCATTACCGGAGCAGTTACCGCTTACTTTCGCCATTTCCGAGAAAGAAGAGAACCTGATCCAAATGATCGCCGATTATGCGGAGATCGTGAAAGAGGCAGGTAAGCTATACAGCCCGGCCTGTGTCGCCAACTATATTTATGATCTGGTAAAGGAATACAATCAATTCTATCACGATTTCTCCATCCTTCGCGAAGAGAATCCGGAATTGAAGAACTTCCGTTTAGTCTTATCCGCCAATGTAGCTAAGATCGTGAAATCCGGTATGGATTTATTAGGCATCGAGGTTCCGGAAAGAATGTAACGATAGAAGATGAACATAAACGAGAAAACAAGAAAGGCTCTCCTTCGATTTCAACAAAATGAAATCACGGAGAGCCTTCTCTATACGCAACTCGCCGCTATCGAGAAAGATCCAAGCAACAAGGAAGTATTACTACAGATAGCGAATGACGAGAAAGGACATTATACGATCCTGAAAAAGTATACGGGGCAAGAGATCTCCCCGAATAAATTACGCGTCACCAAATACTACTGGTTGGCACGTATCTTGGGGATTACTTTCGCCATTAAGCTAATGGAAGGTAGCGAGGAAAGCGCCAAGAATGATTACGCCTCTTATGATGAGTATCCGGATTTGCAACAAATCGCACGTGACGAAGATGAGCATGAGCAGAGGTTGATCGCCTTGATCAATGAGGAACGGTTGGAATATATGGGTTCTGTCGTACTGGGGCTAAATGACGCTTTGGTAGAATTTACAGGTGCTTTAGCAGGCTTTACCCTTGCCTTGAGCGACTCTAGATTAATAGCTTTGACCGGAAGCATCACTGGAATAGCCGCCGCATTATCCATGGCTTCCTCCGAATATCTATCTACCAAGTCCGAGAATGGAAATGAAAACGGGAAACATCCTGTTAAGGCATCGATCTATACGGGAATAGCTTATATCTTTACGGTAGTCGCCTTGGTCGCTCCATTTATCTTTATATCGAACGTATTAATGGCTTTAGGGCTTATGCTCATCATAGCGTTGAGTATCATCGCCCTTTTCAACTATTATTATTCCATAGCGAGAAGCGAGAGTTTCCGGAAGCGTTTTACCGAGATGGCAGTACTTAGTTTTAGCGTGGCCGCATTAAGCTTCTTGATCGGATATGCGTTAAAAGAATTTACGGGCATCGATGTCTAAAAAATCATAGTTATGTTTTGAAAAATTCATAGTTATGAGTTTAGTAAATCATAACTATGAATTTTTAGAGCTATAATCAAGCCTTTTTCCGTGTCGTACGTTTCTTCGTCGCGGCAGGTTTTTCTCCCGCCTCGGCGATTATCTACTGGCATTCCTCC
>ERZ833515.2273-NODE-2273-length-11276-cov-3.326352_pt1 | contig 11276 bp, 5 predicted proteins | sample MGYA00519949_ERZ833515 | MGnify/ENA primary metagenome ERZ833515 (study PRJEB31850, sample SAMEA3708741) | human gut metagenome | biome: human gut; feature: human-associated habitat; material: faeces | place: China | collected 2014 ...
AACTGTTCGCCCGAAGCATAAAAATCCGTACAAGTCATGACGCGTTTCAAGTGCGTACTGCCACACACCGGACAAGCATTTATAATGAGTTTCTCCATTAATTTCTAAGCAAAATTAAGTGCTGCCTCGATTCACAAGACAACACTATTCCCGAATTTGGTGCAAAGAAACAAATAAAAAGTGATGGATTGGGCTTTCGTTAAGTACTTTTAATAATATAACGTTACTCTGACACTTATTTCAAAGTGTATCTCAAAACAGAGAATGAAATTAAATGTGAATCAACTTCCCTCAATCAGAACAGCCATTTCTCAGTACATGAAGAATGGATAGGAATCATCTCGTAGAATCAGAAATATACAACACAAGTACGGACTGAACAGGAAAAACGGAAGGATTCGCGATTGGCATATTTCCGAATCACACAGATTTTACTTTATAGCGATCAATAAAACACAGATAAGATCAAAAACATAAATTCCGAATATGTATTTCATCATTTAACTTTCAATCTAACATTTTCAAACTCTTCTGTAACTGACGACATCCGGAGCAAAACAAGCACTCAAAGTACCTTTTTACCCGTTCCTTTAAATGAAGCGAAGTGCTTCTCACCGACCAACGAGTCGTTCCTTTAAAACCAACGAAGCTTTTCTTTAAATGAAACGTCTCCTAACATTGGTAGTTATCATGCATATTTCACCTATTTATATCCAAAAGCAAGATCATTCCTGCATATTCTTGCAGCTTTTTATGCAGTATTTCTTCTATCAGGATAAGTCTGAACATCCCCTTTTTAAAAGTAATCTTCAAAATAGAACATATAATTTGTGAGGGTATTCATGCGGGAACGTATCTTCTAATTTAATAGGCTACCACAAGCTATGATATCAATTACAGCGGATTTTTTCTCCACCATTAAAATATCTCAAATGAAAATTCTAGTTAATTTCAGTGTCATAACCTATTTGTGTAAAAGCTGATTTATCTAATTACTTATCTTTGATGTATACCCATATTCGTGGATCTTGTCCATGATAGCCATCAGGCATATCATCTGGATATGAAATACCTAATATTCTACTAACTCTCTTTTCACTCAGCGCTTTTTTCCCTTCCAAATAAAAAAGAATATATTTATCTTTGTAATTCATAGCATTGGTAGGTAAAATTTACCCCCTGACAGGCAACTGCCAGGGGAATAGTCAATACTATTGATACGTATATCAAAGAAATAATCACTTTTCTCATAATCACCAAAATGAAAAATTTACTTTATTTCAACCCATCCTCTACTTCAATGAATAAATTAAGTGATTCATCTATTTCAAGATCCACAACCTTTTGACTCTCGAAAAGTCAAATTGTTCGTGCCATCAAACCATGACAGCTGTAATATCATCTTCTGATGTAGCAATTCATTTTCCATCTTTCTGAACTTCCCAATAGCAATATGTCATTATACGATTCCCACTATCAAATTCCATAAGAATAATTGAGTAATTACCTCCATCAGAACTACTATATACGATGTTACAACCTATATTCTTTTTTAATTCAGTATTAAAATTCATATTATCTAAATAAATCAATTTTCACATAGCTCCTCGAATAAAAGGTACCCCAACATGAGTATATATATCGTTTCATGTCAGGGTAACACTTATTAATGTAAGAGGCCAATCTATATCAAAATATCTATAATTATTTCATATTTATAATCTTCCTTATTTGGAATACTACAAACCAGATAATAATAATAATCGTAAATAAATGAGGTATAAGTTCTGTACCATAATACCAATAATCATCTTGCATATCTGAGACATTTTTAACCATAGTCCCAAAAACAAAATTAATTAATTGAAAAAATAATGCACCTAAACTTAGTAGCACTGCAACTACTCTGAAAATAATTTTCAATATGTTATTGTCCATAATTTATTTGTATATTTGGATTTTGTATTAACCATGAATCTAAGATTGGCATAAGTTGATTCCAAGTTATACCATTGTTAGCATTCCAAAAACTTCCACTATCAATCCAATCTCTATGCCTATATTGATACCCTTCATTGCTTTTCTTTCTTATTTTATAATTCGCATTAGGAATATCTCTGCTACCATCTATTGGAAGACTTAATCCTTGTACCCAATCATTAGTAATCGTAGCATCAATCAAAAATGTTCCAACCGAGCCCATCAATTCAGAAGGCAACCATGTATTTAGATGAATTGAGAAATCAACATTCCAACCTTGCTCTTTTAAATATCGAACAATACCTTCTGAAAAAGCACCTCCCATACTATGAGAAATAATTCGGAATACATCCTCTTGTGGATTCATACCCATTATCAATTGTTTGTAATTTTCTTTAGCATATGCATATCCATCTAAATTTCTTAAAAAGGTAGAACTACGCAAATAGTTAAAATCAAAGTCGGTGAAATAGGCACTTTGATCATTAAAAAAGTTTTTTGCACCTTTAACAAAAGAACTATTTACTCCTCCCCAATAAGTGCCACCTCCTCTAGGAGATCCAAACCCTAAATACCCATTAACAAAAATAATCTTCTGCCCATCGGGGTCAATACAATTATGTGGTGTATTTAATCCATATACATACGAACTAATTGAATAATACTTCTCACTCATCGGATCAACCGCATGCCATCTACCAAGCGCTGCATCATACATACGCGCCCCATAATCATACCAATCAAGACCATTCTTCCTATCAAGTTCTTTACCGTTATACTTACGAATGTTTATCTACTAATGTACTCTCTGCAAATGACACCTCATAAGGATAATAGTGATTAGTCCGGACAACTGTTCCATCAAACTTTGCTACCACACGGCTATTACCCTGATGATCCTGAAGATAAAAAGAATACTGCCCATCTTCAATATAGCCAACTTCATTTAAACTGCTGTAATTCTAATCCCACTTAAAAAAACGTCGTATTCTCTCTTCTTTATCATAAACCCCTTTATTATAAATATACCTTACCCTTTTTGATAAAGAATCTCTTAAGTCACTCGAATAAACTGCATCATTATGCATTATTCTAAATTTCTGTGGGATATTATTAATATTCAAGAAGCAAAAAGTCGAATCGCTAAACAGCTTATACATAGACATCCAAATATCCTTATCCGGTAAATTCTGAAGAAATGAATGGGGAGGTTCACTATCATATTTCAAGGATTTAAAATCATGAGGGGCAATAGCAACTGGAAGTGAATCCCTCAAAACCAATTTTAATGTATCCGGTCCATTTATTACAGCATAGCACATACTCCTCGCTGAATTCCTCGATAATAGCAAAACGGAATCAGTCTGATTTCTTACAAATATTTCTCCTGAGAATCTTTCTACATAATTCTTCAGACTATCAATCTCAAGTTCAAAAAGGTCCGGAATATATGAACTGGGAACAATAATATCGTGCGAAGTCAATCCCATCAATGCAGTTTTCTCCTGGGGTATATCTCCAGAAAAATACGACCAAAGTTCCGGATATTCAAATAGACGATAATAATTAGGCAACATCTTTACTAAGATATGTTTATCTTCATATTTTCGAAGAGCCAACAGCCAATCACGACCTCTGTTTAAACATAAATTTTCATGAAAGTTAGAGTCCGAAACAAAACCTCTCTCAAACAATTCTGTGCGTGACATTTCAGGCTCATCTAATTCGATAAAGCAAAGATATCTTTCTTTATACTTTATCACTCTGGAAGGTAACTCAGCACCATCAGAACCAGGAGAATCTGATTCACCGATATAATAAAGTGAATTAGAATCTGTCGAAAACACTTCATCTATTTCTATATATGTCGTAAGTAAATAGCCACTATCTATCAGCACTTCCACCTGTTTTGCTACACGCTGATGAATATCTTCCAAAGAAGGGGAGGGGGATATGCATCCCCCCAGTATAATTAATAGAACAACATAGACTAATTTTCTCATAAGCATATCATTTACGTTTTATATATTGCAATAAATCTGTAGCATCATATACACGAATAGAATTTACCCGACTTGCATTTTTGGTATATTCATATATCATACCCTTTTTATCAGTACTCACACGGTTATCTTTCATATACACAGCATTCTTACGTTGTGGCTTAGCTAAGTTAAAATCATTACCAGCTCCACCTTTCGTTCCTCCGAGCAAATGAGAATGAATATCTATAACTTTTTCTCCTTTCACAGAAAGTTTATTTTGAGCATATACACCATTATCTACCCCATATGGATCTCGATCTGTCGCAACAACAGCTGTTCTTGTACCATTATCATCATAAACATCTAACTTCCATTCAACAGTTGTGTGATCAGCAGCAAATTTAAAAACAGTAGCAGCTGTCTCCAAATCTTGAGTACTTCCATAAGATTTCTTCACCCGATTTTCCTTCTGCTCTTTCGCCTGCATACTATGTATTTCCCCAAATAACCCCTGATTTACAGTTACTGAAATAGAACGATCACTGGAAAGATATAAATTATCTGTTGAGCCTTTACCTCTCTTATCAATAGGAGTCTCATTAAATAATCTTCCTGATCTGCTGATAACATAATCATCCTTTCCGTCTAAGTCTATCCTCAACACAGGATTGTTCTTACAATAAGTATACGGACTCCAACTATAATACTTCTCACTCATTGGATCAACCGCATGCCATCTACCCAATGCAGCATCATACATACGCGCCCCATAATCATACCAATCAAGACCATTCTTCCTATCCAGCTCCTTACCGTTATACTTATAAGGCTGCACAGCATTACTTACCGAACTTGATAGCAGACCGCCAAACGGATAATAATGGTTCACTTCTTCAACATTACCACTCTGGTCTACAACCACACGGTTATTACCCAAATGATCCTGGACAAAATAGTGATACTTAGAATCGGCCAGTGTAACATAGCCAGCTTCTGTAAGCAACTTGACAGGGATTCCATTTTCATAGATCACATTGCCGCAATAATCAGTTACTGTAGTATCACTCCCTATGATATGCGTCGTACGAAGTTTTATTCCATCAGCATCATAAAGATAAGAAATGACATGACCGTTTTCAAATTCTATACGACTCGGTAAATTTAAACAATTATATTGGATATTCAATATTTTCTTGTTCAAATCTTTCGTCATATTACCATTTTCATCATATTCATATTCAGCTTCTTTGTTTACTCCGTCTTTGAAATCAAAGCCATTGCCGTAAACAGAATTTGTAGCCCTATCTGATACTGATTTTAGTTGGTTCCCATTATAGGACATTGCCAGATCATCTATCAAGCCGTATCCGGTAGATGAAGTCTGTCCGGAACGTTTGATCCCTAAAATATTACTCATCTTATCGTATCCGGTTACTTGTTCATTGAAGCGATTCTGATTTTGAACGAGAACACCGCCTTCTCCATACACCGCATTCGTCAAACGATTCAAATTATCATAAGTAAAGTGGTAGCCTCTCATTATATCATCTTCACCCGATTTCCAAACCATACTGCTGATATTACCATTGTAATATGGAATACCCGTTCCGTCCGTATAATGCAATACTTGCTCAAAAGTTGAACCTGTGATACCAGTTAGCCAACTACGAATATTATACGAATAAGACGTATTCAACAGACCGTTATGGAACGTCTTCCGGGATAAGCGTCCCAAATCATCATACACATTGTCAATAAGAATCACTTCCTGAGCATCTCCCAAACGATGCAGCGCCTTTACAAGACGTTCGGCGTGATCATACTCATAGGTATAACTGTCACTCAAAATTTCATTTCCCTCCCCAGTCTGACGGTGTAAATGCCGCAAAGCGTTCCCATTAAAATCATAGGAAAAGAAATCACGGTCCATACCACCTAAATGGTTGTCAGAAACAGTTTGAGAAAGGCGACCACGATCATCATAATACATCACTGAGTAATTGTAGGGAGAATCCACTCCATATTCACCATTACGATACTGATCGTATGCATCCGTATGCAACTTAGCTATTCCTGTCAACATTCCTTTAGCACTGGATGACGTAGCGGCAAAACCTTCTTCACGGGTATATCTAAATTCATCTCTTGCCGAAAGATCTGTCCGATACATAAAGTCATAGTTATCATAATAATTGATTACCTGAACTAATGGTTTCGGCCCCACTAATCCTGCCATAAGACTTCCACTGAACTGGTACCCCCCATATTCAGAACTTCCTACGTATTGACAGACATACCAATTCGACAATCCACTAAAAATAGGTTTTAAATAAGGATTATCAAACGGATCAATCGCAACTTTACATACTCCCTGCAAGCATACACGACCGAATGCATCCGGAATACTAAAATTCCATTCTCCTCTTTTACGTTCCTCGCCATTCTGGCTAAATATAAGATTGTTGTTTGCATTATAGACATAGTATTCCCATGAAATTCCTGGAAGCTTTTTAGCCATGAGGTTTCCCGCCACATCATATTTATATAAATATCCATACATATCGAGTTTTTCTGCAGGAATATTACCTACACTCAACCGATCGGACAATGCAGGAGGAAGAACAGCACAGAGTTTTCCCAAATCATCATAAATATAGTAAGTATCCGACAATTGCTTATCCCCTTTCAGTCTTGATTCTATACGACGTTCCAGAACGGTTCTTTCCAAACGGTCTTTAAATTCAAACAAAGTGACTCCATCTTCATCCTCTGAGCGTGTAACAAGCAAGCTTCCATTTTCATACTGTTTACTTACACTAATATTTAATGCTTCTCTTGCCCCATTGATCAATTGAAAACCGAAACAACCTAAAGTATCATTACCAGCGATATTAACGTACTCATCTATTTTCAATGATCTGCCATTTTCACGCCATACTCTCCCCGGATTATGCTGTTTAATTACTTTTTCCAAAGGAGAATTTTCGTAGGTAAAGGTTAAATACGGATAAGCATCTCCTCCATAAGTATTGCGTGCCAATTCTCCACAAGAAGTTACAGATATGAAATCACCTGTGTTTTGTGTCGTTACAGCTGGCAACCATGTATTGGCTTTACGCCCCCACCCATCATATTCTTGTAGGGTTACTAAATCTTTATGACTAGGACTCACACCTTGTTGTACCGTTTCTTTCGAACGCCCCAGCCCATCATAGTAATTTACTACAAGCATACCTTCTTCCTTATTTCCTGTCCTACTCTTGAAAACAGAAACAGCATTTTTGCCAAAACGTTCGGGCAATAGATCATTTCCCCAATTTATTGCAGGAAAAGGAATAGCCGGCATCGGCTGTTCTTCCGGAGCAAGTCCTTTTGTCTCTATTGACAGAGTCATGATATAAAATAAAGGAAGTGGTCGAATTGAGTCCATCGGCAAGACCGGATCTATTGGCGGAAAAGGATCAATCGGCGGAAAAGGCTTTATTGGTTCATGCGGGTCGATCGGTTTAATATCAAAAGTATTAGTTTTCAATACACTTGCAGCATTCACACCATTATCATCAGGAACAAGAATATCTTTGTTCTTTTCTATTACAGTCGATGTCAAACAATATGTACCGGCAAATAACAAAAGAGTATCAGTGAAACTCACTGATGATAAAGAATCCGGATCAACACTTTTCGCATTCTGATAATACACCTGATTAGTGAGCAAATTATCATCTGTTATTTTTAATTGACATTCCAATTGTCCCGGAACTTTCTCCATTTCCATTCCCATAGTGAAATAATTAGACTTAAAAGAAATATATAATGGTTCTTTCACACGAAACAAGTAGTTTGCGCAACTCACTGACGATGTATCAGAAATGTTTATATGGTCCAGATGTTTTGTTTTAACCATATCCCTCTTCAACGTGTCATATTCGAGCTTACCTATCTCATTCTGCAAAGAATTCTGCGCAGGTATTTCTATCGAAAATCCTGATAGCAAAATTAGAAGTAATATTATTTTATGCAATTTCATAGTTGTCCTCCTTTCTCTATGGCTACTTCTCCACTTTCAATCTTGGAGCCATAATAATAATTGTAATCATATATATTTAATATCCGTTTTTGATAATCTCCATCTTTAAATTCCATAATATAATTCTCTGTCAGGCGACCCAGAAAATCATATTTATAAAACACAGTGATTCCATTAGGCTTTGTTTCTGAGACCAAACGCAACTCATTTGTATATTTGTAAATATAGAAATGCGTTCCGGATATCTTATGCCTGATATTTTCTATTTTTAGCAAATTAGTTGCAGAGATATCGGATGAAGAGAAATCCTTCACATTCATTCCCAATGCTTCTTCCACTTGATTAAGAGTGGCATTTTCTATCCGTGATATTAACCGTTGACCTTCAGCTCCCCATATCAATACAACGGGCGTTGACTCTTCGTGAAGATATATAGGATTCCCATAACCATCCACAGCCTGCACAGTGTAATGTTTATGCACATAACCATCTCTATCTGTACTAATCTGCTTTATATAAGGTATAGGACCCATATACTGATATACCTCTTTTAAATAAGAGCCGCCTGTCTGTTCTTTTTTACTAGAAACCGGAGATAGTATATGTGCTTCTTCCATCCATTTATATTCCGGTAAAGTTGCAGCATAAACATATTCTGTCAGAGTACTTTTTCCATCGCTGTTTCTACCGGCTATTTGGCTTAACTGCTTATACTTATTATATTGATACGCCTTTTCTATAACAAATGCCGTATTTCCCGATTGAGGATAAAGAGTTTCTATAACAGAGTCGGTCAGATAAGCATGTGTATATGTACGAGTTAAAGTCCCCACTTTTCCTAGCATGAAATTGTCTAAATCTGTACAAAAGAACAACACCATTTGATCAGCTGTTACAAATGAGCCTGGAGTTACCTCTTTGTATCGGTAATTCACCTTCTTTCGCAAACGATCATTGACATCATAGTATTCTTCAGACAACAACTTTCCTCTCTCCATAGAACGACTGCTAAATGGCATTGTATAAGAGTTCCCTTCAAACATAGAATAAAAAGCAAGCTCGTCATAATGAGTATTACCATAAATATCCTCATTATAGTTAGAGTAATGACGCACAATATAACCTTGCGACTTATTATCTTTGTCGAACGCTTCTTCAATTACACAAGAATAACCTACATCCGGTGTATTCAGATTAGTAACTGATGGGAAAAAACCTCCCTTTGATTTGAGATATAACGATATTGCATTCTTAGGATCAGGCTCCTTATCTCCATCCTTAAGAGTATACACCATCTCATTAACAGGAAGACTTTTCAATATTCCACTACTTTTTCCAAATCGGTCACGGGTATTCGAATAGTAATATTGCTTGGCACCAAGCACATTATCTTCATTATCCAGATTGGTAATACGCCGAATACGCAAACCGCCTGCAGTACCACTTTTGTCTGTTAATGACATCAAAGAAGGAGCTACCACTTTTGAATAGTTGTTCAATTCATATTCAAAACGGCTTTTTCCACCTGTTGGATAAATGACTTCCGTCAAGACCTCTGCCAAAGTATATTGCAAACTACTATAAGTCTGAGAAAAATTAGGTATCTCGGCAAAAGCAACACTTCCTCCTGTATAATATCCCCACGAATCGGCAATCGGGCGTACATAATCATTTGGCATACGTTTTTCCGAATTATAAAGAAAACGATATTCAGGTACGCGACCTCCGGTCAAATTCTCAGGTATATTATACCAAGTAAGAAAATAAAATCCATGTGGGTGCCATACATAGTTAGGGATCAAATCCGGATTCCCTGAACGTTCCGTAATTAAAGACAATTTAGTACGATTATTCCTTGCATAGTCAAAATATATAGTTTTCAAAGCCTTGGAGTTCTTTCCTTTCACATAAATACAATGAAGAATTTTATGTTGTAGTTTTGATTTAATCGATTGACGCAATGTTGCCTGATCGGTATTATCAATTTGGTTTCCTAAAAACAGAGTAAATTGATTAGCCGGGTCTTCAAAATTCATGTTATCTATATCCTGACGGTCATAATTTGCATTGTCTTTCCATGCCAAATAACTATCAACAAACTTATCTCCATATCCGTATTCATTGTAATAATTGAATTCCAATATCTCGTTAGGTGTTTTTATAGTCTTTAAATTAACTGGGAAAAGCAGATACCCAGTCATCCCTGAACGCCCACTTTGTATACCACTATAAGTGCATGGTATGTTGGTCACCACTTTCTGTTGGGGTACATAACGAAGATCACACATGATAGCTGAAGTGTCATAACTGAATTCTATTACCCGCTTGTCTACGGTTGTTATTTTGGACAACCTCCAGGTAGTAGCTATTAAATCACTGTTATAGCGGGCATAATAAGGAATACTATATTCAGTAGCGTTGATTCCACCAAATTCATACCTGCATCCATCAGGAGTAATCAGCGTAAATTTATTGAAAAAACGATTGTTTCTTGTGCTTGCTCCCCATCTACTTACATCAAGACGTTTTCCGACTTCCGACAAACTAAGAAAGCCTTCCCCATCAACAGGATTAAATTCCACACGTATATCCTGATCAGAAACAACATTCCACTCTCCATTACCGGCATAGTAGAAATTTCCAGAATAACCACAAACACTAAACGAAAATTCGTCAGCAGTTAATTCATAATAATCATTTTCCGTGCTTTGTATATGCATCGTTTCTGCTTTAAACTGTTCATTACTGATATTTTTCAATTTAGAAGCATGTGCATAATAACCCGGAGCATATCCATTTGATTGACATTTCTCATCATACATTCCACGAACAGAACGTGTAATATAGCCGCCTGCTATAAGATTCCATCCAAGTCCAAGACAACCAGACTGGGAATTAGGCTTTACCGAAGCCAAATGATAACTTGCAGCAAGTGATAACGAATAGTTACCAGCTTTCAATTCATAAATAGGCACGGATATATCCGGAACTCCCGTATATAAACTAACTGGAACTTTTCCATATTCTCCCAAACCGGCTATTTCCGGACTGGGTACATTTTTAATAGGTATTTGTTGCTGACCTATACAGTTGAAACTGAATATTGCCAGAAAAACAAATACTGATAGTAGTCTTTTTTTCATATTCTTTGATATATAATAGTTTCTTAAATAAAATCACAATACTAAGAAACTCCCTGCCCGATAAAGTAGCGCGCATATTCCCATGACAGGGAGTTCCCGTTAATTACTTCTCTTACAGATTCATCGCATTAGCACCCAATA
>ERZ833515.2275-NODE-2275-length-11273-cov-2.605723_pt1 | contig 11273 bp, 10 predicted proteins | sample MGYA00519949_ERZ833515 | MGnify/ENA primary metagenome ERZ833515 (study PRJEB31850, sample SAMEA3708741) | human gut metagenome | biome: human gut; feature: human-associated habitat; material: faeces | place: China | collected 2014 ...
GTAGGTCTTGCTGACAATGATATCTATCAGTCTGTTGTATCTGACGATGCAAAGAAGGCAGTCGAGGACGCAAAAGAGAAACTGCTTTCCGGCGAGGTCAAGGTTGATTCCGCTTACGGCATGGATGAGGCAACCTTAAAAGGCATCATCAACGGAGCACAGTAAAGGAAAACAGCTGAGACATGCACCCATAGTTTAGTTCACATCTCCTGTATCAGGCAGAAATGAAGCAGCAGGCGGAAAATGCTGTTCCCGGGGTCATCCCGGAGCAGACCGCCCGGCGCTTTCCCTGTCCGCGGATCGCAGGAGATGCTGCTTTTTATCATCATGCATAACGGTGGGGACGACTGCCGGAACATACAGGCGGATAAGAGCTTTACCTGGAGGAGAATGAATGGAGCAGGAGATCATTTTAGAGGCCCGGAACATCACAAAAGTTTATCCGGGCGGCGTTGTGGCAAACCATAATGTCAATCTGCAGATCAAAAAGGGTGAGATCCATGCCCTCGTCGGCGAAAACGGCGCGGGAAAATCTACCTTAATGAAGATGCTGTTTGGCATGCTGGCACCGACGGAGGGCCAGATCTTCGTGGATGGAAAAGAGGTACATTTCTCATCATCCAGCGACGCGATCGCGGCCGGACTCGGCATGGTACACCAGCATTTCATGCAGGTTCCGTCCATGACCGTTGCGGAGAACCTGATTCTCGGCGCAGAGACAGGAACTGCATTTAAAGTAGACCGGAAAGAGGCGGTGCGGATCACTACGGAGCTTTCCGACAAATACAATCTGAAGGTAGAGGCGAAGGAAAAGGTCGAGGACATTTCTCTTGCCATGCGTCAGAAACTTGAGATCTTAAAGGCACTCTACCGGGGCGCGCATATCCTGATCCTGGATGAGCCGACAGCCGTGCTGACACCACAGGAAACAGAAGAATTATTTGAACAGTTAAAACTTTTAAGAGAAAACGGCCACACGATCATCTTTATCTCCCACAAATTAAACGAAGTCAAGGCACTCTGCAACCGCATGACGATCCTCCGGGACGGAAAGACCATGGGAACATACGAGATCTCCGATCTTGATGAACAGGAGATCTCCCGCCTGATGGTCGGCCGCGATGTCAGCCTGAATATTGAGAAAGAGGAGATGGAGTTCGGAAAGAACGTATTCTCCGTCAAAGACCTTGTCTACGTAGACCAGTTTGGAAAGACGAGACTGGACCATGTTTCCTTCACGATCAAAGAGGGACAGATCTTAGGTATCGCCGGAATCGACGGAAACGGCCAGTCGGAGCTTGTCGAGGCCATCGTCGGGACCTTAAAACAGCAGCAGGGAACCATCACAATGAACGGAAAGGACATCTCCAACGCCCCGGTGCTTGCGCGTCAGGAGGCAGGGATTTCCCACGTTTCCGAGGACCGTATGAAATTCGGCACAGCTCCGAAGCTTTCCCTGGAGGACAATGCGATCTCCAAGGTCTACTATACCGACAAATTAAAGACCCACGGGCTCCTGGACAGCAAAAAGATCAGTGAGTTCACGAACCGGATCTTAAAAGAGTTCCTTGTAAAATATGATAACTCCAAGCAGTCTATCGCGGAGCTTTCCGGCGGTAACGTCCAGAAGGTAGTTGTCGGTCGTGAATTTGACTATGAGCCGGATCTTCTGATCATGAACCAGCCGACCAGAGGTATCGATGTCGGAGCCATCGAGTTTATCCGTAAGAAGATCGTGGACATGAGAAGCAGAAAGAAAGCGATCCTGCTTGTATCCGCGGACTTAAGCGAGATTCTTTCCTTAAGTGATACGATCCTTGTCATGCATGAGGGCCGCATCGTCGGACATATCTCCGATGTGAAGAATACGTCAGAGAACGAGCTCGGTCTTTATATGCTGGGTGTAAAAGAAGATTCCAAGGAGCAGATCGGAGGTGCTTACTGTGAATAAAAAATTTACGATCGTAAGACTTCTCTGCGCGTTTGCCATTGCCATAGCCTTGTCGGTAGCGGTGATCTTCGCAGTCAGTGAGGAGCCGGTGACCGCGATCTATAACCTGTTTTTAGGACCGCTGCAGTCCAAACGTCACTTTTTTGAAGTGTTTGCCAGCAGCGTACCGTTGATCTTTACGGGACTTGCCCTGGGACTTGTATTCAAGTCCGGCAACTTCTCCATGATTGCGGACGCATGTCTCTACACGGGCGCTGTTGTGACAGCGGCTCTCGCCATCAAGACATCCCTGCCGTTTGCAGTACACCCGATCGTGATCATGATCGCGGCTGCGGCTGTGGGTGGGCTGATCGGAAGTATCCCGGCGCTCTTAAAGGTGTATTTCCACACGAATGAGCTGGTAACTTCCTTAATGTTCAACTACGTGTTCTTTTACCTTGGGATCTACAACGTGACAAAGTTCCTTGCTGACCGTGAGGCGGGAACCTTTGCATCGAAGAAATACCAGGCGACAGCGTCTCTCGGAAAGCTGATCTCCGGAACGAACTTCCATGTGGGATATCTCATCGCCATCGCGGCGGTGATCCTGTTATACATTCTTGTATACAAGACAAAATTCGGATATGAGGTGCGCATCTCAGGAAGCAACCCGGAGTTCGCGAAGTATTCCGGAATCCGTACCAGCCGTGTCATCATCATGACCCAGGTCATTGCGGGTGCCGTTGCGGGTCTTGGCGGTGCAGTCGAGCAGATGGGAATGTACCAGCGTTTCAACTGGCAGGATTCCCCGTCCTATGCGTGGGATGGTGTTATCATTGCGATCCTGTCCGGCAATAATCCGAAGATGGTGCCGTTCGCGGCATTTTTCCTTGCGTATATCCGTGTCGGCGCAGACTTAATGTCGAGACGTTCCGACGTCCAGAACGAGCTGGTTTCCATTATCCAGGCAGTTCTGATCCTGTTTGTGACGGCCGAGCGGTTCATGGCAGGCTGGAAACAGCGCGAGGAAGCGAAAAAAGCACTGAAAGGGGAGGCGTAACAGATGGGAATCTTACAGGAAATTTTAAAAACATTGAGTCTCCCGGAGTTCTATTTCGCAATGTTTCGAAGCGCGACACCGGTGCTTTTAACGACACTGGGGGCTATGATCTCCTCGAGGTCCGGAACCAGCAACATCGCCCTTGAGGGAACGATGCTGATCTCCGCCTTTGTTGGCGTTGTCGTCAGTGCATTTTCCCAGAGCGCATGGGTTGGATTTTTGGGCGCGGTGCTTGCAGGCTTTATCGTCAGCAACATCCTCGCCTACTTTATCCTGAAATTAAACTCCAACGCGGTCATCTCCGGTATCGCGTTAAATACCTTCGCCTCCGGCGGAACGATCTTTGTCCTGTACCTGATCACAGGCGAAAAGGGTGCATCCACATCCCTGTCGTCCTTAAAGCTCCCGAGTGTGACGATCCCGGTCGTCAAGGATATCCCGGTGATCGGCGCGGTGCTTTCCGGTCATCATGTGCTGACCTACGCGGCGCTGATCCTGGTGGCAGTTGTGTGGTACATGTTTAAGTATACAAGACTTGGCATGCATATCCGTGCGGTCGGCGAGTCCCCGGATGCGGCGGAATCCGTCGGAATTCCGGTACAGAAGATCAAGTACATCGCCCTCTGCTTAAGCGGAATGATGACCGGCATGGCAGGCGCGTTCCTGTCCATGGGATATGTGGGACTCTTCTCCTCCGGTATGACAGCGGGGCGTGGTTACATCGCTCTGGCAACCCAGGCCATCGCGGCGGGGAATGCCGTGATCGGCATGCTGGCATCTCTGTTATTCGGATTCTGCCAGAGTCTTGCGAACTATCTCCAGAACTCTTCGATCCCGCTGCAGTTTATCCAGATGATGCCGTATCTGATCATTATTATTGCGTATACGGTTTACTGCGCGATGGTGGAGCACAATAAGAAGAAAAAACAGATGAAGGCGGCGGCCGGGAAATAAATTTGCTATTACTCACCACCTAAAGAGGTGGGAGGCTTCTCGATTGAGATAAAAAACGGCAGCAGAGTGCGGTCGGAAAGAATTGATGCAAGCAGCTCCTGACATAGGGGCTGCTTTGCAGTAAATTAGAAGATCTGTGCAGCGATTGTGCTGACTGTACGAAAACACAACATAGAAGACACAATATAGAAGACACTGAATAGTTTAGAAGGGAGAATATTGTCAGATATGAGCCATATCGTAGAACTTCACTTACATCTGGACGGATCGCTCCGCCCGGAGACCGTCTGGGAGCTTGCAAAAGAGCAGGGCGTGGAGCTTCCGGCAAAGAGCGCGGAGGAAGTAAAATATATGATGGAAGTCCCGGAGGATTGTAAGACTCTGGAAGAATATTTGGAACGTTTCGATCTTCCGTTACTCGTCTTACAGAAGGCAGATGCCATCGAGCGTGTGACCTTTGAGCTGGTGGAGGATCTTGCGAAAGAGGGCGTGGAGTATGCGGAGCTTCGATTTGCACCGCAGTTTTCCATCAAAGACGGACTGACTCAGGATGAGGTCGTCGAGGCGGCCATCCGCGGAGCAGAGCGAGGCATGAAACTTTACCCGCAGATCCGCGTGGGTCTGATCCTCTGCTGTATGCGTGGAGCGGATAATGAGGAGCTGAACATGCAGACGGTAGAAACTGCGAAGAAATATCTTGGGGATGTGGTCTGCGCGGTGGACATCGCAGGCGCGGAAGGCCTGTTCCCGACTGAGAATTTCGCCCCGGTATTTGCGAAAGTCCGTGAGTACGGCGTTCCGATGACGCTCCATGCCGGGGAGGCGGCTGGTCCGGACAGCATGAAGACGGCATTATCCTTCGGAACAAAGAGGATCGGACATGGCGTTGCGGCCATCAATGATCCGGAGCTGATAAAGAGACTCATCGACGAGAATGTGACCCTCGAGGTCTGCGTTACAAGCAATTACCACACAAAAGTAGTTCCGGCGATCAACATGCATCCGATCCACAAGCTTCTTGAGGCAGGTGTCCATGTAACCGTAAACTCCGACAACCGGACATGTTCCAGAACGACACTTCAGAAAGAGAAGGAAGTGCTGAAGGAGGAACTTGGTTTCACCGATGAGGAGATCGAGAAGATGCAGGAGTATGCTTGGGAAGCGCGTTTTTTAAAATAATAGGATATCGGAGCGAAAAGCATGTAGCAATCCGGCATCAAAGAATCATAAGATAAAAACGTGAGAATGCAAGGGGGCAGAGTATTGCCTCCTTTTTCCATGCTGCGGAATGACAAAAACCTGATTTTCCGCTGGCTGGAACATGTTTCCGTGAAATTATACGAAAAAAAAAGGGGAATTGTAGCATATGCCAAAACTCCAGCTCAATGAAGCAAAAGCTTTGCATTGAAGATTGGATAATGCTAAAATGAAATTGCAATATTTCGATAAACGGAACAGTATTCCGATACACGGAATAGCATAGAAACGATAACTCATTGACATAAGCCAGCCACGGATCCTGTGGCTGCGCACATTACAGAAATTGGAGGAGACTATGCAATTGATCGACCGGGCATTGAATGCCCTGGAAATACTGAGCCAGAATATGAATGGAATGTCGGTGACGGATCTGGCGGAGCAGCTTGGGATCCCGGCAAGCTCCACTCACAGGATCCTTTCAAGCTTAAAGGGAAATCATTTTGTCGTTCAGGACGAACATACGAAAAAATATCGTCTTGGATATAAGATCTGCGCAATCGCTACCGGGGTTGTAAAGGGAAGTGCGCTGACGCAGGCGGCACAGATGCCTATGCGGAGACTGGCGGAAAAGATCGACCGGAATGTGGTCCTCTGCATCATGGAGCATGGAGCAGTGATGAATGTGGCATGCAGCGAACGCGGCGATTCCAATATGTATATGGTTAAGATCGGACATGAGATCCCGTTCTATTCCACGTCGGCTGGCCGTGTTTTTATGGCTTACATGAACCGGAGCGAGGCATTGGATATTCTTGATCGTGAGAAACGCACGAAAACGACGCCGAATACGAAAACGGATCTGAAGGAGCTGAATGAAGAGCTGGACCGCATTCATAATCAGGGGTATGCGGTCATTGACGAGGAATTACAGATGGGGATCCTCGGCACAGCGTGCCCGGTATTTGACAGAAACGGAGAGCTGGCGGCTGCGATCGCGTTTACGTCCATGAAGGATGGGGATACGGAAAAAATGTTCCAGAGGATCTGTCAGCTTAAGGAATGTGCGAAAGAAATTTCCGAGGCAATCCGATAGAAAAAAGGAGATTTGTTATGAGCGAGTATAGTGTAGAGTTAAAGGGCTTAAATAAGGTGTACAGTAACCTGCTAAAAGAGGATACGATCGCACTGAAGGATATCAACCTCCAGATCCGTCCGGGGGAGTTTATTTCTATCATCGGCCCGTCCGGCTGTGGAAAATCGACACTTTTGCGGATCATTGGAAACCTTGATAAACCGACCTCCGGTACGATCGAGTATCGCGACGGGGCAGACCAGCAGATGGGATTCGTATTTCAGGATTCCGTTCTTCTCCCGTGGAAAAATGTGAGACAGAATGCAGAATTTCCGTTAGTGATCCAGAAAAAGCAGACGAAAGAGAATGAAGAGAAACTTGACGAGCTCCTGGAACTTGCAGGGCTTTCGGAGTTTAAGACTGCGCTTCCGAGAGAGCTTTCCGGCGGTATGAAACAGCGTGTGTCCATCGTCCGGGCGCTTTCCTATGACGCTCCGTTACTTCTGATGGATGAGCCCTTCGGAGCTTTGGATGCCCTGACCCGTGACCACTTAAATGAGGAGCTTTTAAAGATCTGGCAGAAGACGAAAAAGACGGTTATTTTCGTTACCCACAGCATCGAGGAAGCCACCTTCCTGTCGGACCGCGTTCTCGTCATGTCTGCGAGACCGGGAAGAGTCAAGGAGATGGTGGAAATCGATCTGCCGCGTCCAAGGGGAGAGGCAACGAGAAATGATCCGAAGTTCACGGAATACAATAAGTATCTGAGGGGGATCATCGGATGAAAAAGAACGGAAAACTTCAGGGACTCCTGAGAACCATCGGGGAATACGCGCTTTCCGTCGGCGTGTTTATCGCGCTCTGGTGGATCTACGTTGCGGTAAAGCATGTCCCGGCGTACATCCTGCCGTCTCCGCCGAAGGTCTGGAGCAGCCTTGTCAAAATGTTTGTAAAAGGAACTGTATACGCACATCTCTGGACGACGACTTATGAGGTCATTCTCGGATTTGTGATCGGCGCCTTTTTAGGAATTGTTCTGGGATATGTGTTTATCAAGATCGATGCCTTAAAAACGATGCTGATGCCGTACCTGATTTTCCTTCAGACGGCACCGAAGATCGCACTTGTCCCGTTATTCGTCGTATGGTTCGGAATCGGACTCGTATCAAAGGTTGTTTTGATCATATCCATGGTCCTGTTCCCGGTATTGTCGGGAATGATGCTGGGTCTGGAATCGATCCCGCCGGATGTCAGAAACCTGATGAAGATCTTAAAAGCGTCAAAATGGCAGGTGTTTTCACAGGTTGAAATGCAGTATTCATTACCGGCGCTGTTTGCAAGTCTGAAGGTCGGTATCGTTCAGGCAGTCATCGGTGCGATCGTTGCCGAATGGATGTCCGGAAAACAGGGTCTCGGATATATCCTGACTTACGCGTCATCGACCTATGACACCCCGATGCTGCTCGCAGGCATCATCGTCACGATCATTCTGGGAATCGCGACGTATCAGGTGATCAGTGTGCTGGAGGATAAGTTCCTGTACTGGCACGAATCGAAAAATTAGTGCTCAGCCCGCCGCTTCTGATAAAATGCGGTGTGCTGGATGAGAGAAAGATTTTGGGAGGAAATGAGTGTGAATTTTACATCGGCTTCATCACCGACGATGAATGGAAAAATGCCGCATATCCAGTGTACGGCTGAGGAGATCGGAGAGATCGTACTGCTTCCGGGTGATCCGGGACGCGTTGCCATGTTTGAGGATCTTTTAGAGGATTATAAGATCGTCAGCAACTACCGGGAATATGTGGTTGGAACCGGATATTACAACGGAATCAAAGTTACAGTGTGCTCGACTGGAATCGGTGGTCCGTCAACGGAGATCGCTGTGCTCCAGCTGATTGCTCTCGGCGCGAAAGCTCTGATCCGCATCGGCGGGACCGGTGTGCTGAAAGAAGATGTACCGTGCGGGGCGATGGTCTTGAACACGGGTGCTGTCCGGAAAGGCGGTGCTTCCTGCTTCTACGCTCCGTCTGAGTATCCGGCATTAGCCTCATTTGAAGTGCTGGATTGCTTAAAGCGCGCGTGTGAGGAGAGAAAGAACGAATATTCCATGGGAATCTGTATGTCGGTCGGTTCCTTCTATCACGGACAGGGACGTCAGATGCCGTTTGAGACAGGATATGATGAAAATGCTGTTCTGGAACAGTATGAAAAATGGAACATTCTGAACATGGAGATGGAGGCGGAGACGATCTTTACGCTGGCATCGTTAAACAATGTTCTTTCCGGAAGCATCTGTGCAGTACACTGCAACCGGATCACGGACCAGTGGCTGGTGGATTTTGAACCGGCCCAGAAAGAGATGTGCAGAACGGCTCTTGCCGCGGGAGAAAAGCTTTATAAGGAATATCTGCACAGAAAGTAACGGATTGTAAGGTCTGCGGGCCCGCCCGCTGACCGCGATCAAATAAAATATAGATAATGACCCGGCCAAAAATGGCGAGGGAAATTATAGATGCCGGAAATGCAGTTCCGGTAAGACAAAGAACCAATGTATTTATAAAAAGGAGAAGGAGAGTACCATGAAGAAAAAAATTCTTGCAACCGTACTGACAGCGGCAATGGCAGTGTCCATGCTCGCAGGATGCAGCTCTGAGAGCGCAAGTAAAGCAAGCGAAGCAGCAGCAACGACCGCAGAGGCAACGACAGCCGCAGAGGAGACAAAGGCTGAGGAGACAACGGCGGCAGAAGCAAAGGACACAGGCGATTTAAAGACGGTTTCCATTCAGATCGATGGTTCCGCAGTTCCGTATTACGCACCGTTATACCTTGCGCAGGAGAACGGATATTTTGCGGAAGAGGGACTGAATGTTGAATTTTATTATGCAGCAGCCGCCGATATCGTAAAGAACGTTGCAGCAGGCAATGTTGAGTTCGGTTTCCCGAACGCAGATGCAGTTGTAGCGGCAAAGGCACAGGGTATCCCGGTTAAAGTTGTTCATACAACCTATCAGGAAGGTCTCGGCGCGATCATCTTCGGAAGCGATTCCGGAATCAGCACACCGGCTGACTTAAAGGGCAAAAAAGTAGCAGTTACAAGCCTTGGAAGCGCAAACTACTTCCAGCTTCAGGCAGCTATGGAGTCTGCAGGCCTTACGATCGACGATGTACAGGTTGAGATCGTTGGTACAGGCGCAATTCTGACAGCACTCACAGAGGGTCAGGTTGACGCAATCGTGTTCTCCAAGCTCAGAACCATCGAGTTAAACAACTCCGGTTACGCTGCAAGCGAGATCACATGTGACCAGTTCCTTCCGTCCTTCGGCAACGTATTAGTTGCAGGCGACAAGTTAGTAGCAGAGGATCCGGAGACTGTTGACGGATTCTGCCGCGCGTTAAACAAGGCAATCGAGTACATCATCGACGGCCACGTTGAGGAAGCTGTTGATATGTCCATCGAGAAATATGCACCGACCTTCGCTGAGAAGAGAGATGTTGTTGTCCAGATCTTAAACGATGTATTCGTAAAGACCTTATGGCAGAGCGATTACACGAAGGAAAACGGAATCGGCGCGTCCAACCCGGAGAAGTGGCAGGCACTGATCGATGAGTCCAAGGAGATTGGCAATATCGACGAGACCTTCGATGCATCTGAACTCCTTTACACACCGGCAAAATAAAGAATTTTCCCCGCTTCGGACGGGAAGAGCTATGAGGTGAGAGATGTTTTACAGAAAATATAGAAAAACCATTCTTCCGGCACTGTTTCTGCCGCTGTTTCTGATCGTGTGGGAACTGTATATCCGGATCTTTCATGTACCGAACTACCTGCTTCCCGGTCCGGCAGAGCTGGCGAACTCGATGGTAAAGCTGTTTGTGAGCGGTGATGTGATGAAACATATCCGCGTTACAATGGAAGAGATCCTGGTGGGAACGGTGATCGGTATCGTGATCGGACTGGTCCTCGGCTATATTATGGCGAAGATCCGCTTTATTGAGCGTCTGATCATGCCGTTCGTCATCATTATCCAGACAGCCCCGAAGATTTCTCTGGCACCGCTGTTCATTTTGTGGATGGGTCTTGGAATCGAATCCAAGGCGGCGTTAGTTATTCTGGTCGTATCGTTCCCGATCATGATCAATGAGGTATCGGCGATCCGGTCCATAGAGGATAATGTATACAATCTGATGAAGGTGTTAAAGGCCAGCAAATGGCAGACCTTCTGTAAGATCGAAGTTCCGTATTCGATCGAGATGATGTTATCTGGAATTAAGCTTGCCTTAACGCAGGCGATGACAGGCGCGGTCATCGGTGAGATGATCGGAGCGAAAGCAGGTCTTGGATATCTGCTTACGCTGGGCAGTGAGACATACGATATCAAGATGATCCTGAATGCGGTCATTCTTTTAAGTGTGATCGGTCTGGCGCTTTACCTGATCTCGGAGCTGATCGAGAAGAAGGCGCTTTACTGGAAAGTGATCGATAAGAGTGTGGTAGGCTGAAAATAGACAGGTCCTCATATGGCGGTATGCTGTGTGGGGACCTGTTCTTTTATGTAACAGGAATGTGGAATTATTTTTTCGATGGTAAAACATTAGGAATAATGTTATACTGAACCTATATGCGGGCCACACATTTTCTGAATGTTCCGACATTTATCGAAGAAAATCCGGAGCAGTCTAGTGGCCGAAAAAGTGCGATAGAAACGGAGAAGTTGTCTATGAAAAAAATGATTTCCTGGAATGTAAACGGGCTTCGTGCCTGCCTGGGAAAGGGATTTTTAGAATATTTGAAGGAGTCGGATGCAGATATTTTCTGTATTCAGGAGAGCAAGCTGCAGGAAGGGCAGGTGGAGCTGGAGCTTCCGGGATATCACCAGTACTGGAATTACGCGGAAAAAAAGGGATATTCCGGTACGGCGATGTTTACGAAGGAAGAACCTGTCTCAGTGACCTACGGTCTTGGTATCGAGGAACATGATCATGAGGGCCGGGTGATCACGGCAGAATTTCCGGAATACTATGTGGTCACCTGCTATACCCCGAATTCCCAGGAC
>ERZ833515.2285-NODE-2285-length-11247-cov-170.948892_pt1 | contig 11247 bp, 9 predicted proteins | sample MGYA00519949_ERZ833515 | MGnify/ENA primary metagenome ERZ833515 (study PRJEB31850, sample SAMEA3708741) | human gut metagenome | biome: human gut; feature: human-associated habitat; material: faeces | place: China | collected 2014 ...
CAAATATTTACATCTATATCTTCGTCCTACATCGGGGCTTTTTTCAGCAGCCTCGGGGACGCGTCGCCCCCAGGTGAGGACCCGCCTCCCAATTAGGCAGATAAACTGCAATTTATATTTATCCCCACACAGTTCGTCACATTGCCAAAAGTAGGCGACGCCTAAGCATAGCAAACTAAAAAAAAAGTTTTTTGCTTTGCTATGCTTTTGGTTTGCACTACTTTTGCACCAAAATAAGAAAACTATGCAAAAGAATTTGGTAATTGTTGAGTCTCCTGCCAAAGCTAAAACCATAGAGAAATATCTTGGTGCAGACTATAAAGTAATGTCAAGCTACGGACATATCCGCGACTTGAAGAAGAAAGACTTTGGCGTTGACCTCAAAACCTTTGAACCTCAATATGAGATTCCTGCAGACAAACGAAAGGTGGTAACCGAACTACGCGCTCAAGCTAAAAAGTCGGAGGCGGTGTGGCTCGCATCCGATGAAGACCGCGAAGGAGAAGCCATCTCATGGCACTTGGCTGAGGTGCTCGGACTCGATCCGAAAGAGACGCGACGCATCGTGTTTCACGAAATTACAAAGCCTGCCATTCTGTCGGCTATCGAACACCCACGCCACATCGACCTTAATCTGGTAGATGCACAACAAGCACGCCGTGTGCTCGACCGCTTGGTGGGCTTTAAGTTATCGCCTGTGTTATGGCGCAAGGTACGCCCGAGCCTTTCGGCAGGTCGTGTGCAGAGTGTCGCTGTTCGACTAATCGTTGAGCGCGAACGTGAGATCCAACAATTTAAGCCCGAATCGAGCTATCGCGTAACGGCCGTGTTTGAAGTACCAGCAAGCAATGGGAGCATTACCTTATTAAAGGCCGAGTTGAACAAACGATTTGCCACACGCGACGAGGCACAAGCTTTTCTTGAGAAGTGTAAAAAGGCTACTTTTACCATTGATGCGATAACGACACGTCCGACGAAGCGCAATCCTGCGCCCCCATTCACGACCTCAACCTTGCAACAAGAGGCGGCTCGCAAGTTGGGTTTCCCCGTGGCCGTTACAATGCGTGTAGCACAAAGCCTTTATGAGTCGGGACTTATTACTTATATGCGTACCGACTCTATGAACTTATCTGACCTTTGCTTGAATAGCTGTGGCCCCGTGATAAGTTCGCTCATGGGCGATGAATATCACCAACGCCGCACTTACCATACGCATTCTAAGGGAGCACAAGAGGCACACGAGGCCATTCGTCCCACCGACATGAATCGTCAAACGATAGAGGGTGATACACGTGAGCAACGCCTTTACGAATTAATCTGGAAGCGCACGATTGCGTGTCAAATGGCTGATGCCAAACTCGAACGCACGACGGTAAGCATTGCAGTGAGCGAAACGGACGAAATGTTTCAAGCTACGGGTGAGGTGGTTCGCTTTGACGGCTTCTTGCGCGTTTATCGCGAAAGTCAAGGCGACGATGAAAATGCTAATGCCGACGAGAGCAAACTCCTGCCCCCTATGAACGAGGGCGAGGCGCTTCAACGCCGTGAGGTAGTAGCGCAACAACGCTTTAGCCAACAGCCAGCACGTTACACTGAAGCTTCGTTGGTACATAAAATGGAGGAATTAGGCATTGGCCGTCCGTCAACCTACGCTCCTACAATTTCAACTATTCAAAACCGTGAGTATGTAGTTAAAGGTGATGCGGAAGGCACGCCCCGTAGTTACGACCAACTTACCCTGCAAAGCGATACGATTAGCGAAACGACGCAGAGCGAAAACGTTGGTAGCAATCGTGGCAAGTTAGTACCTACCGACATCGGTCTGGTGGTGAACGACTTCTTGATGGAGTACTTCCCCGAAATTATGGACTATAATTTCACGGCTAATGTCGAAAAGCAATTTGACGAAGTGGCTGAGGGGAAAGAGAACTGGACAGAAATGATCAGCAACTTCTATCAAGACTTTGAGCCTCAAGTAGAACGCACTTTGAACGAGAAGACAGAACATCGTGTGGGCGAACGTGAGTTGGGTGTTGACCCCAAGAGTGGCAAGCCCGTTTCGGTGAAGATCGGTCGTTTTGGCCCTGTTGTTCAGATGGGTACTCCCAGTGATGACGAGAAGCCTCAATTCGCCAATTTGACCAAAGGACAAAGCATTGAGACGATTACGCTCGAAGAGGCACTTGAACTCTTTAAACTTCCTCGAACTCTCGGTGAGTTGGAAGGTCAAGTGGTTAAGGCTAACGTAGGTCGATTTGGACCGTATGTGCAGTTAGGCAAATTGTTCGTATCAATTCCCAAAGGGGAAGACCCAATGGACATAACGCTCGAACGCGCCGCTGAACTCATTCAGGAGAAACGATTGAAAGAGGAACAAAGCCACTTGAAGCAGTTTGACGAAGACCCCGACCTCGAAGTGCGTGCTGGCCGTTGGGGGCCTTACATTGCTTATAAGGGCAAGAACTATAAGTTGCCCAAGAGCGATGCTGAGCGCGCCACTGAGTTGACTTACGATGAGTGTAAAAAAATAATTGAGGCCGAAGCCAAAAAGCCCGCTACGCGTGGACGCGGCCGTGCTACTAAGAGCACTACTAAAAAATAAGCAGACATGAATAAAAGCATTATTTTAGTAGGCTATATGTGTGTGGGCAAGACTACCATTGGACGCGATTTGGCCAAACAGTTAGGACGCACGTTCTACGACCTCGACTGGTATATCGAGGAGCGTTTCCACACGAAGGTGTCGGCTATCTTTGCCGAAAAGGGTGAAGAACACTTTCGCGACTTAGAGCGTCGCATGCTGCATGAAGTGGCGGCCTTCGAGAATGTGGTCGTATCGTGTGGTGGCGGCACACCTTGCTTCTTCGACAACATGGATTATATGAACAAGGTGGGCAACGTATTCTACCTAAAGGCTTCGCTCGAAACCATTCTGCAACATTTAGCCATGAGTCGTGGCAATCGTCCTTTGCTCAAAGACAAGTCGCCCGAAGAGTTACGCACCTTTGTGACAGAGCAGTTGGCACAACGGGAACCTTTCTATGCAAAGGCCCAACACGTAGTCAACGTTGACGTGCTTGACTCTTTTGACAAGATTTCACTCGTTGTCGACAACATTTGTTCACTCATTGATGAATGATTGCTTAGTCAAGATATTAGCATATTAGCACATTAACCCATTAGCATATTAGCATATTAGCACATTAACCCATTTGCACATTTGCACATTAATCTTAACCAAGTTTTGCCATGCGAAAATGGAGAATTGAAGACTCTGAAGAACTTTACAATATAAAAGGCTGGGGAGTTAACTACTTCGGCATCAACGAAAAAGGACATGCTTACGTATCGCCACGCAAAGACGGCATACAAATAGACCTTAAAGAGGTGATTGACGACCTCAACTCACGCGACATCACGGCACCCGTATTGCTGCGCTTTCCCGACATACTCGACAATCGTATCGAAAAGACGTCTGACTGCTTTAACCAAGCTGCAAAAGAGTACAACTTTAAAGCGGAACACTTTATTATCTATCCTATTAAGGTGAACCAAATGCGTCCAGTGGTTGAAGAGATTATCAGCCACGGTAAGAAGTTTAACCTCGGATTGGAAGCTGGCTCAAAGCCAGAGTTGCACGCCGTGTTGGCCACCAACATGGACTCTGACAGTTTGATTATCTGTAATGGCCATAAGGACCAAAACTTTATTGAGTTGGCTCTCTTGGCACAAAAGATGGGTAAACGCGTTTTCTTAGTAGTAGAGAAAATGCCCGAACTCATCACCATAGCTCGAACGGCTGAGAAGTTAGGCGTCCGTCCCAACCTCGGCATTCGCATTAAGTTGGCAGCCAGTGGCACGGGTAAGTGGCAAGAGAGTGGCGGTGATGCCTCAAAGTTTGGTTTAAACTCTTCAGAGCTGCTCGAAGCCTTACACAAGCTCGATGAGATGGGCATGCACGATTGCTTGAAGCTTATCCACTTTCACATCGGTTCGCAAATCACCAAAATCCGCCGTATATCAACAGCCTTGCGTGAGGCTGCACAATTCTACGTGCAATTACATGCTATGGGCTTTAATATTGAGTTCGTTGATTGTGGTGGCGGCCTTGGCGTTGACTATGACGGAACGCGCTCAAGCAACTCTGAAAGTTCGGTCAATTATTCTATACAAGAGTATGTCAACGACTGCGTTTACACCTTTGTCGATGCAGCGAACAAAAACAATATTCCCCACCCCAACCTCATTACCGAAGGCGGCCGTTCGCTTACGGCACACCACTCTGTGCTCATTGTCGATGTGATGGAGTGTGTGAGCATGCCCCACATGAACGAGGATTTTCACCCAACGGAGCAAGACCACCAGTTAGTGCATGACTTGACTGAAATATGGGATAAACTTTCGCCTCGCTCTATGCTTGAAGATTGGCACGACGCACAGGACATTCGCGACGAAGCGCTCGACCTATTCCGCCACGGCATTATCGACTTAAAGACGCGTGCACAGATCGAAAGTCTTTATTGGAGCATTACACGCGAGATAAGTGAGTTAGCTCATCATCAGAAGCACGTGCCTGATGAATTGCGCACGTTGGACAAGATGATGGCTGATAAGTACTTCTGCAATTTCTCGCTCTTCCAATCATTGCCCGACTCTTGGGGCATCGACCAATTGTTCCCCATTATGCCCATTGAGCGATTGAACGAGAAGCCCACCGTTTCGGCCACCTTGCAAGACATCACTTGCGACTCGGACGGTAAGATTAGTGCTTACGTCAACTACAACCAACAGACCTCCTATTTGCCACTGCACGCTTTTCGTGAAGGTGAACACTATTATATAGGAGTATTCTTAGTAGGTGCTTATCAAGAGATCTTGGGCAATATGCACAACCTCTTTGGCGACACCAATGCCGTCCACGTTACAGTAGATGAGACGGGCTATAGCATCGACAAGACCATTGACGGTGAGACTGTAGCCGATGTACTTGAATACGTGCAGTATGACCCCAAGCGCCTTGTGCGTCGCCTTGAAGCGTGGGTAAGCAAAGCCGTAAAAGAAGAAAAGATTACCACCGAAGAAGGCAAAGAGTTTATCTCTAACTATCGCTCAGGCCTTTATGGTTACACTTATTTAGAATAAGTCATTACCTATCTGATCAGTTTAACATAACGCATACTGAACTGCGTTCTGTTAAACTGATCTTTTTTTTGATCTATAACGAATTGTGTAGGGGGGATAAAAAGCTTTTAACGAACTGCAATTAAGACTCTACAAAAAGTTTCAGAATACCCTAAATTAGCATTTGAACTTACGTATATTTTACCGATGACGTTTTTTGCCTTCATGTTTCATTTTTAGGTTCTAACCTATTAATAATCAACACATTCAAACAATGAAACATAGTATATTTATGTTTCATTTTTAGTTTCAATGTTTCATTCTAAAAACACAGTGGAAGAAAAACAAAAACACTGTGGGAGCGATCACAAAACACTGAGGGAGCGATCACAAAACACTGAGGGAGAGAGAAAGCGCTCCCTCAGTGTTTTGAACAATGAAACATGAAACTTAAAATGAAACATCAGCGCCCTATGTTTCATTTTCCGAAACGATTGATACTCAGTCTTTTTATAACAAAAAATGAAACATGAAAGATAAAACAAATGTTTTGAATACGTATACAGATTATGCTTGAAAAACCGCCTGCCTAATTGGGGGGGGGCGGGTTTGTAACCCGCGGCAGCAGCATGTTGTAGATATTTTTAGTAGATAGGCTGCGGCTCAGCAATTCAAGCAAGCTTGATTGCATTCGCCTTGCACGATGATTCAGCCCGCCCTTGCTAAATCCGAAACCTAGGTTAATGAAAAGATTAACGAAAAAGATTAATGGTCGATTAATGGAACATTAATGTTCAAAAACCTAAGCGCGAAGCGCGCCTTAACGTTCATTCCTGTCTGTTCTACAAATTACGATAAAAAAGTATAATCTTCTATAGTAAGATTACACTTTGACATATTTAGGCTGAAAATCAAGTGTTATGCGATTAACAAAGAAATATTTGTTAAAATTCTCGGCATAATTTTGCAAAAAGCCGCAAAAAATCGGGGTAAAGACGATAATAAATGAAAGAAAAACCGTATTTTTGTACTGAAATGACTATCTTACTATAGAAGATACTACATGTGCTGACTGATTTATGAGGCTACAATGTAGCAATGGAGTAAGGATTTCAAGTCCAATTTAAACATTTTTCCTCCTTTGTTGAAAACGGAGGTATCAAAAATGTGACCTTATGAAAAATGTTATTGTAAGACAGGCATGGCCATCACAGGTGAGGGCAGCCAACAGTGACATAAAGTAGATAAAGAAAATGACGCAGGTTAGCTCGCTTTCTTCCTCTACAGCCGACGTAAACGATCTATATCACGACAAGCGTTTACCAAAGGGCATCCACATAATCGGGGCTGATGATGAATCGGTTTCGAAAGTGGGAGGAATACCCAAAAACGAAGAAGAAAACGGCCACACAGAACAGGAACTTCCTTGGGGATACATCTTCATACAGCACATGTCTGCCGAGAAGTTTGAGGAGAAACTGGAAACACGCAAACTTGAAGGCGATTTCAAGCCCAAGTGCTTCATCCACCGCACCATTCGATATAAGAAAAAGCCGAATGGAAAGGGTGTTATGAAAGAAGAAAAGCCCTCGGTGAGCGGTCTCGTATTTTTGCAAGGCAGAACAGAACAGTTAAAGTCTTTTTTGATACATAATTTTCCACAATACTTTTTGGTAAACGATTGCTGCACAGGCAAGCCAGCCGTTATTGCAGACAGCAAGATGCGTCCTTTCATGAAAATAATGAGAGACGAACCAGAACGAGTGACATTTCTACGCGATCCCTTCGTGAAGTTTGCAAGAGACCACGTGAAACTGCGTGTGCTAACAGGTATCTTAGCTGGACAAGAAGGCTATGTGGTACGCATACTGCGTGACCGCCAGCTTGTGATGGACTTTGGCGGCAATGCCATCGCCATCTGCGATGTACATAACGAGGACTTCCAAATTGCCGAATAGTGTTGACACAACACTGAAGTCGTCTAAACTTTTATGAAGTTCAAGATTTGCCTTTATTTTTATAGTATCATTAGCACGGTGAAGCTTCATAGCAGTTCAGTTTGGAACAACCTTTGTAAGTTTTTCAAAAAATCTTTGAAAGTTGCAGAGATTCTCCTTCACTCCTACCCTCTTGTATCGGACTGGAGTAGTCCACAATGTTAATTTACAATCGAATTTTTAACAAAGTCAATAAAGGTAGGCACTGAAAAGTGCCAGCTCTTTGGGGTATGCCCTAAATTGACAGCTAAGCATCGCAAATGAAAACAGTATGGGTAATATTTGAAAATCAGTGTCAAAAATCTTGTTAAGATGGAAGATATACTCTATCTTTACATAAAATAAAAATGCTTATATTATGACAACATTGACATTAGAAATAGATAACCCTTCTATCCTAACACATTTGAAAGCAGTGTTAAAGGCAATTCATGGAGTTAAGATATTAAATGTAAACAATGCAGCATCCGATGGAAACATAGATTCAGAACAGCCGAATGATGTAACCATAGCTGCAATGAAAGAAGCTAAAGAGGGCAACGATGCGGGTGTTGTTTGCATAGATAGTTTAGAACGTTTCATGTCTTCAATGAACTGAGTATGAAGGAAATTCGTTAAACATCCCAATTCAAGAAAGACTACAAGCGTTTTAGTAAAGACCTTAATAAGGTTAAGTTACTATTCTCAATTGTAGAAAAACTTGCAAAGGGAGAAGATCTTCCATCTGAGTTTAAACCTCATCAATTGAAGGGTGAGTGGAAGGACTATATGGAATGTCACGTTGAAGATGATTATCTTCTTATTTGGTACGACAAAGAAGAAAACATTATAAAACTAGTTCGTCTTGGGTCGCATTCAGAATTGTTTGGAAAGAGAAAGAAGCGATAACCCATTGTACGAGATATGCTCTGCGTCTTAGTGGGTTGGGTATTCAAAATCCGTATTATTACATTATACTTATAATTGTTACAGAATATCAATGATTTATGGCGTTGTTGGCTTAAAATTCGTACAGAAAATTCAGAATTTTGAACACCTACCTGTACTGGAAATATTAAAGGATAAAAACTAAAGCTAATGATGATTGAAGAAACATTTCCATCAGTATTTGCAGTCTTTGATTACCTTAAGTCTAAAGGTTGGGGAGGCTTCTATCATACAAATCCTCATTTTGAAGTCATGCAACTTGCCGAGAATCAGCTTGCTGCTTGCCCGATGCCGATGAACCCTTTATATAGAGGCCAAAATGCAATTTACACACCGTGTAAGCCTTCGTTATATAGAGGGAATTGGACAAAAGAGCAATCTTTAGAACGCCTAATACAGTTAAATGACTTTAAGGCTATATTGCAAGAAAATCCCCAGATTAAAGATTTGGAGCAAGCAAATTTAGTGGTTAATTATGAAGCTTTAGCACAACATTATGGAATAGCAACCAATATGATGGATATGACTAACAGTCCATTAGTAGCAGCATTCTTTGCGACGACAAAATACAATGCTTTGACAGATAGTTATTCTCCAATTCTTAATACAGTATCTAAAGGCATAATTTATTTCTCTCCAACTGGAGATATGTTGAATTTTTCGAACAACAATAGAATATGGCCAATTGGACAAGAGGCACTACGACGTCCTGGCGAGCAACGTGCTTACGCCATGGTTGTGGATGAGCATTCAGATTTCAATATGGCGCATTTTACATTTTGGCATAATCCAGAAAGTTCTCTACGTGTATGGGAACTGACGCAAGGAGGACAATTGTTATTTCCTTTTGATCCTATGGCAGAAAAGGTTCGTATAATGAAAAGATACAGGATATATAGTTTAGACGCACTAAGGAATGCCTACGAATCAAATAATGATTTTGCCGAATCTTTTGAAAAAGCACGTAAAATAATGGAAAAAAGTGGCTGTACTTTTCTCAATTCTCTGCCATTTTCGTATACAAAGGAAGAAATACGCTATATAACTGATTTATACCATAAAATGCATCCAGGCAGTTTTGGTAATAAAGCCTTATAAAACAAAATACAAAATACGAGTGTCTTGAACTATTCAGCGGTAGGTGCATGACGTATTGTCAAACTTCAAACAAGGCTTGAATTGCATTAAAAGGTTTTGGCTGTGTTTCTTAGCTGTCTTAGAATCTCGTCACTCGTGCGTTTCTTGTTTAGAGGGATACTACTTTACTGTAAGCAGTCAAATTAGGGATTATCTCTGAAGTTCAGATCTTTGCGCTGAACAAAAATTAAAAAATGTACAGCAACGAAAATTTAGAACGCTTTTATTTCAAGTACCAAACAGAGGTTTTACCTCATGGTCAATCCCTTCAGTCATTTTGTCTAAACAATAAAGTGCTTACCCACAGCACGCAACAACTCATTTCATTTTGGAAGTGATTTAGGTGCTCAAATGGCAGCTACTTACCATAGTATCATTAGTACGGTGAAGCTTCATGGCTGTTCTGTTTGGAGCTACCTTGGTAAATTTTTCAAAAAAATCTTTGAGAGTTGCAGAGATTATCCTTCACTCCTACCCTCTTGTATCGGACTAGAGTAGTCCACAATGTTAATTTACAATCGAGTTTTTAACAAAGTCAATAAAGGTAGGCACTGAAAAGTGCCTACTCTTTGGGGTATGCCCTAAATTGACTGCTAACACAAAATAACAATGAATATAATTTCAATAATAAACTATAAGGGAGGAGTTGGTAAAACAACCCTTACCACCAACATTGCAGGTGATTTGGCACAGCTTGGTCACAATGTCTTGATGATAGACCTTGACCCTCAGGCGAGTTTAACGTTCTCTTTTTTGAAACCAGATGAGTGGAAAGAGAAAGTGGCTGATAAACATACTATCAAAAATTGGTTTTCTGATTCGAAGAAAGTCAGAGTAGAGAAGTTTGAGGACTTAATAATCACTCCTCAAACAGTAAAAAAATCTCTGAAAGATAAAGGTAAACTTGATTTGGTTTCCTCGCACTTGGAGTTGATAAATGTGGACTTGGAGTTGGCTACAAAATTAGGTGGAGCCAATATGACCCAAGCTAAGGAACAATTCATCAAAGTGCATCACCGTCTGTTGGATGGCATCAACCAATTACCAGACGATGCTTATGATATAATTTTAATCGATTGTCCTCCAAACTTCAATATCGTTACCAAGAATGCGATTGTTGCAAGTGACTATATTCTTATTCCTGCCAAACCAGACTATCTGTCAACAATGGGTATCGACTATCTGAAGAACAGTTTGGATAAGTTGGTCAAGGAATATAATGAATATGTTTCTATAGAAGATACAGATTTGGATGATTATGAGCCAATAACCCCTCAAATACTGGGTGTCGTGTTTACGATGGTTCAGTATTATGGTGAAAAACCAATCAGTGCCCTTCGTCCTTTCATCGCTCAAACAAAGCAATTGGGATTTGATGTTTTTGAGGACACCTTGCGTGAGAATAAGAGTCTTTTTGCAGATGCAGCTCAATATGGAGTTCCTGTTGTAATTAGCAAGAAAAATTCTGGTATCAACGTGATAGACGGTATCAATGGTATTGTGGATGAACTGTTAGACAAGTTAGGTTATGAGTAGAAACAATTTTTATATCTCGGAAATGGAACGTTTCCTTGCTTTCTTAAACAAATTGCCACAAACAGTGGTTAAAAATATTGAGAATGGAGAAAAGCGAATAGAGATAAATGTCGTTTCTTCATCCAAAGAGCCTAATGAACCAATACAGCAAAATTCTATTGTAGTTTCAGAATCCATTTCACATCTCAACTCCATGCAATCTCGTGAAGAAGCCTATTCTTATATATCTTCAAGTGATTTGAAAAAAACAGATTTGGAGGCAATTTGTAGGTCATTGGATCTTCCTTTCACTAAAAAGGAGAACATTAAAGCTCTACAGGAGAAGATTATAGAGGGTACTATTGGGTATAAGTTAAGGTCACAAGCAATTCAAAAGTAGAAAGATAAAAGATACTCATAGATTTGTTATAGAAACTGCAAACATTGATAAGGCACTTGCTGAATTTGTAAGATGAATTAGGGAATAAGTATAACCTGACGTGTACTGAAATTGGTTGACAGTTTTAAATGTTAAAACTAAAGTTGTTTA
>ERZ833515.2305-NODE-2305-length-11198-cov-3.538634_pt1 | contig 11198 bp, 6 predicted proteins | sample MGYA00519949_ERZ833515 | MGnify/ENA primary metagenome ERZ833515 (study PRJEB31850, sample SAMEA3708741) | human gut metagenome | biome: human gut; feature: human-associated habitat; material: faeces | place: China | collected 2014 ...
GGAATTAATTTCTTCATATCTTTTATAATGTTTAGGTTATATAAAAATCACGCCCTGGTACCTTGGGGCTTTTGTTACAAACAACAAGAAATGTGTAAAAAGGTTCGTGCAAATGATTATCTTTGCGAGAAAATTAACACTCAAATGCTTATGAAACACATTCGGATACCTCTTTTCGTATGGTTCTCAATCGTGCTGCTGATCGCAGTTGCGCCCGTCTCATTGTCGGCGCAGGAATCGTTTATTCAGAAGATCGAAAAAAATAAGTCCGTCAGCGGAATAAAGTCGCTCGACACCAGCCGCTTCCCGGAAAAGTATGTAATGTACCTGACTCAGCCGCTGGATCATCGACATCCCGAAAAGGGAAGTTTCCGCCAGCGGGTGATTGTGGGACACGTCGGTTATGACCGTCCCACAGTGATTGTCACTGAAGGATATGGGGCAGGGTATGCTTTGCGCCCCACTTATCGGGAAGAACTTTCTGAATTGTTCGATGCCAATATGATCTTTGTGGAGCATCGCTACTTTCTCGAATCCACTCCCGAACCGTGCGACTGGCAATACCTGACCGCAGAGAATTCTGCCGAGGATTTGCATGCCGTGACAACCGCTTTCAAGACTTTATATCCTGGCAAATGGATCAGTACGGGGATCAGCAAGGGTGGGCAGACCTCCTTATTATACCGTGTTTTCTTCCCCGACGATGTGGATGTTTCCGTGCCTTATGTTGCTCCTCTTTGTTATGCGCGTGAAGACGGTCGGCACGACCCTTTCCTCCGCCGGGTAGGTACGGAAGCCGATAGGAAAAAAATAGAAGATTTCCAGTTGGAAGTATTGAAGCGAAAGGCTCGTTTGTTGCCCCGTTTTGAAAAAATGTGTACTGAAAAGAACTATACATTCCGCGCTCCTCTGGAAGAAATATACGATTTCTGTGTGCTGGAATATTCTTTCTCTATCTGGCAATGGGGAACGGATATCCGTAGTATACCGGAAATCTCGGCTTCTGACGATACACTGCTGGATCATTTGCTGGCAATCAGCGGACCTTCTTATTTTATAGTAGACAGCCCGACTCTTTCTTTCTTCGTGCAGGCTGCCCGCGAATTGGGGTATTATGGATACGATATCGCTCCTTTTAAACCTTACCTTTCTATAAAGACCAGCAAGGATTATCTGAGAAGACTGATGTTGCCGGAAGATATGCGGAAGATGAAATTCGATAAGACATTGAGCAATAAGATTGTGCGGTTCTTGAAGAAGAACGATCCGAAGATGATTTTTATCTATGGTCAGAATGATCCCTGGACAGCTGCCGGAGTAACATGGCTGAAGAATAAAAAGAATATTCATGTTTTTGTAGAGCCGGGAGGCAGTCATCTTGCACGCATCGGTACAATGTCCGAAGATCAGAAGCAGAAAGTGATGTCTCTTCTTAGAGGGTGGCTTGAAGAATGACGAAACGAGAAACGGTGAACAACCTGTAATATATGAACAGGCGGTTCACCGTTTTATTCTTCTGCAAGCCGATATTACATGTATCGGGCTGCTTGATTTAGGAATCTACCGATTCGAATAGCGGTTTCAGTAATTCCGGTATTTCCACTTTTTCAAGTGCTAATTGTCGGACTAGTTTTTTACCGCTCTGACTGAGATGGAACTGCATCAGTCTTCGGTCCTCTTCTCCGAGTGTTCTGACAATCAGTTCTTTTTCTTCCAGAATCCGGAGCATCTTTGAAGCGTGAGAGGGTGTCAGCTCCGACAGGCTCGTGGCCGTCATATTATTGGGCGAGGCTTCTTGCAGGGCACATAATATCATCGCTTCATTTAATGATACCTGATACACTTTTTCAAATGCATCTTCAAATCTTGCCATTGCTTTGAATACATCGCGCATTACACATATTGTCTTCATATGCTACTTGTTTTTTTGTTTGTTCTTTTTCTATATAAACAGGTTGATATTTGCATTATCCGCCCGTTCCATGTATGTTGCTACTCCGCCTATTGTCACTTCGTCCAGAAGTTCTTCCTGTTTCACTCCCATGACGTCCATGGACATTTGGCAGGCGATAAATTCCACACCGTTCTCCAGAGCTTGTTGGCGTAAGGACTCCAGAGAGTCGATGCCTTTCCGATTCATGATGTACCGCATCATTTTTCCTCCTATTCCTCCCATGCTCATTTTAGAGAGTTTCAACTTTCGGGAGCTGGAAGGGAGCATCATGCCGAACATTTTTCCAAAGATATCTTTTTCGACGTTCGGCTTATGCAGCTTCTTGATAACGTTCAGTCCCCAGAAGGTGAAAAAGATCGTTACCTTTTGTCCGGTGGCAGCTGCGCCATTAGCGAGCACAAAGGTAGCTAAAGCTTTGTCTAAATCATCACTGAACATGATGAAAGTTTTTCCTTTGCCTTCACAGGAGGTAACAATATTGCAGGATTTAGGTTCGCCCTTTTCGATCACTACTACAGATTTTCCTCCTGCTGTTTCTTTGGAAATCAACTGATTTCCTGTCGAGTTGCACCATGCGGCAGCATCACGCGGGAATCCCGGATCGGTTGAGGTAATTTCTACCCGGTCGCCGGAAACCAGCGAATCCATTGTCTTTTTCATTTTCAGAATCGGCCCCGGACATTGCAGTCCGCAAGCGTCTACACGGATTGTCTTCACTGCTTCAACTGGTGAAACTGTCTTTTGAGGTTGCGCATCTGCCGGCTGTTGTATGTTTGCGTTCGGTTGTGCAGGTACTTCGTTCTCACTTTCTTCTCTCAGGATGATGGGTGCTGCGGCAGCGTGGTATGTTTTCAATCCTCCGGAAAGGTTGCGTACCTTTTCAAATCCATGCTGTACCAGAATGCGATAAGCAAGGTATCCTCTGAGTCCGACGGCACAGAATGTATAGATCATCTTGTCTTTCGGCAGTTCATCCAGCCGGTCACGCAGTTCGTCCAGCGGAATGTTCACTGCACCTGGCAGTGTATTGAGCGAGAATTCGTCAGGAGTACGTACATCCAGCAGGAAATTGTTTTCCATCTCGATATCCCTCAACTGTCTCCAATAGACGGGTTGTACTTTCCCAGTTATGATGTTTTCGGCTACGTATCCTGCAACGGCTACCGGATCTTTGGCAGAAGAGAACGGAGGGGCGTAAGCCTGCTCCACTTTCATCAGATCATAGATCGTACCTTCATGCTTGATGACAAGCGCGATTTCGTCAATTCGTTTGTCTACACCGTCATAGCCGACGATCTGTCCGCCGTACAGTTTACCTGTCTTCGGGTCGAAAGTGATTTTAATACTCATCGGCATGGCATCCGGGTAATATCCTGCGTGAGAGGACGGATGGATGGTCGAAGACATATAATTGATTTCTGCCTGCCGCAATCGTTTGCCGGGTAATCCGGTAGAAGCAACAGTCATGTCGAATACTTTTGCAATGGAAGTTCCGATGGCTCCTTCATAAGGGATGTGTGCTCCCTGAATGTTGTCTGCGACAATTCGTCCCTGACGATTGGCGGGACCAGCAAGGTAATTGAGCCACGGTTTTCCGGTGATCGGGTGGCGGAATTCGATAGCGTCACCGATGGCGTAAATCGATTCGTCCGACGTTTGCAGGTAGTCGTTGACGGCGATTCCTCCGGCTTCGCCGATCTTCAGCTCTGCGGCACGTGCCAGTGTCGTTTCCGGACGTACGCCGATGGAAAGTATAACGATGTCGGCAGAGATGGACTGTCCGTTCTTGAAGATGACTTTCAATCCTTTTCCGTCTCTTTCAAAAGAGGCTACTGCCTGCTCCAGATACAGGTTCACTCCTTTGTCCATCAAATGCTGGTGTACAAGGGATGCCATGGAGAAGTCGATGGGAGCCATCACTTGATTGCCCATTTCCACAATAGAAACTTTAGCTCCTTGTGCGTGCAGGTTCTCTGCCATTTCCAGCCCGATAAATCCGGCTCCGATGACAACAGCCTTTCGGGGAGCATGACTGTTGATATATTCTTTGATTCGGTCTGTGTCGGCTACATTCCTGAGTGTGAAGATTCCGTTCAGGTCGATTCCCGGCAGGGGAGGACGTACAGGGGAGGCTCCGGTCGATATCAGTAATTTGTCGTAGCTTTCCTCGTAAGTGTCTCCGCTACTTTGTCTTACCGTTACTGTTTTTCTCTTCCGGTCGATGAAGATTACTTCATTTTCAGTTCGTACGTCTACACGAAAGCGCGTAGAAAATGCTTCGGGCGTCTGTACAAACAGTTTTTCCCGTTCTTTGATCACGCCTCCGATGTAATACGGCAGTCCGCAATTGGCATAAGAGATATACTTTCCTTTTTCTAAAAGGATGATTTCAGCTGCTTCGTTTGTGCGTCTGATCCGGGCAGCAGTGGTAGCTCCTCCGGCAACGCCTCCAATAATAATGATCTTCATAAGTTTGTTGCGTAAATAGTTTCCTGTGGAAATAACAATAAAGTAGGGAGAATTGTTCTCGGATCATAGAAAAAAGACTTATATTTGCGCACCCTGTTTGTCTTTCTTCATTTTTTATAAATTAATTATGAGTAAAATTCTTATCATTGACGATGAGGTTCAGATTCGTAGCCTGTTGGCTCGTATGCTCGGACTGGAGGGTTATGAGGTGTGTCAGGCAGGTGATTGCAAGGCAGCTATCAGGCAGTTGGAAATTCAACAGCCGGATGTGGCTTTGTGTGATGTCTTTCTTCCCGATGGAAACGGGGTCGATCTGGTGTTGAACATTAAAAAGACAGCTCCGAATGTGGAAGTCATTCTTCTTACCGCTCACGGTAATATACCCGACGGAGTGCAGGCAATCAAGAACGGTGCATTTGATTATATAACCAAAGGGGACGATAATAATAAGATTATCCCTCTGATCAGTCGTGCCGTTGAGAAGGCTAAGATGAATGTCCGGTTAGAGAAACTGGAAAAGAAAGTCAGTCAGCTATATTCTTTTGATTCCATTCTGGGAGAATCGAAAGTGCTGAAAGAAGCTGTTATGCTGGCACAGAAGGTTTCGGTGACTGATGTTCCGGTGTTGTTGACCGGAGAAACGGGGACCGGAAAAGAAGTATTTGCACAAGCCATACATTATAATAGTAAGCGGAGCAAACAGAGCTTTGTTGCCGTGAACTGTTCGTCTTTCAGTAAGGAACTGCTGGAGAGTGAAATGTTCGGGCATAAAGCCGGGTCCTTCACCGGAGCTTTGAAGGACAAGAAAGGACTCTTCGAAGAAGCCAACAACGGTACGATCTTTTTGGATGAAATCGGAGAAATGGCTTTTGAACTACAGGCCAAATTGCTGCGTATTCTCGAAACAGGCGAATATATAAAGATAGGAGATACGAAACCGACGCACGTGAATGTTCGTATTATTGCTGCTACCAACCGCAATCTGACAGAGGAAATCAAAGCGGGACGTTTCCGTGAAGACCTGTTTTATCGTCTTTCGGTATTTCAGGTACATCTGCCGGCACTTCGCGAACGTACCGGTGATATCAGAATTCTTGCCACTGCCTTTGCAAAGAGCTTTTCCGAGAAACTTTCGTATACGGTCAATGAGATGACTCCTGCTTTTCTTCATGCGTTGGAACAGCAACCCTGGAAAGGAAATATCCGTGAATTGCGGAATGTGATAGAACGGAGTCTGATTGTCTGCGAAGGCGGGCATCTGGATGTGTGCGATCTTCCGTTGGAGATTCAGAATACTCATTATGAATGTTCGGATGATAATATCGGTAGTTTTGAACTGGCTGCTATGGAACGAAGGCATATTGCCCGCGTCCTGGAATATACGAAAGGCAACAAGACGGAAACTGCCCGCTTGCTGAAGATCGGTCTTACCACTTTGTACAGGAAGATAGAGGAATACAAAATATAATAATATGACTATCTGATTTCTTTTTTAGGGGTATATGAGCGATTAATCGTTCATATACTGATCTGTAATGTGAAAAAGAAATAGAAGATATGAATATTTGGAAGACTACACTGTTACTTGTTTTATTATTTACTGGTATCACCGTTCATGCACAAAAAGTAAAAATTTCATTGAATAGTGATGGAAATCTGACGATATGGAAAGTGAAAGCTCAGGCAGAAATTGAGCATCCTTCTGATATGATGACTACCCGATATGACACGAGGGATTGGGTCAAAGCAACTGTGCCGGGAACGGTGTTTGGTTCGTATGTATTAGAAGGACTGGAGCCTGATCCGAATTTTGCTGATAATGCGTATAAAGTCGATAAAGCAAAATATGACCGTAACTTCTGGTATCGTACAGAGTTTAATTCGCCGGAGGTGGAAAACGGAGAAAGGGTATGGCTAAATTTTGAAGGGGTTAACCGTAAAGGAGAAATATTTTTTAATGGGACGCGTCTCGGGTTGCTTGATGGATTTATGCATCGGGGGAATTTCGATATAACTGATTTGCTGTCAAAAAACGGTAAGAATGTGCTTGCCGTCCTTGTGCATTGGGTAGGCACTCCGGTTCCCAATTATGCAAGTCCTACTTATATGTCATGTGCCGGCTGGGATTGGATGCCTTATGTTCCCGGTCTTTTGACTGGTATTACTGACGACGTCTATTTGACAAAAACCGGCGAAGTGTCTATCGTCGATCCTTGGATACGTTCGAAAGTTCCTTCTAAAAACAAAGCGGTTTTAAGCTTGCAGTTGGAACTACGGAATCATACAGATATAGAGCAGAAAGGAGTGTTGAAAGGTATCATTCAGCCGGGCAACATTGAATTTACCGAAGATTTGGTAATTGAGGCAGGCAAACAGCGGACTTTTCTTCTGGATGATAGCAAGTTCAGTCAATTTATAATTCAGAATCCTGCTTTGTGGTGGCCTAATGGTTACGGACAGCCGAATCTTTATACCTGCGAACTGACTTATATGGTGAATGGTAAGGCTTCTGATAAACAGAATATTACATTTGGTATTCGTGAATACGGTTCCGAGCTGGTTGACGGTGTGCTTCATCTTAAAATAAATGGTGAACCTGTTTATGTAAAAGGAGGAAACTGGGGAATGAGCGAATATATGTTGCGTTGTCGGGGTGAAGAATATGATCTTAAATTGAAACTTCACAATGAGATGCATTTTAATATGATACGCAATTGGATCGGTTCGGTTACGGATGATGAGTTTTATGAAGCTTGCGATAAATACGGCATTATGGTGTGGGACGACTTCTGGTTAAATTCAAATTCGAATCTTCCGGATGATGTTTTTGCTTTCAATATGAATGCAGTGGAAAAGATCAAGCGTTTGCGTAATCATGCTTGTATTGCAGTGTGGTGTGGTGATAATGAGGGGTATCCGTTACCGCCTCTTAATAAGTGGCTGGAGGAAGACGTTAGAACATACGATGGGGGTGATCTGGCCTATCATGCCAATTCCCATAGTGACGGCCTTTCCGGGAGTGGACCTTGGACTAACTCTCATCCTAACTGGTATTTTACCAAAGCCCCTTATGGATATGGTGCCAATATAACCAAAGGATGGGGATTCCGTACAGAAATAGGTACAGCTGTCTTTACTACTTTCGATAGCTTTAAGAAATTTGTGCCCGAAAAAGATTGGTGGCCACGTAATGAAATGTGGGACAAGCATTTCTTTGGCAATTCGGCGGGGAACGCCAGTCCCGACAAATATTTCTCTACCGTAGAGTTCAATTATGGTAAAGCGAAAGGTATTGAAGATTTTTGCCGGAAAGCTCAATTAGTGAATGTTGAGGTGAATAAAGCGATGTACGAAGGCTTTCAACATCATATTTGGGAAGATGCTTCCGGCATATTGACTTGGATGGGGCAGTCGGCTTATCCTTCATTGGTATGGCAAACCTATGATTATTATTATGACTTGACGGGGGCTTACTGGGGAATCAGAAAGGCGTGTGAACCGGTTCATATTCAGTGGAGTTATGCTGATAATAGTGTAAAAGTGATCAATACCACTTTGAAAGAGCAGAAAGGACTTACGGCTACAGGTAAAGTCTATAATCTGGATGGGAAAGAAATGGGGCGTTATAGCCAGTCTGTAGTTTTGGATGCCGCCGCTAATAAGGATTCCTATTGTTTCCATCTGAATTTTACAACAGACAACCTTGCTTTCGGTAAGAAAGCGGTTGCTTCCTCCATTTCGGCAGATGCCGGAGAGCCAAGTGCCGCGATTGATGCCAGTGATGGCAGTCGTTGGGCGAGTGAACCCCGTGATGAAGAATGGATTTATGTTGATCTGGGTGAACCTACTGAAATAGCCTCTGTCATATTGAACTGGGAGGCTGCTCATGCAAAAGCTTATAAACTGTTGATTTCGGATGATGCAATAAACTGGAAAGAAATTTATATCAATGAGGACTCTAAAGGCGGTGTCGAAGAGATTAAGATAAAACCTGTTTGTACTCGTTATGTGAAAATGCAAGGGTTGAAACAGGCTACTATGTGGGGATATTCACTTTATGAATTTGAATTATATGGTAGAAAAAAGAAGCCAACGGATTTGACTCCTGTGCATTTCATCAAGTTGGAACTGAACGATGAAAACGGGCAACTGCTTTCTGATAACTTTTATTGGCGTTCCAATAAACCGGGAGATTATAAAGCATTGAATAATTTGCCGAAAGCCAAATTGCGCACAACATCAAGCTTAGTGGATAGTAATGGTAAGAAAGTGATTAAAGCAAAGATCGAAAATGTGGGATCATCAGTCGCTTTTGCTGTTCACGTACAGGCTATTCGCTCTTCTGATGGTGAGCGTATATTACCTGCTTTGATGAACGATAATTATTTCACATTGTTGAAAGGAGAGTCTAAAGATATTGAAATAGAATTTGATTCGGATTTGTTGCCTGATGGTAATTATAGTTTAAGTGTGATTCCTTATAATAAATAATATCGGGCGGACATTTCTTTAAATGAGGTAAACACGGTTGTAGCAACATCGGTTTTATGACTTGGTTTTACCAGTCTTTGTGTTTGTCTATGATTTTTCAAATGTAGTCGTGATTCATCATAAACTTTAAGAAAAGTTTATTGATGAATCCGCTACATTAAAATGCCTCATAGAATTGTGAGGATGCCGGCAGTGACGGGAGTATATTATGATAATGCCGCAATGCCTGTCCCTATCAGGTTTGCGTTATTCATACTTTTTATATCCACTTCAATATCTTCCAGACCGAATAATTGAAGGAGTTCTCTCAGTTTTTCCATAACGAGAATGTTATAGTTTTTATCCTTCCTGTTTTCACTCCAGAAAAGACTGCCTTCGGCTACCAGGCAAACTTTTCGTATATCCTTATTATAGGATTTCAGTAACATGATAAGCCCGGTCAGTGAGGCGGCAACCAATTGTGCGGATCTGCCATAAATCCATTGTGCTACCTGTACATATACATCCTTGTAGATGTCCGGGTAATTCATAATGGAAGTCAGTTTCTGTGCGTCGAATTTCTCTTCAAACTCTTCCAGCGGAAAGGCTGTTTTCAGTATGTCTCCCAGATACATACCGGATACCGCTTTCTCAAAACGTTGCTTTCCCGGATTACCGGAAATAGCGTCAACGGTATCATCTACCGCAGTCAGAAAGGGCGGATGGAAATTGCCTGATTCCAAATTGACAGGAATCAATCCATGTGCATTGCATGACTGATCCAGTTTTTCAATTTTATCGGCAGGGATAAAAGTTGCCATATTGGTTCCTGTCCCTACGATGAGGCCGATATATGCATCATAACTATTATCTGTGAGACCGGCGAATAAACTGGCTATAGTATCGTTTACTACCTTGATGCCTGTAAACTTAATTTTGTTTCTTTCATTCAGATAGTCGAGTAAAGGTTTTCCGATAAATTCTCCAACCATTTCTTTAATATCTACTCCTTTTGTCCAGCGTAACAGTTTGGCGTCTCCACCCGGTACGGACTCGGCCGGATAAGAAAAACAATAACCGATAGGCATTTCTTCCTCACGTTTGATTCCTATAATCATATCGGCGAGTTCTTTGAATAACTCTTCGCGGGTATATCCGACGGACTTCATAATTGACATGTCTTTTTTCCAGCCATTGTTCGGGTGAACGGTTGGTGTTGCTTTGTCGAAATCTACGATTGCCACCCGATAATTGGTTCCTCCCAGGTCAAGTACCAGTGACTTTCCTTTAATATGGGTTGTTTTTGGAGCAATGAAAGTAGGAATGCATTGTATCTCTGCATTTTCCGTTTTTAACCCTTCTTCTGTTTTATCCCGAAATGAGCATACAATCGCTTTGAGCTGTTCATTATCTAACTTAAAAATGTTTTTTTCCATGACATTGACTTTTTATAGTATAAAATATCCTTGTCTTTGAATAACAACTGAAGGTGGATTTTGCTCGGGAATGCCCAATCTTTATTTGCCTGTATCTGATAATTATGTATTTGTTTTTTTAATTAATAAAAACTATATTTGTTTGAAAAATAATTTGATACATGAAAGAGCGGTCTCCAGTTAAAAAGAATATACTAAAATTGATTCCTTTTATAGAGATTATTGCAGGAATCATTTTTCTCTGTTTGGAGATTCATGACTATCGTACTTTGTATTCTATGGCCGAAGCTGATGCAATGTATGGGGGACTTGCTGATTTTTGTAAGTACAAAGAGAATGTATTTTGTCCGGCATTTTTCTGGATAATTGTTATACTGACAGGAATCAGTTATTGGAAAAATAAAAAGTTATATTGGATTTTAACGCAGGCATTGGTGTTTATGGTCTTTTTTAGAGCTATGTTTCCGTTTTATGCCATTTTTATAGAGTTAAATCCAGTAGTCTTTTATATTCTTCCACTTTTGTACTCTACAGTATTCTTTGTGGTAGAAAGAAAATTATTCAAAATCAAGCAAATAGATTCTGTTGATATTACAGTTAAAACAAAAATCATGGGGATCGGAATAGGTATCTTATGTACTATCATTTATTTCCTGCTCTTTTTGACCGTTTTTTGCTTAATATGATAGCCGTCTATATTTATTTCTCCACAGTAATTCAACTCGACTTTTGCTCTCATGCCCTAACAGATTGTCTGTATGCCTTTATTCATCGTAGTTTCAGGTATGGCAGCAAGTGTGGTAGCAGGTATGAGAGCAAGTGTTTGCTCTCACTCTTCCATGTATCATTATCTGTCATTTGTTTGATGT
>ERZ833515.2306-NODE-2306-length-11191-cov-2.608387_pt1 | contig 11191 bp, 9 predicted proteins | sample MGYA00519949_ERZ833515 | MGnify/ENA primary metagenome ERZ833515 (study PRJEB31850, sample SAMEA3708741) | human gut metagenome | biome: human gut; feature: human-associated habitat; material: faeces | place: China | collected 2014 ...
CACCAGCTGCTTGTTGTGTGCGATCATGTCATTTGCCGCAGCAGCAAGTCCGCGGAACTCGTCGCGTCCCTTCACGGACACGGTCGTTGCCAGATTACCTTCCGCCACAACCTCAAGGCTTCCGGAAATACGCTTCATATTCTTGCGGATTCCGCTTGTCACTGCGGTTCCGATCAAAAGTGCAATGATACTGGAGATCAGAACTCCCGCTATCGTGATCTGCTTAATGGACTCTGCCTGTCCGGTAATGACCTTTAACGGCACCAGTGCACACATCGTTGCCCCGGTATCCTCACTCTTGCTGTGGAAAAACAGATACTCTGTTCCGTTGTACTGCACCTGTCTTACGCCGTCCGTCTCACTCGCCTGCAGATAAAAATCCTTGTCTGCAAAAATCGTCTCTCCCTCGACCGGCGTTCCCTGTTCGTCTCCCGCATTGCGCTTCACTGCAAGCTCTCTGCCGCCTGCCGTCACGAATCCCACAATGCTTCCGTCTCCCAGATTCAGTCCCTGCATGAACTCTGTGACTGCCTCCGCCTTGATGTCGATTACGATAACCGCCTTACCGTTCTGCGCGGCTGCCTGATATACCATAATGTATCTGGACGAGTCGATGCTCAGATACTCATCCAGCGCATTGTGATGGTCATCCCACTGTCCCAGCTTGCCATCAACCGCCATCTCATCCATGTACTCCTGGTAAATGCCCTTCTGCGCCTTGTTCTTCGTCGAGATCATCTGCAGATCGCCGGAAGGAATAATATAGATGTTGCTGATATAGGAGTTGCCAACCTGGGAAGCAAGAATTCTTGTCTTCACCTGGTCAATCAACGTCCGCTTGGACGTCGGATCATTGTCGTAAATCCCCACAAAATACTTTCCAAGATCCGAATCCACCACGTATTTTAATGCCTCTGCACTGATGAACGAGTTGCTCGTATCGATATTCTGCAACGCCATCTCGATCGTCTGCTGCGTGGAATCGCGATAGGAACTGCTCATTCCGTCCGCCGCCTTGCGGTAGGAAATAATTCCAAGCACAATCATAAACAGAACCGGCACAAGAAAACACAGCACGATCTTCTCCCGGATTCCAAATGCCATCGTAACATTCGCGTTTCTTCGCTTTGCCTGCTTCTTCCCCTTTTTCATATTGATAACCTTCTCCCTGTTTCTTAACATATTACCCTTATTATAGCAAAAAACACAAATATTTCCATATATTTCTACGAAAAAGTGCTTTATTTAATATAGCCATTTTGTTCAAAAAGCATACAATATTGCCTCTGCCTGGCTCCCGCTGCTAAAAAAGTGTTAAGTCTCTTCCTGGTACACTATGAAAAAATTAAAAAAAAGCGGCAAAATCCCCCTCCGTTTTCCTGGCTGTTATACTTGATGACAACTGAAACCAAAGGGGGATTTTATATGACAATCTTTGAACACATTTTTTCTGTGATCGGTATTCTTATCATTATCGGAGGTTTTATCTACGGAATCTATGATTCCTATTTTGAAGGCAAAGGCACTTCATCATCCAAAGCTTCCGCTTCAACCTCAGCTCAGACAACCGATGCCGTCTGACTCTCAAGCATGCGGTAGCCCACACGCGGGATCGTGGTAATGTACGTCGGATCCATCGGGATCTTCTCTATCTTCTTGCGGATATTTGTCATATTGACCCGCAGAATACGGCTGCCGCTGCTTGCATACGGTCCCCATATCTTCTCTAACAACATCTGATACGTCACCACAGTTCCCGAATTGAGGGCAAGACACTCCAGAATCCGGTATTCTACCGGCGAAAAATGAATCTCCTCCCCGGCAAGGCTTACCTGCCGTCTCGAAAAATCAATCTTCAGATCTCCTGCCTGATAAAAGCTTCCCTGTCCTCCCGGAATCCTTCTGCGCAGCGCAGTGTAAATTCTCGCCGCAAGCTCCTGCTCATGAAACGGCTTGACAATGTAGTCGTCCGCTCCCGCATACAGGGCATTGACTTTATCCATATATCCCGTCTGTCCGGATACAACGAGAATCGGACAATCCGTCCACTCTCTGAACCACTGGATCAGACCAATCCCATCCATATCGGAAAGCTGGGTATCCATCAGAATCAGATCCGGGCAGATACTGGTGCTCATCTCCATGCCGGAGCGTCCGCTGGTGGAAGTATAAAGCCTATAGTTCTCCCGCTGCAGCACCCTGCGGATCAGATAAAAAATACTTTCATCCTCATCAATCAGCAAAATCTTTACTCTGTCGCTTATTTGGTTTTTATAGTTCACTGAAACTGCCTCCTGTCATTACGTTTTTCTATATATGTAAGTAATTCAGAAGGCAATCTCCTTTCTTTCCATCTGTCTGGTGTATATAGTAGATATTCTCCCAATGGTAAATCATGCGGCATCCGTAACGGCGGCTTAGAATCCGGCAGACAACGCATACCAGAAGCATCACCCACACAACCACCGCCAGCAGTTTGGACAGCAGGCTGCGCATGCCCGCCTGCTCCCGCATGACGACTTCATCCAGCACGGAATGAATCATCGTGAACGTATCTGTGCAGGCATCCGGCTTTGCGTCCCTTGCTTCCAGCAGCGTCTGTGCAGACATCATATTCTGCCAGGAACCTTCGTGCCTCATCTCTCCCGTCAGAGCAGCCTGCCCGTCTGCCACGCAGGCTGCAGCATTTCCACGCTCCGCCTTGCCTGCCGGATCCGGTACCACATAAAAAAAAGACAGCAGGAGAGCCATCGCCATCAGACAGCATACCAACTTATGTCTTTTGCTGTTCGCCATTTCTCCCACCATCCTTTCCGCATTTGCTAATTATTGTAACATATATTCTTTTTATATCAAACTTGTATTTGTAAAATCATCTTTTTCTTAATTTCTTAGCGGTTTCTTAACGGCTTTTTCGTATATGACGCGTTTACACCGGCAACCCTAAACAGGTAACCATCATTCACCTCCCCCGGGAGGTTCACAGAAAGGATGCCCTATGAAAGCAAATGTGATCGAAGGCTGTATCAGCTGCGGGCTGTGTGCCAGTGTATGTCCGGAGGTCTTCCGGATAAACGACGAAAATGTATCGGAGGTCTATCATCAGCCGACGCCGGAACAGGAAGATGCCACGCAGGAAGCCGCTGACGGCTGCCCGGTGAGCGTCATCGAAATCGAGTAATCCCCGGCAGAGAAAAAACATCTGCCCGCCGCACCAGTCAGTGCTCAGCGGGCAGATGTTTTTTCTTGAGTTCCTCCACGTTTTTCTCCACGCGCCGCTTATCCAGCGGGTACACAAACCACAGAATCGCTGCCACAACAAAAAATCCGATCGCAGGCACCAGCGTTGCTGTGGTGTACAATCCACGCCGCACGGCATCCGTCTGCGCCGCCGCAGCCGGCTCATACCCGATCACCTGCAGCGCCCATCCTCCGATGCCTCCTGCCAGCGCCTGTCCGACCTTTCTGGCAAACGAATATACCGCATAGACAGTTCCGTCATCCCGGTGCCCAGTCTGCACTTCCTGATCATCGATGACGTCCGTGATATTCGCCCAGATCACCGTATTAAAAAAGCCAAGCCCGAGATATCCGATTGCCCCGAGCCACAGAAACAGCCACATATTCTGTAATTTCAGCACATACATGACTGCAAATACAACACCAGAGAACAGCATCCCCGCCACGGACGCCTCCTTTTTCCCAAATCGTCTGGAAACAGGCACACCGAGCGGTGCTGCCACCAGCAGAATCACCAGTGTGGACAGCAGCGTGAACAGTGAAATGCCACGGGCGTCCCCAAAGTAATCCGGATAGATATAGTTGTTCATCGTGCTGATTAAAAGCTGGGAGAGCAGCAGAAATACCGCAGCTCCGATCATCCCGAGAAGTGCGCGGCTCTTCACAATCGCACCAAGCGTTGCCGCAAAACTCACAGATTCCGTGTCCACTTCACGCTCCACCGCCACCCGCTCCGTAGTCATGCGGTAACAGACCAGATAGCAGATCAACGCGAGAATCGAGAAAATGCCCGCAACCACCGTAAATGTTCCGCCGCCGCGCACGACCTGATTGCCGTCTGCATCGGTCGTGTACAGAAAAAGCGGCGTCACGATGCCGATCACAAGCCCCGCCAGTGTCGCCCCAATCGACCGGGAGGTAGATAACGCCGTCCGCTCCGATGCCTCCGTCGTGATCGCAGATGCCATCGAACCATACGGAATGTTGATCGATGTATAAAAAATACTTCCCCACAAAAGATAAGTAACATACATGTAGACAATCTTCCACGGCATAGATGCCTGCGCCATGGCAGTCTGGTACATCAAAAAACTCGACAGCGCCACCGGTCCGCACATCCTGCGGATCCAGCATCGGAACTTTCCATCCCGCGCCGGCGGCGCTGCGTCGACGATGCGTCCCATCGTCACATCCGTGAATGCATCCACAAATCGTGCGACCAGAAACAGTGTCCCCACCATTCCACCGCTGATACCGAGTACCTTGGTATAGAATACCATCAGAAACGAGCTGGCAAAAATAAAGGTAAAATCGTTGCCAAAGTCACCGAACATGTAGCCGATCTTATCCCGCCTGCCAAAGTCTCTCACTTCTCCATCCTTCATTGCACTAACCCTCCGTCTTCTGCTCCCATCGGAACGTATGAAGAGAGTATGCCCGGATTATCTGTCCTGTATACCTTTTTTCTGGCGGTACATGCGCTCATCCGCAAGCGCCAGCAGTTCATGGCTTTTTTGCTTTCCCTGCTCTCCCCGCATCGCGCAGCCGATACTGATCGACAGCTGCCACGGGGTATCCGCTCCCCAGGCAATTGCATTTACATTCTCCTGTGTCTGATGAATAATCACGCCCATCTCGTCCTGCGTCTTACCTTTTACAATCCCAACGAATTCCTCCCCGCCGTAGCGTGCCAGAAACGCCTGCATATTGCCAAAGGTGCGCTTTAACTGCTCCGCCACCAGCCTGAGCACCTCGTCGCCGGTCACGTGACCGTAGGTATCGTTTACTTTCTTGAACTTGTTCACATCCATCAGCAGATAGCAGCAGGTCTCCCGCTCTCCGCTGCGCTCGTCAAGTTCCCACATGTACTGATCCAGTCTGCGTCTGTTGTTAAGACCGGTCAGACCATCCTGCGTTACCTGACCTTTCTGAATACCAAGATACACCCACAGCAATGCAGCAACCGTAAACGCCCACGCGGCATCCATGGAAAATATTTTTTCTACCAGAATGCCCGCAGCCGGGAACAAAAAAGCGGCGGCAAGCTTCCCCAGTTCTCCCCTGCGCTGCGCACTTCCGGCACGGAGCGCACCAAACGCGGCAAGAAGGAATGCCACCACAAGGTATAACATGCCCACAGCAGGTATCAGATATGCCGCTGGTCCCTTTTTATAGTAATTCACCATATTGATAAAATAGACCGCCTTCGTCCACGGGTTTGAGAGCAGCACAGCACTGCCGATCAGTGCCGGTATCGCCAGAATCCAGCATTTTATCCCTCTCTGTCCGTTTCCGTCCTGCGCCACATCCAGCACATACAAAAAGCACAGGTAGGCGCATGCCAAAAGGCCGAACGCATACCACACCCCCAGCCCCTTTAACAAAATCCTTGGACCAAATCCGCCTTTTCCGAGATTGCACAAAATCGCTGTGCGGCACAGTAAAAGCAGTACAAACAGCAGCATCTCCGTGCGCAGCACGCGTGTCCTCCACGAAAAAGACAGCGTCTGCCTGGTATTATGGCGCATCATGAGCAGCGCAATCGCCGGTATGAAATTGATCTGTAAAAATGCTGCCGTACTCACGCAGTCCGCCTCCCCATGCACCGCGCTCTATGCGCGCATACGTTTCTTTTTCTGTTTCTCCTCATACATCCGCTCATCCGCCTGCTGTATCAGGTTCTCCCCGCGCCTTCCGGCTTCATGCCAGAACGCGTAGCCGATACTCATGGACAGCTGCAGCGGAAGCTGTCCCTCTTTGTTAAACCGGTCGATACCTTCCTGGATCCGCGCGATCGCTTCCTCAATCTGTTCCTGCCCAAACCAGTCTCCGAGCACCGCAAACTCATCCCCTCCATAGCGTGCGAGAAATACCGGATCTTTGCCGAACACCCCCCGCAGAATATCCGCTGTATGCCAGAGCGCCTCATCGCCCACCGCATGTCCCAGTTCATCGTTGATCCGCTTGAAATCATCCACATCAATCATCAGAAGTCCCCACTCGTGCTCCGGGCACAATTCGATCTTCCGCTGCAGATGTGCGTCAAACTCCCTGCGGTTATTCAGTCCGGTCAACCCGTCTGTCGTGATCTGCCGGTTCTGCGCATTCAGATAAATAAACAGTACTGCCAGTGCCACAAAAGGTCCTCCCGTGCGCCAGCTCTCCGCAAAGCTCTGCACCATCCCGCCCACAAGGCTGAACACGCCTGCCTCAAGCAGATAGCGCGTCTCTTTCTGCCCTTCCTTGGTAACCTCCTTCGGATACGCCGTCGCTGTCAGAATAAGTCCCATCAGATACATCGCAATACTTACCAGCTTTGCCGGCAGACTGCCGTGATTTAAGCTGTAGGACACCGCATGCACGCCCCATCCTTCCGTGCTCAGTCTCCAGGGAATGATCACCGTAAGCAGCACCACAGCAATAGCGGTTCCTGTCATAACATGGCATACCGCAGCCGTCCACCGCCGGTTATGCCGCACAGAAAGCTTTCCGTTCACATACAAAAGCCAGGCATACGGTACTGCTGTCAGGAAGAAGCAGTACACCAGATACCCGGCATACAGCACCGTAAACCGATGTACATAAAGCTGCAGTGCATGATACGTCACATCACTGCCCATCATGCAGATAATCAGAAACGGAAGAAACCCGAAAATCCGGTCTCCCTGCGTCCGTTCCTCCCGCTTCCAGTTATTCATTCCGATGGCAAGGAGCATCACTATAGGAAACAGGTAGATTTCAAGCTGTTTAAACTCTTCCATCATGCATCCTCCTTACCTAAGATTCTCCTATTATACCATTATTGTTTCTGTCTGTCAGTAAAAAACAGGGAAAAAGTACCACAATACCTTTCCCCTGTTCCCAGTTGTCATTCTATTCTTTGAGAATTACTGATATTTTCTGCGAAACTGCACCGGCGTCATCTCATACGCTTTTTTGAACAGCCGGTTAAAATGCTCCACATTCTCGTAACCCACGTAGGCGGCAATCGACTCTACCGTCTGGTTCGTCTCCTTTAACATAGTGCGTGCTTTTTTCATGCGTGCTTTCTTTACCGCATCCTGGAAGGTCATCCCAGACTTTTCCTTAATGTATTTGGAAAGGTACGGTTTGGAGAGATTAAACTGATCTGCCAGCACATCCAGCGTCACATCCGCATAGTGATTCTGTATGTAATTCATGATGTCGACGATCCGCTCCTCGCGTCCCTCCACAATGTTCTCACTCTTTAACATCTTGTTGGCAGCGGATACCAATGCCGCGATCGAGCTGGTGATGATATCTTCGTCAATTCCGACGCCCCAGTAATTCTTGCCCTTGCAGATGATCTCCACATACGCCGCAGCCTTGGATGATGATCCTTCTGAAATGGCGTGCTCCTCGTATACGGCAAGCTCGTAGCTGATGCCGAAATACATCTTGATTGCGTTGCTCACGGCGTCCAGGCGGCCGTTTCCTGTCGTCTCAATCGTGCGGCGCTCCTTGTTGTGCTCGATCACCAGGCGTGATGTGATGCCGTCCTTCTGCTCGAAATGACACTCTGAAATCTGAAAAACATCGCACAGGTTGACATAATGTTCTTCAAAAATCCGGTAAATTGCTTCCGGCGAGAGTTCCTGATGTCTGCGATCCGATACACCCTTGACCAGATAACCGACTTCTTCCTTCATCTTATCCGGCAGATCCATACCGAAGTTCTGCTTTAATACGAATGCGACTCCGCCCTTGCCGGACTGGCTGTTGATGCGGATGACATCCGACTCGTATTCCCTTCCGACATCCTTCGGATCCAGCGGCAGGTACGGCACATCCCAGCGGTCGCCGCTCTTGCCCGCTTCTCTCCACGCCATACCCTTGGAGATGGCATCCTGATGGGAACCGGAAAATGCGGTAAATACCAGATCTCCGGCATACGGTGTACGCTCGTAAACCCGCATACCGGTAAAGCGCTCGTATTTCTCGCGGATCTCGCTGATATTGGAAAAATCAAGCTTCGGATCGACACCGTGGCACACCATATTCATCGCCAGCGTCACAATATCAACGTTTCCGGTGCGCTCTCCGTTTCCGAAAAGAGTGCCCTCCACGCGGTCCGCACCGGCAAGAATACCGAACTCCGCATCGCTGATACCGCATCCTCTGTCATTGTGCGGGTGAACGCTCAACACCACATTATCCCTGTATTTCAAATGCTTGTGAATATACTCGATCTGGCAGGCAAATACATGCGGCATCGCAATCTGTACCGTGGTCGGAATGTTGATGATCGCCTTGTGCTCTGCATCCGGCTTCCAGACATCGAGCACTGCATTGCAGACCTCAACCGCATAGTCCACCTCTGTGCCCGGGAAGCTTTCCGGACTGTACTCAAACGTAAAATTGCCGTCCGTCTCCGCCGCGAGTGTCTTTAACAATTCTGCCCCGTCCACTGCCAGCTGCCTGACTTCTTCCTTGCTCTTCTTAAACACCTGCTCCCGCTGTGCCACCGATGTGGAATTGTACAGATGGATGACGGCGTGAGGCGCTCCCTTGACCGCCTCAAATGTCTTCCTTATAATATGTTCTCTCGCCTGAGTTAAAACCTGCACCGTCACATCCTTCGGGATCATGTCGCGCTCGATTAACGCGCGCATAAAGTTGTATTCCGTGTCCGAAGCTGCCGGAAAACCGACCTCGATCTCCTTAAATCCGATGTCGACCAGCATCCGGAAAAATTCAAGCTTTTCCTCCAGTCCCATCGGCTCAATCAGCGCCTGATTACCATCCCGCAGATCCACGCTGCACCAGATGGGCGGCTTCTCAATGCTGTCCTTCTTCACCCAGTCATATGTCACCTCCGGCGGCATAAAGTATGATTTTCCGTATTTTGCTGCAATATTCATGTCTTTCCTCCATACAAAATAATTCAAGAAAGTTGATTTCTGTTATTCATTTCGTATATACTATCATACCCCTTATGCTTCCGCAAGGTGCGTTTTTAATCAAATATATTGATTTATTTTATGATTTTGAAAAGGTGGTAAAGCAATTAGAAATGTGAGTGTGCCATCTGGGACAGGTAAGAGCACCTTACACAAATGCGGAGGTGCAAACGCAGTGTCAGGCACTCTTACAAATTGAGCCACCAGGGACACTAATTCGACCACTGTACCTGTATAAGTGTAAAGTAGAAATATTATAATCAATAAGGGGCAAGGAAAAAAAATTACTTTTCCTTGTCCCTTGCATTTACGGCTTATTACTTCCAAATAAAAACTCGTCAACACTTATCTCAAAGTAGCAACATTCGACATTGAGGACAGGGATGATGGCTCACAATGTGTCCCATTGGTCACTTTAAGATCAAGAATCACAAAATTGAGATAGTTCCTTTTTTTACCATATCCACGGAAAATATATGGTATTATATAAAATGATACCAAAAACAAATATACAAAATGGGCAGAGCAACTTGCAGGCATCAAAAGACTGGATTGGAGGAAAAGATGCAAACGATATTGGTGGTAGAAGACGATCATGATTTGAATCAGTCAATTGGATATTCTTTGAAAAAGTCAGGATATGCCGTTTGTGGTGTGACTTCCATTGAGAAGGCGAAGCAAATGTTTAATCGGAATCAAATTGATCTGATTCTTTTGGATGTGAATCTTCCAGATGGAGAAGGCTTTTCTTTTTGTCGGTGGGTAAAGGCAAAAAGAGAAGTTCCAGTTATGTATTTAACGGCCAGAGATATGGAGGAAGATGCTTTGGCAGGATATGATTCAGGAGCAGAGGATTATGTGATAAAACCATTTTCAATGAAGGTTTTACTAAAAAAAATCGATATTATTTTAAAAAGAGCAGTTCTAAGTAAGCGCATGATTTTTACAGATGAATATTTGTATATTGATTTAGAGAATGCAAAGGTGTTGGTAGAGGGGCAAGAATGCGCGATTACACCAACCGAGTTTCGCTTGCTTCGCCAATTCCTTCTGAATCAAGGTCAACTTCTTACTTATGATTTGCTATTGGAACGATTGTGGGACAGTGGAGGTCAGTTTGTAGATAAACATGCATTGGCGGTAAACGTGAACCGCCTTAGAGGAAAAATTGAAGATGAAAAACATAGATATATTTCAAATGTATACGGGATGGGATATCAATGGATTGGTTGACGATTGCAATAATAGGAATCTTATTGGTAATATTGTTAATTGTATTATGGGAAAAGCATCAAATGCAAAAAGAAGCGGAGTTGTTTGCAAGTCAGGTGGAGGAGGCTTTGGATGCAATCTTGTCAGGGAGAAAATGGAAGGTAAAGGAAGAACTTGAGGATAGTCTTTGGGGAAGAACAGGAACACAATTAGCAAAGGCAGAAGCTGTATTTTTGAAAAAGGCAGAGGAAAGTTTGCACGAAAAAGAAATCGTGAAAGGCTTAATTTCCGATATGTCGCATCAGACAAGAACACCGATTGCCAATATGAAGCTGTATATGGAACTTCTTGAAGAGGAAGCGCTATCCGAAAATCGTTCGTTTTTTTTGACTAAAATGAAGGAACAAATAGAAAAAATAGATTTCCTGATGCAGAATATGGTTAAAATGTCGAGGCTGGAAACGGGAATTCTTCAAATTCATCAAGAAAATAAAAGAATATACGAGACCATTCGGCATGCAATTTCAAGTCTAGTACCTCAGGCAGCGTTGAAACAGATTGATCTGTATGTGGACTGTGATGAAACGATGTGTTTTTTCCATGATAGTAAATGGACCGAGGAAGCAATTTATAATATTTTGGACAATGCACTAAAATACACCGAATCTGGCGGAAGCATCCATATTGAAGTGCAAAAACAGGAATTGTTTTATAAAATCAGTGTTTTAGATACTGGAAAAGGAATTGCGCCAGAAAGACAGGCGGAGATTTTTACACGATTTTATCGTGAGCCGGAAGTGCACGACAAGCCAGGGGTC
>ERZ833515.2309-NODE-2309-length-11180-cov-5.265708_pt1 | contig 11180 bp, 8 predicted proteins | sample MGYA00519949_ERZ833515 | MGnify/ENA primary metagenome ERZ833515 (study PRJEB31850, sample SAMEA3708741) | human gut metagenome | biome: human gut; feature: human-associated habitat; material: faeces | place: China | collected 2014 ...
GTGAATAGTCAAGGTCGAGTGAGTGAGCTTCGTTTATCAAATGGCGGCAAGTTCATTCGTCAAGCCGATGGTTCATATCAATATAAAAAATAATTTTTAGTGGGCGAGTAATCGCCCATTTTTCTAGCTGAGATTGTTTATCCTTGCTCATTTTATAAAGTGAGCAATCATAAACAAACCTTGATGGAAACAGGATTCATGTTAAAAAAAATAAGCGTAATTTTGACCGCACTTTGGCTTTCCGCATGCTCGCAGAATGTTGAGTTAAATAAAGCTACACCACAGAAAATGAAAGTGCAAACCGTTGATAAAAAATCCCAAAAGGGTTCAGCGACGGTTTATTTGTGTAAAGGCAATAAAGAAGTGAGTGTGGTTCATACCAAGCAAAAACAGAAAAGTAAAAAAACACTCAGTCAGGTCACGGTAACTTTTAATGATGTAACTGAAAAATTGACGCGTGTGATTTCTGAGCGTGGTAGAAATTATGCGAATATTCGTTGGTATTGGCAGGAGCGAGATGACTTCAGTCGCTTACAAACCAGTGTAGGGGAAGTGCTCGCAGAACGCTGTGTGAAAAAACGAATAAATTAAAAGCAGGCAAATAATTCTTTTATGGATCTCCAACGTGGCTTCGTGCTACATCGTCGTCCTTATAGTGAAACCAGCCTTTTAGTGGATTTATTCACTGAAGAAACAGGGCGTTTGACGGTTATTGCAAAAGGTGCACGTGCGAAACGTTCTGCATGGAAATCTGTCTTACAGCCTTTTACGCCATTACTTCTTCGTTGGTCAGGAAAAGGCGCATTAAAAACACTCACTAAAGCTGAGCCAGCTGCGATTACATTACCTTTACAACAGACGGCTCTATACAGTGGGTTTTATGTTAATGAATTGATTACGCGTGTGATCGAACCAGAAACGGCCAATCCACAGCTTTTTCAGCATTATCTACAATGCTTAACAGGATTAGCGACTCAGCCGCAGGTTGAGCCTACATTACGCCTATTTGAATTTCATTTACTTAAAATCTTAGGTTATGGCATTGATTTTCTGCATTGTGCTGGCTCAGGTTTGCCAGTGGATGAATCAATGACTTACCAATATCGTGCGGAAAAGGGTTTTATTGCCTCGTTGGTGAAAGATAACTTGACCTTTTATGGTCGAGATTTACTCGCCTTTGATCGTTTAGAATTCACCGATGAGGCAGTCTTACAAGCGGCAAAACGTTTTACCCGTATTGCGCTTAAACCTTATTTAGGTGATAAACCACTGAAAAGCCGAGAATTATTTACGCAAAATGTACTTTATTTAAAATAATCCCTTTCTTTGATACAAATAGATTAAAACAGCATCATGGCTTTACTTTACGCTCCTCAAAAAAAACAGAAAATCACACAAAGAATCGTCGCTGAAATTCAGGATTTAGATTATCAAGGGCTAGGTGTCGCCAAAATTCAAGGTAAAACCTGGTTCATTGAAAACGCGTTGCCAACGGAAAAAGTGGAAGCCGTAGTGACCGATGAAAAACGTCAATATGGATTAGCCACTGCTCAAAAATGGCTACGAGAGAATAATCAGCGTGTTGAGCCTCAATGTACTTATTATGGACGTTGTGGTGGATGCCAAGGCCAGCATATTCCTGTGGAAATGCAACGTAAAGCGAAAGAGAAAGCCCTTTTTTCTCGTTTAAGTAAACTGCAAGCAGAGCCTATTCAATTAATGCCAATGATTTGTGGCGAACAATGGGGCTATCGTCGTCGTGTACGATTAAGTTTGCTGTGGAATGCTAAAAATAAAACTATTGAAATGGGATTTCGTCAGAAAAACTCCAATCAGTTAGTGAGCATTCAGCAATGCTTAGTCACAGAGCCTGCCATTAATCATCTTATCCCAAAATTGACCGCACTTTGGGCTCAATATTCAGCCCCAAAACAATTAGGGCATATTGAATTGGTTTCAGCAGAGAATGGCGTAGGCATGTTGTTACGCTATAAAGGAAATTTAGCTGAAACTGACCGCACTTTGTTGCTCGAGTTTGCACGCGTCAATGCTGTAAATTTGTTTTTACAAGATGATCAAGGTATTCAACTTGTGCATGGTGAAATGCCTTATTATGCATTAGATGATATTCGTTTATCTTTTGATATCCGCGATTTTATTCAAGTGAATACCCATTTAAATCAGCAAATGGTTGAGACTGCTTTAGATTGGCTTGATTTGAATCAGGATGATCATGTCTTAGATTTATTCTGTGGTATGGGCAATTTCACGTTGCCTTTAGCCAAACGCGTGAAAAGTGCGGTTGGAATTGAAGGCGTTTTTGACATGGTTCAAAAAGCCCAAGCGAATGCGCAATTTAATCACATCGATAATGTTGAATTTTATCAAGCCGATTTAGACCAAGCTTTTTCAGAACAACCTTGGGCAAAACAACATTTCAATAAAATTCTTCTCGACCCGCCTCGTAGCGGTGCGGCTTTTGCGCTGAATGCCTTATGTGAGCTCGGTGCAGAAAGAATTCTTTATGTATCTTGCAATCCTGCAACTTTAGTACGAGATGCAGAAATTCTCCGCTCTTTCGGTTATCGCATCATCAAAACTGCTATGATTGATATGTTCCCGCATACCAGCCATTTGGAGTCGGTGACATTATTTGAAAAATAATATCAGCTTTCTAATAGTCCCTTACAATATTATTACATTAGGAAGTGATTAAATTATCAACCTTTTATTTTATCGTTTATTCTTTTCAGGCATAATTCTAATTACAACAACTTATAGAAAGGTTCTAGGTTTATGTCGTTTAGTAAAGCAGAAAAATTACAAATGTCAGAGGCGGATATTCGTTCCAAGTTTATTACTCCTGCTATTCGTAATGCAGGTTGGAATGAGCGTCAGATTCGAGAAGAGCACTCATTTAAAGCGGATAAAGAATTTACTGATGGGCAAATGGTCGTTGACCCTAAAACAAAAAAAGCGTCTAGAAAACAAGCTAAACGAGTAGATTATTTACTTTACCAGTCAGCCAACCAAAAAATTGCAGTAGTTGAAGCCAAAGACAATAAACATACACCTCGCGATGGATTACAACAGGCTATGGATTATGCGCTTTTACTAAACACCCCCTTTGCTTATAGCTCAAATGGCGATGAATTTGTTGAACACGATTTTTTAACAGGAGTACAGCGTACTTTGCCGATGAGCCAATTTCCTACTCCTCAAGAACTAGAGGCTCGTTGGGCCAAGCAATATACAGCCGAAGAGCTTAAAATTATTCAACAACCGTACTATACGAGTGTAAGTGATAACTTTAAAGAACCTCGCTATTATCAAGAAGTTGCAATTAATCGTACTATAGAGGCTGTAGCTAAAGGACAACAACGCATTCTTCTCGTTATGGCAACCGGTACAGGTAAAACTTACACAGCCTTTCAAATTATCCATCGTTTAAAAGCCAGTGGAACGAAGAAGAAAATTTTATTTCTTGCAGATAGAAATGTACTTGTTGATCAACCAATGACGCAAGATTTTAAGCCATTTAAAGAAACAATGGTAAAAGTGAGTAATAAGACTCTAGATAGCGCATTTGAAGTCTATCTAGCTCTTTATCAACAACTTGATGGTTCAGCTGATAATTCTCTTTTTAAACAGTTTAAACCCTCTTTTTTCGATCTAATTATCATTGATGAGTGTCATCGAGGGAGTGCTAAAGAGGATTCAAACTGGCGCTCAATTTTAGAATATTTTTCCTCTGCAACCCATATTGGTATGACGGCAACACCAAAAGAAACGGCAGATGCAAGTAATATCAGCTATTTTGGTGAGCCGATTTATACTTACAGTTTAAAACAAGGTATTGAAGACGGTTTTCTTGCACCTTACCGTGTAATTCGTGTCGATTTGGATTGTGATTTGAAAGGTTGGCGACCAACTAAAGGATTGAAGGATAAAGAAGGGCGTGAAATAGAAGATCGCATTTACACTGTAAAAGATTTTGATTACAACATTATCTTAGACGATAGAACTCGATTAGTCGCAGAACGTATTACTGAATTTTTAAAGAAAACAGATCGCTTAAGTAAAACTATAGTATTCTGTGCCAATATCAATCATGCGCAACGAATGGTGGCAGCTCTCTCTCATCTCAATGCTGATATGATGCAGAAAAATTCAAAATATGTTTGCCAAATTACAGGTGATCAATCAGGCAAAAGTGCTGATCTTGAAGCGTTTTGTGATGTTAGTAATGAAAACAAAGATTACCCCGTGATTGCTGTAACATCAAAGCTGATGACAACAGGCGTGGATAGTAAAACTTGCAAATTGGTAGTGCTTGATGCGAACATCAATTCAATGACTGAATTTAAACAAATTATTGGGCGCGGTACACGCTTGCGTGTCGATGCTGGTAAGGAGTTTTTCACAATTCTTGATTTCCGTGGAGTCACCCGCCTCTTTGCTGACCCTGCTTTCGATGGTGAGCCAGTGGTTATTCTTGATATCCCAGAAAACGCGCCAATCGTTGATATACCAGAGGATGATATAAATCCAAGAAATCCGAAACAACCTTCCGATGATAAAGTAGAGGAACCACCTCCTGTTTACAAACCAACTGTAGTTGTTAAAGCAGGGACGCTGAATCTCACGATCTTAGATGAAAAAGTGCAATACCTAAATGAACAGGGAAAACTCGTTCTAGAAGATATTGCAGAATTCTCTCAACGTGAAATCAAGAAAGATTTTACCAATTACGAACAGTTCCATTCAAACTGGCTAGAAAGTGGTGATGTTTTCACAAAATTTTATACTAATGATGAATGGATAAATGCTTTACGGAGAAAGGGCAATATTGGTGTCGATGTTGATACTTTTGATGTGTTAAGAGCGGTCAGTTACGGTAAAAAACCATTAACTAAAACTGAACGGGCAGACAAAGTTAAACAGAGTGGCTATTTATCTCAATACTCAAGTGAAAACCAAGAGGTTTTAGGTTTATTACTTGATGAATATGTGAAATCAGGCTCACAGGATTTAAGCAAAGCTGAGCTTCTTCAAACACCTAAATTTAGTCCATTCGGCGGTTTGGTTTCTATTATAAATAGTTTCGGCGGCAAAGCACTCTATCAGAAAGCGGTTAAAGGCCTAGAAAAAATCATTTACTCAGAATAATTAATCACTAAGGAACAACATGAGCTTAAATAATCTCGTAAAACGCTTGCAAGATGTTATGCGTAATGATGCAGGTATTAATGGTGACGCACAACGTATTGAACAAATTGTTTGGATTCTCTTTTTAAAAATTTATGATGCCAAAGAGCAGGAATGGAAATTACTTAATGATGGGTATCAATCTATCCTTCCAGATAGATTGAGCTGGGAGAATTGGGCGAAAGATAATAAAGATGGCAAAGCAATGACAGGCGAAGCATTATTGAACTTCGTCAACAATGATCTTTTTCCTGTGCTGAAAAATCTTCCTGTTTCCCCACAAACACCAATGAATCAACGTATTGTTCGAGCGGCTTTTGAAGATAATAACAACTATATGAAAAATGGCGTATTGTTACGTCAAGTGATTAATATCATTGATGAAATTAACTTCGAGCAATATCAAGAACGCCATGCTTTTGGGGATATTTATGAAAATATCCTAAAAAGTTTGCAAAGCGCGGGCAATGCAGGGGAGTTTTATACCCCGCGAGCTGTGACTGACTTTATGGTCAAAATGATTTCGCCCAAATTAGGCGAGCGTATTGCCGATTTTGCATGCGGAACTGGGGGATTTTTAACCTCAGCTTTAAAAGTGTTAGAGCCACAAATTCAATCAGTAAATGACCGCACTTTGTTTAATAATGCCGTGTATGGTATTGAGAAAAAAGCCTTACCACATCTGCTTTGTATTACTAATCTCTTATTGCATGATATTGATACACCAAATGTGCATCATGATAACGCCCTTGAAAAAAATGTTAAAGATTATACAGAAAACGATAAGTTTGATGTCATTTTAATGAATCCTCCTTATGGTGGCTCTGAAATTGAGCAAATCAAAACAAACTTTCCTACTGAATTAAGAAGCAGTGAAACTGCCGATTTGTTTATGTCAGTAATCATGTATCGCTTAAAGAAAAATGGGCGAGTGGCAATTGTGTTACCCGATGGTTTCTTATTTGGTGCAGACAACGTCAAAGTGGCAATCAAGAAAAAGTTAATTGAAACGATGAATTTACACACTATTATTCGCTTGCCACATAGCGTCTTTGCGCCTTACACCTCTATTACGACTAATATTTTATTCTTCGATAACACGCAACCAACCAAAGAAACGTGGTTTTACCGCCTTGATATGCCTGAAGGTTACAAAAATTTCTCGAAAACGAAACCAATGAAATTAGAGCATTTTAATGAAGTCATTGATTGGTGGCATAACCGTCAAGCTATTGAAGTTGAAGGTTTTGATAAGGCACGTTGCTATACGGCTCAAGAAATTATCGAACGACAATATAACTTGGATTTATGTGGTTTTCCTCATGAGGAAGAAGAAATTTTGCCACCTGATGAACTCATTGCAACTTATCAGCAAAAGCGTGCAGCTTTAAATGCTGATATTGATCGCATTTTGGCTGATATTACAGGGATTTTAGGAATCAAGTTATAAATCGAGTAAAAGAATCAACATGAAAGCACAGCAGTTAAAAAACGCCATTTTACAGTTAGCCATTCAAGGAAAATTGGTTCCCCAAGATCCAAATGATGAGCCAGCAAGCGTATTACTTGAAAAAATCCAAGCAGAAAAAGAAAAACTTATCGCAGAAGGGAAAATAAAAAAAACAAATAAAACAAAGAAAACCTCAGGAAAACGTCCTCTAGATCCAGAAACGGATTTTCCTTTTGAAATTCCTGATAGTTGGGAATGGGTGAGATTAGGGGATATTGGCGAAACAAATATAGGTTTAACTTATAAACCAAGCGATATATCTTCTAAGGGGACTATAGTCTTACGTTCAGGAAATATACAAAAAGATAAAATTAATTTATCGGATACAGTTAAAGTTAATTTAGATATTCCCGAATCTAAAAAATGCTATAAAAATGATCTTCTCATTTGTGCAAGAAATGGAAGTAAAAAACTAGTAGGAAAGGCGGCAATAATTGATAAAGATGGTTATACTTTTGGTGCATTTATGGCTATATTCAGAAGTAGATTTAACCATTACATTTATTATTATCTTTTGTCGCCCCTGTTTAGAAATGAATTTGACGGCATTAGTACAACTACAATTAATCAAATCACTCAAGAAAACTTGAATAATAGGTACATCCCTCTTCCCCCACTAAACGAACAAAAACGCATCGTAGCTAAGATTGAGGAACTGTTACCTTTTATTGAAGAATACGATAAGAAAGAGCAAAAACTGACTACTTTAAATCAGCAATTCCCTGATCAGTTGAAGAAATCAATTTTGCAAGCGGCAATTCAAGGTCAGTTAGTCGCGCAGGATCCGAATGATGAACCCGCAAGTGAATTGATAAAACGTATTCAAGCTGAAAAAGAGCGGTTGATTTCCGAGAAGAAAATTAAAAAGCCGAAAGTAAAATCAGGAATTGTGGTTCGGGATGGTTTGCCTTACGAGATCATTAATGGCGTAGAACGTTGTATTGCAGATGAATTACCTTTTGAGATTCCTGAGAGTTGGTGTTGGATGAGGTTATCAGAAATTTGTTCTAATATTCATTATGGATATACGGCATCTGCTAGTTCGAAAGGTACACATAAATTATTAAGAATAACTGATATACAAAATAATAAAGTAAGTTGGAATGATGTTCCATTTTGTTCTTTATCAGAGAAAGAAGCTGAAAACTATACTCTTAAGAAAGGTAACATTGTTATAGCAAGAACAGGTGGCACAATAGGAAAATCTTTTTTAATTAATAATATCCAAGAACAATCTGTGTTTGCATCTTATCTCATTAGAATCGTTTTACTTTCACATGTATATGAAAAATATATAAGTTACTATCTTAATAGCCCATTTTATTGGGAGCAATTAAGATCCTATTCTATGGGGACTGGGCAACCTAACGTCAATAGTGTTTCTTTAGGTTGCTTGTTCATTCCTCTCCCTCCATTAAGTGAACAAAAACGCATTGTTCAAAAAATAGAAGAAGTATTTTCTCATATTGAATCTCTATAAAAGGGTGGGCTGAATGCCCCTCTTTTTTATTTGATGAGAGATTTGCACAAACACCAATTTATTATTGTTCCTACTCCGCGTAAAGATACACGAGTCGTAATACAACCCCACCTTAATTCGACAGTTATTAAATCCCATTTTCACAATCCAAGAGGGGATAAAGTGCGGTCAGAAAATCGAATGATTTTGCGAGCCTAGCTCTCGTTTGATGAGTTTTAATCACAAAAATGTTTCATATTCTGATAGAATAGTCAGACTTTTTTGTTGTCTTAAAAAGACAACTCGGTTGACAGGATGTCACCGAGCCATATTCATCAACAAGGGGGTATTATGGTTGCAGTTCGTGGTTCTCACTTATTAAATCCGCAAGATTTTGTGATCGAGCAATGGTGTTCGAGCCTTAAACTTCCTACCGCCACTGAAAAATCCCTGATTGATGCCTGGTATTACGCTCAAGCTAAAATAGCTGAACATACCGATAAAATGGAAAATGCAGTGCTCACATTGCAATCCGGTGTGGAAATGGTGGAAATCCTGCATGAAATGAATATGGACAGTGAGAGTTTGCTCACTGCTATGCTATTCCCATTAGTAGCCAACCAACTCGTAGATTGGGAACAAATTCAAGAAGATTTTGGTCCTAAAATCACCAAATTACTCAAAGGCGTGGAAGAGATGGATAACATCCGTCAGCTCAACGCCAGTCATTCTGCTAATGCCTCTCAAGTGGATAATGTACGCCGTATGCTCCTCGCTATGGTGGACGATTTCCGCTGTGTGATCATCAAACTCGCCGAACGCATTACCTTTCTTCGCGATGCGGAAAATCATTTTTGCGAAGAAGAAAAAGTGTTGGCAGCCAAAGAATGTTCCAATATTTATGCCCCATTGGCGAACCGTTTAGGTATCGGTCAATTGAAATGGGAGCTTGAAGATTACTGCTTCCGCTATTTACATCCAGAACAATATCGAAATATCGCCAAATTATTACATGAGCGTCGTTTAGATCGTGAGCAGTATATTACTGATTTTGTGACAGAATTAACCAGTTATTTAAAAGAAAATATTGATCAGGTTGAGGTTTACGGTCGTCCAAAACATATCTATAGCATTTGGCGAAAAATGCAAAAGAAACATTTGGAATTCAGTGGTTTATATGATGTAAGAGCGGTCAGAATTATTGTGCCAAAATTGCAGGATTGTTATACCGCGCTTGGTATCGTACATACTCATTTCAAACATTTACCAAAAGAATTTGATGACTATGTCGCTAATCCAAAACCGAATGGCTATCAATCCATTCATACTGTGGTGTTGGGCAAAGGCGGTAAGCCGATTGAAGTGCAAATTCGTACCCAGCAAATGCATGATGATGCGGAGCTTGGCGTCGCAGCACACTGGAAATACAAAGAGGGGACGACGGGTAGCCTTTCTGCTTACGAAGAAAAAATCACTTGGTTGCGTAAATTACTTGCATGGCAAGATGATATTACAGATTCTGGCGAAGTGATGGCCGAATTGCGTAGTCAAGTCTTTGATGACCGAGTCTATGTGTTTACGCCGAAAGGTGAGGTAGTAGACTTACCAGCTGGTTCTACACCACTTGATTTTGCTTATGCGATACATAGTGAAATTGGGCACCGTTGTATTGGGGCGAAAGTTGGTGGGCGTATCGTGCCATTCACTTATCATCTGCAAATGGGTGAGCAAGTGGATATCATCACGCAGAAAAATCCAAATCCAAGTCGAGATTGGGTAAACCCTAATTTAGGGTTTACGCATACGTCAAAAGCGCGTGCGAAAATCCAAGCGTGGTTCAAAAAACAAGATCGTGATAAAAACATTCCTGCAGGTAAAGAGCTGTTAGATAATGAGCTTGCGCGTTTGAATATCAGTTTAAAACAAGTAGAGCAGGTTGCATTACCTCGTTATAACTTAAAAAATCTTGAAGATTTATATGCGGGTATTGGTAGCGGGGATATTCGTTTAAATCAGTTGGTGAATTTCTTACAAAGCCGATTGATTAAAGTGACGGCTGAAGAGGCGGATCAAGAAATTCTCCGTCATGTGGCGAGCAAAAGTGCGAATACTGCACAGCAGAAGGCACAACAAAAAGCAGACCAGCAGCAGAAAAAAGGCTATGTGATTGTTGAAGGTGTCGGTAATTTACTGCATCATATGGCGCGTTGTTGCCAACCGATTCCAGGCGATGCAATTGCGGGCTATATTACCATGGGACGTGGTATTTCAATTCATCGCTGCGATTGTGAGCAATTTATTGAATTACAAGCTGCACACCCTGAACGCGTGGTGGAAGCCCTTTGGGGGGATAATTACGCGGCTGGTTTCCATATTAATATTCGCATCGTGGCGAGTGATCGTAATGGTTTATTACGCGATATTACGACCGTGCTGGCGAATGAAAAAGTCAGTGTACTAGGTGTTTCAAGCCGTACGGACACCAAAAAACAAGTAGCAACGATGGATATGGAAATTGAACTGAAAAATGTCGAAAGTTTAAGTAAAATACTGGCTAGATTAGCGAAGTTAGACGACGTTATCGAAGCAAAACGTTTATAGATTACAACATAGGAACTTTTATGTATAAAACCACGGGATTAACCCATTTAATTAACTCCACAAAATATTCCTTACAAGGTTTAAAGAGTGCATTCAAAAATGAAACCGCATTCCGCCACGAATGTTTTCTTGCGTGCATTCTGATTCCGCTCGCATTTTTGCTAGGTGACACTAAAATTGAAATTGCCTTGATGATTTCATCGGTTTTACTCGTGATGGCGGTAGAGCTGTTAAATAGTGCAGTTGAAGCGGTGGTGGACCGTATCGGTACAGAACGCCACGAGCTTTCAGGGAGAGCTAAAGACCAAGGCTCAGCAGCGGTATTTATTGCCCTTTGCATTGTTGTCGTGGTTTGGGGAAGTATTTTATTTTTCTAAAGTGCGGTCAATTTTAAGTAAAAAT
>ERZ833515.2315-NODE-2315-length-11167-cov-19.848362_pt1 | contig 11167 bp, 8 predicted proteins | sample MGYA00519949_ERZ833515 | MGnify/ENA primary metagenome ERZ833515 (study PRJEB31850, sample SAMEA3708741) | human gut metagenome | biome: human gut; feature: human-associated habitat; material: faeces | place: China | collected 2014 ...
CCTGCATCCAGCAGCGCCTTATACTTAGGCAGTGCCACGGTGGGATCCTCTGCCTGTACGGGTGCGGCCTGCGGTGCACTCTGCGTACTCTGGGTTGCGGCGTGGAGATCTATTACCTGTTCCTGTACCTGGGGATCGATGATCTGCATCAGGTTTTGCGCCAGTGCATGCAGTCCTTCCGTCTTCTGGGTATAATCATCCAGATAGTCGATGGTGCTGGGCTGATTGGAATTGAACTTCGGTGCTCCCGTCTCCTTATAAAAACTCTTCCAGTAAGGGTGCTCCAGCGTGATCTCCACAGCGAATTTCTCTACCGGATTCGGAATATTGAAATCCGGCTCGGTCATACGGTCTCTGTAATCCGGATCATCTCTTCTGAAGTTATCGTCTCTTCTGCTGTCCTCCATGTTACGACGCATTTCTTCCATCATCTCATACTGATGCCGCAGCATTCTGTATTCGTCGATCCTGGGCTTTAACTCATCTAAACGCTCCTTAATATTGCTCTTGTAGCTCCGGAAGTTCCCCTTTTCTCCTTCGTACAGTACCTCTCCATCCTCCAGAATACGGAAGGACTTAATGTCAGAGGGTTCCATGGCAAATGCTCCGTCAACAACTCCCAGTCGCAGTAGCTGGTGATCCATATCCAGTACCAGGCTTCCCTTGAAAAATCCGAAATCATAACGGTAAGTCTCTGTGAAGCTGTCACGCAGCGGCTTGTTGGCATCATAACACTTGATATATTCCCGGAAATCATCCAGCGTCATGGAATTGAACACACCATCCGGCAGATCGATCTTGGCTGCACACTCCTTACAGAGATTCTGCCCCTCCACCGCTGAAGCCAGCAGTCTCGGTGTCGGACTTCCGCAGATCGGACATAACTTTTTGTTGTTTGTAAATAATCCCATCGTTTTACCCTCCTTAAGAATGTATATGGATCATATGATCTCGATTAATTTTTTCCGGTGATATCCGCAGATTCCCGCTGCGATACGATCCGGTATTCTGTGAAGCATACAATTATAGTTTTCCACAGAATCGTTATAGATCAGTTCACTGGTCTTCACCATATGTTCATAACTTTTTGTTGCTTTCCAGTATTTCTGATAAGTCTCCTGTGCCTGCAAAAGAGGCATGGTTTCCGAGATCTCTGCAATATTTTTCTGTACTCTTAATAATTCTCTCTGTTGTTCTGCTATCCACTCCGGCATCCCGGTCATTTCGACATTCTGTGCACTCTCCGAAGTAAATTTCATTTTCCGCAAAGTCTCTACATCCATGGTATGTCCGAGAAGCTCCGCCAATGCTTCCAGAGCCTCCCGTTCTGCGGAAAGCTGTACCAGTGTCTGATGCATGGCATTCCGGATATTTTCTTCCTGTATCTCCAGCTTACACCGTACCGATACGAGCCAGACACCAAAAAGGGAGGCAAGCAGCAATACGATAATTATAATCTCCATCGTTACTTCTTCCCTCCCCTTTTCATTCCTTCTACACTCTCAAAATTTCTGCTTGCATCTTACTGTACAAAATAAAGGCCGTCATAACCATTCATATCAGACATAGCGATCAGTGTTACAGTATCTCCCACCTCAGACAAAAATCCGGCATAGGTAATCTCTGTTCCACCAAAATCCAGTGTCATCTTGATAGCTGTGTTGTCATCGGAATACTCATAAGTACCTTCTGCATTTCCGCCGCCCTGTACCATGGTAACTGCACCGTCTTCACCAAATACAAGCTGTAAGGTACCGCCATAAGTCTCCAGTGTTGCGTTCAGATCCTCTTCTTCCATCTCAACACCATCGATCATACCGCCGGCAAAGTTCCATTCCGTACCACTCAGATCCGGTATCTCCATAACTGCCACCTGCAGCAGGGGACCGCCCTCTGCTTCTGCACCTGTCTCTGCTACAGTCTCTGTGGGAGCTTCGGTTGCTTCCTGAGTCTGTACTTCTACAGACACTTCTTCGTTGGTGTTCTCCACAATTACCTCTTCCTCACCGCAGGCTGTCAGGGACAATGCCAGTACCAGACCCATCACACATGCAAAAGTTTTGTTCTTCATAAATATATTTCCTCCTTCTTACAACATTTTTCTGTTGTCTGAATATATTGTACTGTATTTTACCTGTTTTAGACTCTTTATGACACCAATCGACCCAAATATGTAATGAAACGACCGGAGAAATACTCTCCGGTCGTCTCGCAGTTCCATCTATGCTAAAAATGTTTGGTTTTTACGAAAGAAATAATCAAAAAATTTATCTTTTAATTCCGAATATTTTCCATGAGGGATCGGAATCTGTATGCCATCTGTCATGGTGATGGTCTTACTGAAAATATTCTGCACATAATCCATATTGATGAGATAGGACCTGTGGCAGCGGACAAATTGTTCGTAATCTTTCAACTGTTCGCACAGATCATCCAATCTGCCGATACTGTCCAGTACTTCTCCGTCCTTGCGGTGGAACAAAAGTGTCCGTCCCATCACCTCACAATATTGCAACCGGTCAAGATCCAGTCTGGTGATTCCGGTTCTGCTGCGCAGGATCAAGCTATTTTCCTTATCTTTGTGGCATTCCGAAAGTACAGAATCCATCAGGCGGTAAAAACTTTCCTGCCAGATAGGCTTCAACTGGTAGAAATAAGCGCCTACCGAATAAGAATCCACAGCATACTCTGCCGAAGATGTCAGATAGATAATCTTTACCGAAGTATCATACTGCCGGATTTCCATGGCCGTACTGATACCGTTCTGCGCAGGCATCAGCACATCCAGAAAAATAATATCCAGCCTCGTTCCTCTCTCCACTTCCGTCAGCAGCTCCAGGGGACTGTTAAATGAGGCATATACAATATTCTGATTCCGTTCTACCCGATACTTGTCCATCAGCGCACCAAGTTCTCTCAGTACCGACAGATCATCATCACAAAATGCTATTTTTATCATAGGTTTTCTTTCTCAGTTTCTAAACTCATCTGTAATACCATGACAATTATACGCACACTGGAAGCTTTCAGTCAAACAATATTTCTTCCACTGTTACAAATTGGAATCCACGTTTCTGCAAAACATCCACCACTTCCAGTGCGGCAGTCACAGAAGTATCATAATAATCGTGCATTAAAATAATATCACCGTCTCCGGCATTTTCCACCACTTTTGCCGCAATACACTCTGCATTGTGGGAGCACCAGTCCAGTGGATCAATATTCCACAGCACCGGGAACATATTTAATTCTTTTTCAAAACTTTTGTCCCAGCTTCCATAGGGTGGACGAACGAAGCTCACCTTTTCCCCCGTAATATTTTCCAGGATCTCATTGGTCTTTACCAGTTCCTCCCGGAACGTTTCCCTGTTCCCGGAGGTGAGTTGGATATGACTGTACGTATGGTTTCCGATCAGATGTCCTTCCTCCTGTTCTCTCCGGATAATATTGGGATAATTCTGTGCATTCTCCCCGGTCACAAAAAAAGTCGCCACCACATTTCGTTCTTTCAAACCATCCAAAAGCTGTTCCGTATACCTCGGATGCGGACCGTCATCAAACGTCAGCGCAATCTTTTTCGCCACATCTTCCTCTCCGGCAATCTTCCCGGTCGATACTTCCTGCGAAGCAGGTGCTGTAGTATCCTGACGTTTTCCTCCGGCCCACAGGCATAACATTCCCATGATCATATCAAAAACCAGAATTCCCACCAGCGTTTTTTTCATTTTCATCCATCCGCTTACTGCTTTCACAGAAAATATATGCATCCGGACAAACGGCAATTCCTCGCAGCAAAAAAGGAACTTCGGAGCACAAAACTCCAAAGTTCCTTTCTGTTCTATGTCTGTCATCAAATCTTGAATACAGAAATCTCGTTCTTCAATCCTTCCATATTCTCATCCAGTGCACTTGCCGTATCGCTCAGCTTCTCTACATGCGCAAGCAACTTATTAGCCACATCATTAACAGTCTCGGCACTTCCCGCAGTCTCTTCGATGATATCCGAAATATTCTTCACTGCTGCTACCGCTGCACTACGTTCACCATCAGCCTTTTCTGTACTTGCTGCAATATCCTTCAATCCCTCGATCAGCTGTCCCATGCGAGCCTGCATCTCACGGAATACTGCAATTACCTCGTCCACTGCCTTGGTCTGAAGCTCTACCATCGCCTGTGCCTGGCTTGCACTGTCTACACTGTTCTGCGTCTGTGCAGTAATGTTCGCAACATTATTGCTGATCTCACCGGCTGCCTTGGCGGAATCATCTGCCAGCTTGCGGATCTCTTCCGCTACCACAGCGAAACCTCTTCCGGCCTCTCCCGCTCTGGCTGCCTCAATGGAAGCATTCAGGGACAGCAGATTGGTCTGCTCCGTGATCTCCGTGATCGTACCGACAAAGCTGTTGATGATCGCGGATTCCTTACGAAGAGATTCGATACTGTCACTTACCTTTGCAGTCATCTTGGTCGTCTCACCGGCTCTGTCACCCAGTACCTGTACGATCTCCATTCCTTTGTTGATCATACCCTCGGTCTCATCCACCAGTTTCTCAACACGTTCTACCACGCGGCTTACTTCCTGCATTTCATTGGAGAGGACATCTGTCTTCTCCACACATTCCTGTGCATGTCTGGACTGTTCTTCCATGCCTTCGTTGATCTCTCCGATGGCTCTGGTAATATCCTGGGAATACTCATGGATCAATTCGGAAGCCTGTCCTACATTCTGTGCGGATACTTCCAGTTCTCCGGTGGCATTGCTTACCTGATTTACCAGCTTCTTGGTATTCGTGATCATATTGGTCGCAGATCCTGCCAGATCCTGGAACTCATCATGTCCCTTGGCAGATACCGTCACGGTCAGATCGCCCTGTGCAACATCACCGAACTTTCTGGAGATTCGTTTCATGTTATTCTCAATACCGGCAGTAATAAAGATACCCACGATCACCACGATCACACATGCCAGGAGCACCAGTCCAATGGTCATATTACGGATCTCCATAGCTTGGCTGGTCACCACGCGCATAGGCACCAGTGCACAGGTGGTAAAGTCCACTTCCGCACTGCGGCTATAGATAAAGAGGTATTTTTCTCCACGGAACTCCACTTCCGCAGTGCCGGAATCCGATACTGCCTGCTCCATTACCTCATTATAAAATTCCTGATCAACGAACACATTCTCATCCTCAGCCAGAGTACTCTCTTCACCGTCTTCCAGCTGCTCCACTACCAGTTCTCTTCCACCCGGAGTGATAAATCCGATGATACTGTCATCACCGATATCAATCTCCTTCAAAAAGTTTGTAATAGCCAAAGGCTTCATATCAATAACAACGCAGGCATTGTTAGACTGGCTCATCATCTGGAAAGACAATATGTAGTCCTGCTGTGTCTCTTTTACCTTTTCATCCAGCACCGGATGACTGTCGATCCACTGCGGGATGCTTCTTCTGCCTTCGCCGGAAGCTACCGACTCTTTATATTCATCCAAGAATCCATCCACACCGGAAGAAAGCTTGGTAGATAATAATCCCACACCTTCTTTGGGAATAATGTGCATATGGCTGATGAACGGATTCGATGTCTGAACCGATAACAGATTCGACTTCGTAGCTGTCAGGAAGTTCAGCTTATCTACCGGATTATCCTCTAACATTCCCAGGAAATATTTCCGAAGATCATCGTCATACGCATACTTTAAGCCCTCGGAACGGATAAAATCACAAGTCATCTCCAGATATTCCGTTGTCATGCGCACAGTCTGTAACGTGGAATCCGTATATTTCTCACTTAAGCCTTCCGCAGACTTCTGGTATGCCGAAATGCCGATAATGATCATGAACACGATCGGCACCAGGAAACATACTACGATCTTATTGCGTATACTGAACAGTTTGGAGCTTTTCCCACTCCTGCCGGATGTCTTCTTCGGTGTCTTTGTCTTTACAGCCTTATCCTTCGGTACTTTTGTTACCTTTTTCTCAGGTTTTGGCTTCTTTTTGGAAGCTTTCTCTTTTTTTCCCGCAAAAAGAGATTTTTTTGGTTTCTCAACATTCGTACTCATACAATATCCTCCGGTACATGTAATCATATTAAGAAGTATACCATAATTTTTGCTATAATAAAACAACATTTTATGCCTTTTGTTATATTTTTTTGCGCAATTTTAACAAAAATCCATCTTTTTCAAGAATGTTTCTGTGAATTTTACCTGCTCCGCCAGATTCAATATCTGAATCTGTAATTCGTGCCATCTGCGCAGATCATCCCATGCTCGCAGCTGTCCGGTCAGTATCCTGTTTCCCACCAGTGCAGCACCACTAAGTGCCGTGTTGCCGCCGGTCACGGTACGATCTGTCAGTTCCTTCGGAAGCAGTCCGATGGCTGCAGCTGCCTTCGGATCCAGGTAATAGCCAAAGCCTCCTGCCAGCACTACCTTGGAAATATCCGAAAGTCTGATTCCATAGCTTTCCGTCAGGATCTCTATGCCTGCGGCAATGGCTCCCTTCGCCAGTTGTACCGCACGCACGGCTTCTTTCGTGACAAGTACATCTCCGATACGGATTCCCTTCGTAAAATAGGGTTCCTTTAACAGTCCCTGCCGATCCATCAATCCCTCTTCCAAAAGCTTTTGTAACAATTTCACCATATCCGCGCCCCAGATACCACGGTTTGCCCCGCCCTCGAAGGCAGGTCCGGCCGCCGTGGCACAGGCATACAGCTTCTGTCTATTACCCAGCGCCATCTCACCGTTGGTACCCAGATCGATGAGCAGCATGGGCTCCTTCTGCTCCAACATTTGACAGGCCAGTATTCCTGCTGTGATGTCCCCGCCGACAAAAGCAGACAATCCGGGAATGATATGGCAGGAAATGCCTGCGATCTGCGTGTCCACAGCTCCGCAATGACTTACCTGAAAAGGTGCCCTGCCCAGCTCTGCCGGATCCCAGCCCATCAGCAGATAGGTCATAGTGGTATTCGCCGCAATGACCATCTGTATAGACTCCTTCTCCTGCAGCTTTTTGGAAAAACGCTGCGCTCCCTTTTCAATGAGGTCCAGGACTTTTTTCTGCATATCCGCTGCTTTCCCCGGATCCCTTGCCGCCTCTATCCGTGAGAGTACATCGGCACCGTAGCTGACCTGTGGATTCACACTCGGAAAACTGTCCACTACTTTACCGTCTGCATCATAGAGCTGCATAGCAATGGTAGTCGTTCCGATATCCACTGTCATCAGCCGGATACCTTCCGTATTCTGTAAAGATAACGGAGGAAGCTCCAGCTTTTCCGTCACCACCTGCATCCCCCGGATCACTCCGGGACATCTGCCACAGCCGGTGCAGATCAGACATCTGGTTCCCTTTTTCCCTGTAAGACTGCTGGTTGTATTATACAAACTGATTCCTCTCTTCATTGTAATGATAATCGATGGATGCCAGCTTATCCCTGATCTCCTGTTCCTTCACATCAAGATCATCGCAGAGCTGCTCCAGGCTTCCGTAGTAGTCACGGAGTTTCAGATTGATAAAGCTTAATAACATAACCGGATCCTGTGGTACCATAAAAAAACCTCGCTTTTAAAATATTATTACTATAACATCTTAAACGAAAAAAGCGAAAATGACAAGTCTGCCACTTTCGCTTTTTATATTAGTATTTATTTATTTTTAGAGCCTTTCTCACATTTGGCGGAAAGCTTGTCATCCTCTACGGTAATGACGATAGTATCGCCCTCCTCCACCTGGTCTGCCAGGATCATCTTGGCAGCCAGGGTCTCCACATACTTCTGAATATAACGTTTCAGAGGTCGTGCACCATAGACCGGATCATATGCGTTATCCACGATGTACTGCATAGCCTCGTCCGACAGACGGATTGTCAACTGCTTATCCTCCAGACGCTTATTCAGATCGGCAATGATCAAATGAATAATGCCGCCGATATTATCCTTGGTCAGAGGCTTGAACAGGATTGTCTCATCCAGACGGTTCAGAAATTCCGGACGGAAATGTGCACGCAGGTCGTTCATGACTGCTGCCTCTGCCTCCGGCTTGATGGTGCCGTCTTCGTTAATGCCGTCCAGCAGGTAGCTTGCACCGATGTTGGAGGTCATGATCAGTATGGTATTCTTGAAGTCTACAGTACGACCCTGAGAATCGGTGATACGACCATCATCCAGTACCTGTAACAGTACATTGAATACATCCGGATGTGCCTTTTCGATCTCATCAAACAATACCACGCTGTAAGGTTTTCTCCGGACAGCTTCGGTCAGCTGACCACCCTCTTCGTATCCTACATATCCGGGAGGCGCACCGATCAGACGGGAGACAGAATATTTCTCCATGTATTCACTCATATCGATACGGACCATGTTGTTCTCGTCGTCAAACAGTGCTGCTGCCAGGCTCTTCGCCAGCTCCGTCTTACCTACACCGGTAGGTCCCAAGAACAGGAAGGAACCGATGGGCTTACTGGGATCCTTGATACCGGCTTTGGAACGGATGATGGCTTCAGTTACCTTAGTCACACCCTCGTCCTGTCCTACCACACGCTTGTGCAGTTCTTCGTCAAGGTGAAGGGTCTTGTTACGCTCACTCTCGGTCAGTTTGGCTACCGGGATACCGGTCCAGCGGGACACAATGCTCGCGATCTCCGCTTCTGTTACTTTTTCATGAATCAGGGTACGATCAGATTCCTTAATCTTTTCTTCTTCCTGTTTTAATCGTTTCTCCTTTTCGGGTAAAATACTATTTTCTATCTCACTGTATTTTGCGAAATCCTGATTACGATAAGCAATCTCTTTCTCATCTTTAATTTGGTCGATTTCTTTACGTAGTTCTGAAAGCTTATCCGCAGATGCCTTTTCATTATCCCACTGAGCTTTTTTCACAGAAAATTCTGCCTGCAATTCAGCCAGTTCCTTTTCGGATTCTTCTAGCCTACCCTTACTCAGTTTATCATCATCTTTCTTCAAGCCCTCAATTTGTCCCGTCAGCAAATTAATTCTTCTATTGAGTTCATCCATGTCAGCTGGCATTGTATCCATTTCGGTCTTCACCATTGCACATGCTTCATCAACCAAATCAATTGCTTTATCTGGAAGAAAACGATCCGAAATATAACGCTTGGACAATATAGCCGCACTCTCCAAAGCATTATACATTATTTCAACTTTATGGAAGTTCTCAAGTTTCGGCTGTAATCCCTGTAAAATAGAAATTGTTTCTTCTACAGTTGGTTCCTCTACCATTACAGGTTGAAAACGTCTCTCCAGTGCTGGATCTTTTTCAATATATTGTCTATACTCATCCAAAGTAGTCGCACCAATACAATGCAACTCACCACGAGCCAGCATAGGCTTTAGCATATTACTTGCATCAAGCGCTCCATCTGTTTTTCCAGCACCAACAATGGTATGCAATTCATCAATAAACAAAATAATCTGTCCATCGCTATTTTTCACATCTTCCAATACAGCTTTCAGACGTTCCTCAAATTCACCTCTGTATTTTGCACCAGCTACCAGTGCTCCCATATCTAACGCAAAAATCTTTTTATCTTTTAAGTTCTGCGGTACATCATTATTAACAATACGCTGTGCCAGTCCTTCTACCACTGCAGTTTTACCTACACCAGGTTCACCAATCAATACCGGATTATTTTTGGTCTTACGTGACAAAATACGAATCAAATGTCTAATCTCACTGTCTCGTCCGATGACAGGATCCAACTTCTGGTTTCTCGCTTTCTCCACCAGATCCTGACCGTATTTTTCCAAAGTATCATAAGTAGCCTCCGGATTGTCACTGGTAACTCTCTGGTTGCCTCTTACGGTAGACAGAGCCTGTAAAAAACGCTCTCTTGTGATGCCGTATTCCTTCCAGATCTCGGCGATCTCCTTGTTGGGATTCCTGATCATAGCAAGGAACAGATGCTCAACGGAGACATATTCATCTCCCATCTGCTTTGCCTCATCTGATGCGCTGACCAGTACCTTGTTCAGATACTGACCGACATAAGGCTGACCACCCTGCACCTTTACTCTTTTCTCCAGAGCCTGTTTTGCACGGTTTACAAAGTGATCCTTTTGGATCTCCATCTTTTCCACAAGCTTTAAGATCAGGCTGTCATCCAACGTCAGCAGACTGTACAGCAGATGCTCCTGCTCAATCTCCTGGTTGCCATATTCCATGGCGAGCTTTTCACAGCCGTTGACGGCTTCTATGGATTTCTGTGTAAATTTATCAATATTCATAATCGTTCGCCTCCTCACATAAGGTTATGCAATTTTGTTTATCTGGTTAATTTCTTAGACAATGAGCTGCTTTCGTTTGAATCCTTACCTTCAAATTTCTTTTAGCGTTCCTTCGTCAGACAGATGCCACAATCTCAAAATCTCTCTTGTTTCATCTGTTCTATAGTTAATATAACACATAGTGTAAGAAAATCAATTAAGAAAGTATAAACTTTATATAGAATCTTTCGAAAATGCATAATTTCCCCTTTGCATTTTCCATGATGCAATTGATCGATACACTTTCACTTACGCTATTTCACAACAGACGTGCATGATTATAAAGAGATATCAGTCATGGGTCTATGCAGAAAAATCTTGTTTTCTGATCCCCTTTTCTGCCATAATATCACTCCAGAAGATTCACTTTGGGTCTATAGAAAAAAATTTGCTCTCCAGATACTCATTTTTCATGATATGAGTATCTAAAATGATATTTTTTCTGTATAGACCCACCGCGCACAAAAATCTATGATATCTACATAAAAAAAGTATCTGGAAAGCACTTTTTTCGCTATAGACCCAAATGGCGCTGTCACCGCATTCCGTCTGCTCATAAAGCAGAATGCAACACAGTGGCGGCGCCATTTTTCATCATTTGTTATTCCTATCCGGCTACAAAGGTCAGACCTATTTTGCTGTAACGCCCTTTACTTCATAGCCGGCGTCGGTCACAGCCCTGATCAGTACCTCATCTGACACATCGGAAGCCAGTTCCACGGTAGCGTTTTTCTGCTCCAGGCTCATGGTAACGGCTTTCACACCTTCTACTGCCTCCAGTGCCTTCTGTACGGTTCCGGTGCAATGGTTGCACATCATTCCTTCGATACTGATTACTTTTGTCATTGTGTTTGTCCTCTCTTTCTC
>ERZ833515.2324-NODE-2324-length-11133-cov-7.066889_pt1 | contig 11133 bp, 10 predicted proteins | sample MGYA00519949_ERZ833515 | MGnify/ENA primary metagenome ERZ833515 (study PRJEB31850, sample SAMEA3708741) | human gut metagenome | biome: human gut; feature: human-associated habitat; material: faeces | place: China | collected 2014 ...
TCTCGTTTACAATATCTGCTTTAGTCATTTTTCCTTAAAAAAAATATTATTACTATGTTATTGCTAATTTTTTGGACTGCAAATATATAGCTTTTTAAGCTCCTAAAAAAATATATTCTGCACATTTTTCTAAAAAAATAGTGGCATAGGGTTTTCTTAGAACCAAAAGAGTTACTTTTGTGTGCCTTTTGGATAGGATAGGCAAGATAAATGTTAGATAATACACTAGGAACGAGGATATGAACGAGTTTACTAAAACGATTGTAGAGTGGTATAAAGAGAATAAACGTGAACTGCCCTGGAGGGAGTCTGCCGATCCGTATCTGATCTGGATTTCGGAGATCATTCTTCAACAGACGCGGGTGGCGCAGGGGTATGATTATTTTCTTCGTTTTATCAAACGTTTTCCCGATGTGCGGACTTTAGCCGCTGCGGAGGAGGATGAAGTGATGAAATACTGGCAAGGACTGGGATATTACTCACGTGCCCGCAATCTTCATGCCGCCGCCAAAAGCATGAATGGGGTTTTCCCGGAAACGTATCCGGAAGTGCTGGCTCTGAAAGGAGTGGGGGAGTATACAGCGGCAGCGATCTGTTCGTTTGCTTACGGTATGCCTTATGCGGTAGTGGACGGTAATGTGTACCGGGTGCTTTCCCGTTATTTCGGCATCGATACTCCGATTGATTCGACAGAAGGAAAAAAGCTCTTTGCAGCATTGGCGGATGAGATGCTGGATAAGAAGCATCCGGCTGTTTACAATCAGGGAATAATGGATTTCGGGGCGATTCAGTGCACTCCGCAGTCGCCTGATTGTTTGTTCTGTCCGTTGGTGGGCAGTTGCTCGGCACTTTCGAAAGGCTTGGTGGCAAAACTTCCGGTGAAGCAACACAAAACAAAGACAACGAACCGTTACTTTAATTATATTTATGTACGTGCGGGCGCGTATACCTTTATAAATAAACGGACGGGCAATGATATTTGGAAAAATCTGTTCGAACTGCCCTTGATAGAAACTCCGACGGCTCTTTCGGAAGAAGATTTTTTGACTTTACCGGAATTTCGTGCACTCTTTGCGCCGGGGGAAGTACCGGTGGTACGTTCGGTTTGCAGGGAGGTGAAGCATGTATTGTCTCACCGGGTTATCTATGCTAATCTATATGAAGTGACCTTGTCTGAAAATTTGACTTCTTTCAGTGATTTCCTGAAAATAAGGGTGGACGAACTGGAGCAATACGCTGTTTCTAAATTAGTACAAGACTTGCTACAAGCATTAGAATAAGCATTAGAATAAGTATTAAGTAATAAGTATTGAGTATTACCCATGCAGTTTATGGCGCAGCCTAATACTTAATACTTAAAACTTAATACTTGATTTTATACTTAAAATCTTGCATCCTATTGTTATTCTGTTTAATTTTGGCAGCAGATTTAATTTTAAGAATCATAAACTTGATACAGATATGTCAGTAAATAGAGTGATATTGATAGGAAACGTAGGACAAGATCCTCGGGTAAAATACTTCGATACAGGTTCGGCAGTAGCAACTTTCCCGTTGGCTACAACGGATCGTGGATATACGTTGGCTAATGGAACCCAGATTCCCGAAAGAACAGAGTGGCATAATATCGTTGCATCCAACCGTTTGGCGGAGATTGTGGATAAGTATGTGCACAAAGGTGACAAACTGTATCTGGAAGGAAAGATAAGAACACGTTCTTATAGCGACCAGTCGGGTGCTATGCGTTATATCACCGAAATTTATGTGGATAATATGGAAATGCTGTCTCCGAAAGGAGCTAATCCGGGTGCAGGAGCTTCTGCTTCCGGACAACCGACTACGGGGCAACAGCAACAATCGGTTGCCGGCCAGCCGCAACAAGCGCAGCAGTCGCAGGCACAACCCGCACAAGATAATCCGGCAGATGATTTGCCGTTCTAGATAATGTGATAGTGTGCCAATAGGTTTTCGCGAGCTTCTTGGCACATTATCTTTTGTTTAATTAAAATATAGACTCTTTGGACTCAGATGGTTATTTAAGCCAATTGGCTGACATTTTCAACGGTATTACCGTAAACACTCCTTCTATCTCTGCTATTATTGCCATAGTATTGGCAGGTGTACTCCTGCTTGCTTCCGGCTTTGCTTCGGCTTCCGAAATAGCTTTTTTCTCACTTACTCCTTCCGATCGGAATGATATTGATGAACAGAATCATCCTTCCGATGAAAAAATAAGTGCCCTGTTGGGGGATTCAGAACGCCTCCTGGCAACGATATTGATTACGAACAACTTTGTGAATGTAACCATTATCATGCTCTGCAACTTCTTCTTTATGAATGTATTTGTTTTTCATTCTCCATTGGCAGAGTTCTTGATACTGACCGTCATCCTGACTTTTCTATTGTTGTTGTTCGGCGAAATCATGCCCAAAATCTATTCGGCACAGAAGACTTTGGCTTTTTGCCGTTTTTCGGCACCGGGGATTTACTTTCTGGAAAAGCTGTTCCGTCCGGTGGCTACTGTGCTTGTACGTTCAACTACTTTTCTGAATAAACATTTTGTAAAGAAGAGCCATAATATTTCTGTCGACGAACTGTCGCACGCATTGGAGCTGACAGATAAAGCGGAACTCTCTGAAGAGAATAATATCTTGGAGGGTATTATCCGTTTCGGCGGTGAAACTGTGAAGGAGGTGATGACATCACGTCTGGATATGGTCGATCTGGATATCCGTACCTCTTTCAAGGAGGTGATGCAATGTATCATTGAAAATGCTTATTCGCGTATTCCTATCTATTCCGGTTCGCGGGATAATATCAAGGGGGTATTGTATATTAAAGACTTGCTGCCTCATGTCAACAAGGGGGATAATTTCCGTTGGCAGTCATTGATCCGTCCGGCTTATTTTGTGCCGGAAACAAAGATGATTGATGATCTGTTGCGTGACTTCCAGGCGAATAAGATTCATATTGCCATTGTTGTGGATGAGTTTGGAGGAACTTCCGGACTGGTGACGATGGAAGACATTATTGAAGAGATTGTGGGTGAGATTCATGATGAATATGATGATGAAGAACGTACATACGTGGTCTTGAATGACCATACCTGGATATTTGAAGCGAAGACGCAGTTGACGGATTTCTATAAGATTGCGAAAGTAGACGAAGACGAGTTTGAAAAGGTGGTGGGAGATGCGGATACATTGGCGGGTATGCTGCTCGAAATTAAAGGTGAATTCCCGGCATTGCATGAGAAAGTGACTTATCACCATTATGAGTTTGAAGTGCTCGAAATGGATAGTCGTCGTATCCTGAAAGTGAAGTTTACAATTCTGCCGAATATGGAAGGCTCGGAAGAGAAGGAATAATCTTGGAATCATAATTTTGAAAGCATAATCAAGCAAACGTAAGATGGCGTTATTTCTGCAACATAAGACGGATGATATACAGTGGGCTGTCTGGAAGATGGAAGAGTCTTTGGAGGTTCTGTTGGCTCTTTTGCCGGATGCGCGCAGAGTTTTCTGTGAACAGGATTTGAATCGTTTTGTCTCCGAACGCCGTAAGATGGAATGGTTGTCCGTTCGTGTTTTGTTGTATTCTATGTTGCAGGAGGATAAGGAAATCGGTTATTCTCCCGAAGGAAAACCGTATCTGACGGATCATTCTTTTTTTATCAGCATTTCCCATACGAAAGGTTATGTAGCTGTGATGCTTGCTTCTTTCACTCCGGCAGGCATTGATATTGAGCAATATGCTCAACGCGTTCACAAGGTATCCGATAGGTATATCCGTTCTGACGAACAAACGGAACCTTATCAGGGAGATATGACTTGGGGACTGTTATTGCATTGGTCGGCAAAAGAAGCTGTTTTTAAGCGGATGGAAAACGCTGACGCTGACCTTCGTAAACTCCGTTTGACGCATTTTATTCCTCAAGAGCAAGGAACGTTTCAGGTTCAGGAGTTGGCGACGGAGCAGCAGGAACTTTACTCTGTCGGTTATCGTATCTGCCCGGACTTTGTACTGACATGGACATTGAGTTGAATGGGGGAGGAAATGAAGTGCCTCTACCTGTTTCTCTTTTCTTTGTAATGTGTGATGTCTTGACATAATAAATAAACCCCGAAAGTTTTTGTATGACTTTCGGGGTTCACTTTATATTCGGACGCCCTCATGATTTTATGAACTCACGGCTTTTCAGACGGGTTCTTTTATGGTTGGTTTACTTCTCTTTTTTGTTAAGTCGGTAGCTCAATGCTCCTGACGGACATTTACTGATTTGTGTAATTAATTCTTCCGTTGTCGCATTTTCTATTTGCACCCAGGGTCTTTCTTTAGGATGATAGACATTGGGTAACATCTTTACACATATTCCGGCATGCTGGCATAATTCCGGTTTCCATACAATGGTCAGTTCACCATTGGTGTATTCTATTTTCTTTTCCATATCTGTATTTATTTAATATGAATACCACGCATTACAATGCGCTTCCATTCCGGATGTTTGTGAATATATCCGGCTACAAACGGGCAAAGCGGTACCAGGCGTAAACCTTGTCGTTCAATGTCTGTCAGTGCTTTTTCTGCAAGTTGTGATCCTACTCCCTTGCCGCCTAATGAGGCGGGTACTTCTGTATGTACAAGGTATATTTCTCCATTGTTTGATTTGATATAGTCTATTTCGGCTATTTTGCCATCGATCTGAAATTCATATCGATGTTTTTCTTCGTTGTCTATTAATTTATAATCTTCTGCCATAATTTTACGTATTAAGTTCGATTATAATATAAACACTTGGGAAACACTTTTGTTTTATGCAAACAATTATTCTTGTTAATGGAGAAAGTATTGCCCGTTCATACTGGCACTGGTCTTTTCAATCTCTTTCTATTACTTCTTCAACTGATATTTGTTATTTTTTCTAAGTTTATAATCTTTCCAATTGAACTGTGAAATGTCTCATTAAAGGCGCTTCCCAGGCGATACGCACTCCGTGAGTGATGCTTTCTCTACGTTCATATACATTTTTGAGAGCGGCGGCTATTACATTCATATGATTGTCTGTATATACTCTGCGGGGAATGGCGAGACGGAGTAAATCAAGACCGTTAAAACGATTTTCATGAGTCACCGGATCACGGTCGGCAAGGATATAACCGATCTCGCATCCACGAATACCAGCTTCCAGATAAAGTTCTATGGTCAGCGTCTGTGCCGGGAATTCTTCTTTGGGAACGTGCGTCAGTACTTTAGGTGCATCAATGAAGATGGCGTGGCCTCCGGCCGGTCGTTGGTAAGGGATTCCGTATTCATCCAGTTTCTTTGCAAGGTATTCTACTTGCTTGATACGTGTTTCGAGATTGTCGAATTCGGTGTTTTCATCCAGGCCGATGGCAAGGGCGTTCATGTCACGACCGTTCATGCCTCCGTAAGTAAGGTAGCCTTCGAACTGCACGCAGAAGCCTTTGGCACCTTCATACCAGTCTTTCCGGCGGGTGGCTATGAATCCGCCCATGTTGACAATACCGTCTTTTTTGGCACTCATCGTCATACCGTCGGCAAGGTCGAACATCTCGCGGGTGATTTCCTTTATGCTCTTGTTGCGGTAACCTTCTTCTCTCATTTTGATGAAGTAGGCATTTTCCGCAAAGCGTGCCGAGTCAAAGAGAACGGGCTTGCCGTACTTGTCGGCAATGGCGCGGACTTCGCGCAGGTTCTGCATGGAAACCGGCTGGCCGCCTGCGGTGTTGTTGGTGATGGTGATGATGATGAACGGTATCCGTTCGCTATGTTCCTGCAATGCTTTTTCCAGTTTTTGGGGGTCTACATTGCCTTTGAAGGGGATTTCCAGTTGTGTCTGTTTGGCTTCGTCTATGGTGCAGTCCAGAGCCAGTGCCCGGCGTCCCTCGATATGTCCTTTGGTGGTGTCGAAATGGGAGTTTCCCGGCACAATGTCGCCCTCGTGCACCAGGTAGGAGAAGAGCACGTTTTCGGCAGCACGTCCCTGGTGGGTGGGGATAATGTATTCAAATCCGGTGAGGCGGGTGATGACCTCCTTCAGTCTGAAGAATGAGGTGGCTCCGGCATAGCTTTCGTCGCCCAGCATCATGCCTGCCCATTGGCGGTCGCTCATGGCGCCGGTGCCCGAGTCGGTGATGAGGTCGATATAAACTTGTTCCGATTTGAGTTGGAATACGTTGTAGTGGGCTTCTTTCAGCCATTGTTCGCGTTCCTGGCGGGTGCTTTTACGGATAGGTTCCACCATTTTGATTTTCCATGCTTCGGCAAATGGTAATTCCATAGACTCTGTATCTTTAATGATTTGACAATAGGTTAACGGGTAAACCGGTTAATGCGGTTTGATGTGCCGAATTTAGACAAAATAAGTGTAATGACCAACTAAAACATGACTTTTTGTAAAGCGAATGTCCGGACGAAATCACTTCGGCCGGACATCATGAAATAAACTTGGCAGAGTTTATTACCTTCTTTACTTTCTCTGAATCAGGTTTGATGAATGAAATGATGGACGATTTGTCCGGCTCATTAGACTCAACGCTTTTTCCTCGAAAGCAATGATAAAGTATGCATGGCAGGTCTTCTGAGTTATTTCTGTTGCAGGCGCCTTCCCGGAAGAATATTCCAGTGGCATAGAGTAATTGTCTGCAACGTTGCACGAAACTTACAGCAGCGGGACTGTCCAGGATTTACACCTGATTCCCTTTTAATCGCTTTCCCAGAAGAGGGGGAGCGAACCAATGCATGACAAAGATACGGATTCTTTTTGAGAAAACAATTCTATGAGTGATAAATTTTCTTCCCCGCTCTCTTTCTTTTTGCCGACAAATTGGCAAGGTTTTGCCATCCTCTTGGCAAGACTTTGTCACCGCGTTGGCAAAACTTTGCCATAGGCATGGCAAAAGTTTGCCAAAAACATGGCAATAGGTTGGCAAAATTACTCTCTGATTGATAGTGACTTAAGGCGATTTAAGCAATCCGTCATGTCGGTAAGGTGAAAAGATACCAATACAAGCCACACTTGCCACAAGAACCTTCTCCAGAGGTATGCAAAGCATTTTGTTTGGTGTGGTAAAACGGGCTGTTATCTCTCTTTTGCCAGTGTGAATACAAACTCCAGTCCTCCACCTTGGTTGTTTTTGGCAGAGATGGTGCCTCCGTGAATAAGGACTGCATTCTTCACTATGGCGAGCCCCAAGCCGGTGCCGCCCAACTTGCGCGAGCGTCCTTTGTCTACACGGTAGAAGCGTTCGAACAAACGGTTCAGATGTTCGGGAGAAACGCCGATGCCGGTATCGGCAAAACTGAAATAGTAGTAATTCTCGTCTTCGCGGAAACAACTGATGTTGATGTGTATGTTGGTGCCGGCATAAGCGATGGCGTTGTCCATGAGATTGCGGAAGATGGAGTAGAGTAGAGAGTAGTTGCCCCGCAACTGTATCTTCGGTTTTAGGGAATTGACAACGGTGATTTGCTTCTGTTCCAGTTCCAGGGACACTTCGTTGACGATGTTTGAAACCAGCATGCTGATGTCCACCTTTTCCATATCAATCATGTTGGCGGCTTCGTCCATGCGGGTCAGTACGGATATGTCGCGCAGCAGGCGGCTCAGGCGGTTACTTTGCGCGTAGCAGCGTTCCAGGAAGACCTGCATCTTTTCGGGTGCAATGTTTTCGTTGTTCACGATGGTTTCCAGATAACCTTGTATGCTGCTTACGGGGGTTTTCAGCTCGTGGGCGATGTTCTGGGTCAACTGCCGTTTCAGCCGTACTTGCTCTTCTTCCTGGGTGATGTCGTTGATGGAAATTTCAAAGCTGAGGTCTTGGAAGATGATGCACTCCACGATGAAGGTGCGTCCGTTCTTGTTGATGTGTACGGACATCCTTCGTTCTTCGTTGTAGGAGGGGCGCTTCTGCGCCTTGTTGATGAAATCCGTTATCTTCTGGAATTCGCAGATGGAGAATATCTCTTCGGTAGCCTGCAGGTTGGAGTCTGAAATCAGATTGCCGTATTGGGTGAACAGATTGTTTACCAATATCTCCTTTTTGTCTCTGTTGAATACGCCCAGTCCTTCGCGGGAGGTTTGCAAATGGGTGATAAGCTTTTCGCGCTCAATGTAAAGCGCCTCTTTGGTTTCGCGCAGGCGCTTGTATATCTGTATGATATGCTGCGAAATCTCTCCAAGCTCATTGTGCGGAAAGGCGGCTTGTATGTCCATGTCTATAGGTTCGTTCTTGTCGGCTCTTTTGGCAAACTCGCGCAGGTGGTTGATGGCGCTGCCCAGTTTGGAGGTGAATTTGTAGAAGACGGATATCAGCAGCAGTGATACAATGACCGTGAACCAGATGTAGTGTGGGTCGGCAGCCAGATTGTTCATCAGGTTGACGTTGTAGGGGAGGGCTGAGCGGATGATGCAGCCTTCGTAGGCGGTGGCAGAATAGAAATAGGTCTTGCCGGTGGTTTCGGAGATGCGCCGTAGGTCGTAGCCCTTGCCGTCTTTCAGCGCTTTCTGCACTTCGGGGCGTTTGATGTGGTTGTCCAGTTCATGGCTGTCGTTCTGGGAGCTGTCGAACAATACGTTGCCATGAAGGTCTACCACAGTGACGCGCAATTCCTTGTTCACATGCTTGGAGATGTAGCTGTCCAGCATGGAAGTCCATAGGCTGTCGGGGAGATAACGAAGTTCCTGGTGTAGTCTGTCATTATAGTCTTGCAACTGCGTGTCCAGTAGCTCCACTTTATATTCCTTTTCCCGCTGATACTGGTAGGCGATGAAGCATGCGGCGAATATGAGGAACAGTGAAATGACCGAAAGGAAAAGCTTCCGGCTGAAGGACAGAAAGTGTCTGTCGTTATTCGGCTTCGAAACAATATCCATATCCCAAGCGTGTTACGATGCATTTGCCATAAACTCCGATTTTCTTGCGTAGGCGTGTGATGTTTACGTCGATGGTACGGTCCAGCACATATACTTCATCACTCCAGATGCGGTTCAGTATATCCTCGCGCGAGAATACGCGTCCTTTATTCTGCAAAAGCAGCAATAAGATTTCAAACTCTTTTTTGGTGAGCGGTGCCTCTTCACCGTCAATGCAGACTTTCTTCTTGATGACGTTCAGCACCAGTGTCTTGTAGACAATCTGTTCCGGTGCATGCTCTGTCTCTCCTTGTTGGGTGCGTCTCAGTACGGCTTTGACACGTGCCGCTACTTCGCGCAGCGAGAAGGGTTTGGATATATAGTCGTCCGCTCCCAGGTTGAAGCCAGTCACGGTGTCATTTTCCGTATCTTTGGCGGTAATGAAGATGATGGGTATCTGGGCCGTCTTCTTGTCCTTCTTCAGCATACTTGCCATTTTGAAGCCGGAAATTTCTCCCATCATCACGTCCAGCAGTAGTAGGTTGTAGCTGCCAATGTCCATTCTCAGAGCTTCTTCGGCAGAGTTCGCCGTGTCCACTTCGTAGCCTTCGTTTTCGAGGTTGAACTTCAGAATTTCACATAAGTCTTCTTCATCATCCACTACTAAAATCCGGTAATTGTTCATTGCTTTGTTGTTTATGTATGACAGGAATAAAACAATTTTCTTGTCACAAAGTTAAACTTTATTTCTTTTTATCGGCAAAAATAGTGCAAACCGAATGCAGAATTTTCATGTTTACATGAAAAGTTGTGCCGAGATGCAGGCCATTTCTGCTTTCTGGGTACAAAAGTGAGGCTAATTTGTTACGGAATGATGAAACAAGTGTTACATTTGGGTTACATTAAATTCCCGTTTATCTAAAAGCCCCGTCACATTAAAATATTATCTTTGCTTCGTAAATACTGAATTGTATGAAAGAACTTATGTATATCAGGAGTTTCTCTAAGAGACATTTGTCGGTTATTATGGGAACTCTACTTTTAGTGATAATCGGCTCTGTCTGGCTGAATACGGCTACTTTCCGCTCGGGATTTGAGATTACGGATGAACTGGGCGGTAATATATTCCCTTCCAGTATCCTTTCGGTGGCTACTACCGATGCTCAGGTCATAGTGCCGGTAGACTCCATGTATGTAGGTAATCCGAAGTCCTGCATCGCTGTCCGTGTCCGTTCGAGGAATGCTTATAGCCGGGTGCGGGTAGAGGTTGCAGAGACTCCGTTCTTTTCCCGTTCCGTGTCGGAATTTGTGCTGAACAAGCCGAGGACGGAATATACTATTTATCCCGATATCATCTGGAATTACGAGGCACTGAAGAATAACGCACAGGCGGAACCGGTGAGCGTAGCCGTAAAAGTGGAGATGAACGGGAAAGACTTGGGACAACGGGTACGTACGTTTTCGGTGCGTAGCGTCAATGAATGCCTGTTGGGTTATGTGGCGAACGGGACGAAGTTTTACGATACCAGTATCTTTTTTGCCGCATACGTCAACGAAGAGAATACGATGATCGACCAGCTGCTTCGTGAAGCGCTGAATACCCGCATCGTGAATCGTTTCCTGGGCTACCAGAGCACGGCCAAAGGTGCGGTAGACAAGCAGGTGTACGCACTTTGGAACATCTTACAGAAACGTAAGTTCCGCTACAGTTCCGTATCCAATACGAGCCTTTCGAGCAATGTCGTTTTCTCGCAACGTGTCCGCACCTTTGACGATGCGCTGGAATCGTCGCAGATCAACTGTGTGGACGGCAGCGTACTGTTCGCTTCGCTCCTTCGGGCTATCAATATCGAACCGATACTGGTACGTACACCGGGGCATATGTTCGTAGGATATTACACCGACAACTCCCATAAGGACATGAACTTCCTCGAAACGACGATGATTGGTGATGTAGACCTCGACGACTTCTTCCCGGATGAACAACTGGACTCTACCATGGTCGGCAAATCGCAGAACGAAATGTCACTGCTCACTTTCGAGAAATCCAAACAGTACGCCAACAAAAAGTACAAAGACAATGAAGCAGGCATCCATTCCGGAAAGCTGAACTATATGTTTCTGGAGATTTCCAAAGAAGTACGGAGGAAAATACAGCCGATAGGAAAGTGAAATTCATTTTTAATTCGTATTTTTGCCCAAGTAATCATTTAATGAAAAAGGATGCAAGGCAAGAAATTTATCTCCCCCGGCGCATG
>ERZ833515.2330-NODE-2330-length-11119-cov-10.464931_pt1 | contig 11119 bp, 10 predicted proteins | sample MGYA00519949_ERZ833515 | MGnify/ENA primary metagenome ERZ833515 (study PRJEB31850, sample SAMEA3708741) | human gut metagenome | biome: human gut; feature: human-associated habitat; material: faeces | place: China | collected 2014 ...
TTACTCTGTAATATATCTCCCGAAATGTATTTTATCATATTGTTTCCGTTTTTCTGTTGCTTATAATGTCCGGCGGATAATCAACCCTTATGGAGATTAATCCGCTTGTTATCCACCACTATTTAATAAGAGCTATTTAACATTTTGATATTAAGATTGGAAAATAGTTCTTCATTTTCAACTACCCAAACATCTTCAAGAGGACAATCAATATATCCCCACTCATGCCAATTTCCTACAAGCCATTTAGTGCTCACTGCATAAGTTTCATAATTAGCATCTGAAGGTAATTTGTGCAATATCATACCTGCATAATATCCTGATATAGTCCATAATTGATATGCTTGCACGCCTATTTGCTCCGCTACCATAAAATATAAGGTATCTTCATAAGGGTATTTACCCTTACATTTTAGGATTGCTCCTCTTGAAAGATATTCTGTATAATTAATTAATTTAACCATTTTATTTTTTTATTCTTGGTGAATAATGGGGTTCAACTAACTGCGTTTAGCAGTTAAGGTGATTGTTACAAGCGTGATTAGCTTTCAGTTTCTGAATATTTAAGAAATTCCTTAAAGTAATCCATAAATGAATCATATAATTTTACAGGTTTACTCATATGGGGGGTATCATCTTCCCAATATACATCAGCTCCCCAAATAGAAGAATCTTTCAGATTATTACCAACTGGAATTTTATATAAAATGAGATATTCTCCTACCTCATAACTTAAAACGATCCAATCCATAGATAATTGAAATTGTTTTTGAATTTCCTTGGTTAATTCAATTATAGGATATGAAATAATTTCTGAATCTTTCGCTATTCCCGAAATGCAAACATCACTCCAGTTACACATTCCGCATTGAGATAAAAAAGTTTTGTATTGCAATGGGAAAGATATGCCTAATTCCTGTTCTGCATATTCTATTTCTTGTTCTGTTGCACCATCCCAATGAACAAAGCCTTCTTTATCTTCTATTAATTTCAAATATTCCATATTTATTAATTTGCTTGTAACGTTATGCTAACAGCGGTCATTTAATGTTTCGCTGTTGTTTTTATATTCTTTATTTCATCAGGCATATTATCTATATTATATGACTACCTATAAGTTGTCTCCTTGTCTATCCAATTACAATATTTGATAAATTTACACTATATGCTATAATTTCTTATTCTGACTTTTAATGTTTTGTTTATCAGTAAATTATATTCATATTGTTTTGCTGTATATAATTATGCCTCTAAAAATACGGTTTTATCTAATTATTCACAAAGGAATCTGTTAGTTTTTTCCTCTATCCTATACAATTTCATCCTTTGGCAGCCAATAACTTGCTTTACACTTATGAAAGCCAGTTCGGTGTAGTAGAGACAATGGCGCGTATCGAATAAACATTGAAAAATATGGGAATCCCAGTATTTGCGAAATTCGACCACGGCAAGAATGCTCAAGATGTGATGGCGACAGAATATGGGCTTGATAAAGAATCGGTGATTGGAAAGATGCAGAAGTTGCTGGAAAAGATTGTTATTCAATCGGCCAGCGTTTATTAAACAAGAAATATAAAACAAGATACTTTATATTTTAAATCATATAGAGATTGTCCCCTTTTCCGAAAAAAAAGTTTGAGTTACGCAAAAAGACTGCGCATCACTGCATCTATCTTTGTCGAAGAAACAAGAAAACAGGTCAAGTACGGGTTACTTCAACACACTCTTTTAGGTAGAATATACCAGTACGATTATCCGTTTTTCCTGTTTCGCAAAGGGGCAGTAGCTCAGTGGGTAGTTACGGTCGTCGGTTCGACTCCGGCCTGTTCTACCTCTTTTTTATAAACTAAGGTCAAGGAAGACTTACTTCAAAACCGCAGGAATGCACCATTGATTCACAGTCTTCCGATTACCTTACTTAAAAAATACAACGTATGAAAAAAGATTTGTTGAAAGTATCTATCAGGCAACATGCAATTTATTTGCCAGCGATAGAAGGAACAGAAAAGCGCGAAGCATTGACTTCGACTACTGTAACATTGGTTGCTCAACTTCGAAAAGTGGGATATAGCTTATCCGAAGAGTTGCTGCATGCTGTCAATCAGTTGTATCCGGCACAACAGGTGGAGATTCTTCAGGTGATGAAAGAAGTATTGGGTGTGTCACTCAACTGGGCTCCATTGGTGAAAGGCTGGGATACACCTACCGGAGAAACACGTTTGGATCATTGGATTACATGGCTTGCTAATATGTTCAATAGTAAGAAAGGTGTGAAACTATCTTGCGGACACGTGATTCCTGATAATACATTCCCCTTGGAACGATACAACGGTTGTCCGTTCTGCGGAACTCCGTTTGAAACGGCATCTACAGAATATTTCGGACAAGCCAGTAAACTGAAAGTGTTGGAACTTTGGCAGGAAAAAGAGCTGAATGTTTTCTTTGGTGACTTGCTGGAATCACGTACGGCTCTTGATGCAACACAAGCGGACAGCTTGAAAATCTTGCTGGCTGAACTTCCGTTGCCGGCAGTCGGAATCAAGATGAAAGAAACTCTGATGCTGGTGATCGACACACTGGTAGAGCAGGATAGGGCACAGGAAGCGCAGATTTATTTCTCTGCTCCGAATGATATATTGCGTTATTTGTGGTATAAGAAAACCGGATTCTTACAAATCATAGAGCCTAAGACCCTCATTCGTAAAGCGGGTAGAAACAATGCACATCTGTGCAATGCTTTGGATAAAAGCCGTTCGGCTGCCCAGGCAAAGCGGGAAGAATTAAAACTGAAATATACCCGTCGCGAGTGTAAAATGGTGGCTCTTTGGTTGAACAATTTGGCGATGACACCGGAGAAGTCTTGTGAAATGATGCATTCGAAAAGGGAAATGTGGGTACGTATGATACGTGCATTGCGTTTGGCGGAATATGCTCGTAAACCGGGATTCGAAAATTTGAAAGAGTTGATGGACGTATTCTACTGTCAGGCATATACAGTTTGGCAGGGAGAAGTGGAACGTAGCCGTTTGAAAGCAGATGCGGCACAGACATTCGCTTTGTTGAAGCAACGTCCGGGTATGTTTGCACGTTCCTTGTTTGCCAATATGCTTTGGTTCGGTCCGGAAGAGACGTTGGCGGCATTTAAAGAAGTCGTTCATTTGTTGCCGGCTCGTTTGGTGGTCACTTTGGGTATGTATGCGGAGAGTTACTTTGAGCAAGGACATAAGAGAATGGTGAAACCTTTAGGTGGTAATGCGCTTTTGATAGAGCCTCACTATTTGGTGAGTCTTTATATGGAAGACCAGCTTAAAGAAATGGTGAAAGAGGTACAGGATTTGTGTAAAGAGGTTGTTGCTACCCGCTTTGCCAATGCGGGTGCCGGAAGTGGAAGCGCAAGTATGTATATTGATCCTATGTTGTTTCATATTCCATTGTCTATCGGTGATCGTAGCGAAGCGGTTCAGGATACTTCCTGTGCCTTGCAGGGTACACGTTTCCCGGTGGAAGGAGATAAGGTTCGATTGTTTATGCAATGGGGAAAGGGACTTCCGGCACAGCATTTGGATATGGACTTGAGTTGTCATATCACTTTGCCTTCAACGACAGAAGTGTGTTCCTACTTCAATCTGAAAGCTATTGGTGCTAAACATAGCGGAGATATCCGAAGCATCCCCGACAAGAAAGGTACTGCCGAGTATATCGAATTGGATTTGAATGAGTTGGACCGTGTAGGTGCGCAATATGTTGCTTTCACCTGCAATGCGTATAGCAATGGGGCTATCTCTCCTAATCTGGTGGTAGGTTGGATGAACTCCGCTTACCCAATGAAAATATCGGAGAGAAACGGAGTGGCTTATGACCCTTCTTGTGTTCAGCATCAGGTGCGAGTTTCTCAAAGTTTGCAGAAAGGACTTGTTTTCGGAGTCCTGAAAGTGAAGGAACGGGAAGTGGTATGGTTGGAAATTCCTTTCGGCGGACAGACGGTTCTTTCTTTGGATACACAGACTATTGAAAAGTATCTGGATAAACTGGAAGCCAAAACCACTGTGGGCGAACTGTTGGCAATCAAAGCACAAGCACAGGGTTTGAAGTTGGCTGATACACCGGAAGCCGATGAAGTATATACCCGTGAGTGGGCATTGAATACGGCTGCTGTGACTAAGTTACTGTTGGGTGATTAATTTCTAGCGGTTAACTAAATCTTTTCTTCCTAATATTTATAAGTTGTATTGCGATAAAGTATATCTTTGTATGCAATAAACTAATCGTCTGACTATAGTTGCTTTTTCGTCTAACTATAGTCAGACGAAAGAATAACTATAGTCAGATGCAAATTATACTATAGTCAGACGAATAAATATATGCTAGTCAAGAACTAATGATTGGTATAAGAGAGATTAAATATCAGGCAAGAAAATGATAAATGATAATCAATAAAATATAGCTGCTTATGAGTGCGTATTATGATTTGTATGAGACACCGGACGTTCAGAATACCGGCGAGAAGCAACCCCTTCATGCGCGGATAGTTCCAAGCGGGACTTATTCCCAAAAAGAGTTTATAGAACGTGTGTCACGTTATCAACATTTTCCCCAGAATATGGTTGACGGGGTGTTGGGGGCTGTAATAGATGAACTTGGTAGTCTCTTGGCGCGTGGCTATATTGTGGAGCTTGGAGAGCTGGGACATCTTAGTGTCTCTTTGAAATGCACCCAAAAGGTAATGACTAAAAAAGAAATCCGTTCCGAATCTATCTGTTTTGACAATGTACACCTGCGTACCTCCAAAAATTTTAAATTGAAGGTAAGACGGGAAATGAGACTTGAACGTGTTCCCAAATCGGGACGGACTGTCAGTAAAACGGAGATACCTATCGAGCAACGTCTTCAAATGTTACAGGAGTTTCTGAAGAAGAATGGAGGAATCACCCGCATAGAATACAGCAGACTGACAGGAGTAGCCCGGCTGAAAGCTGTTGATGATTTGAATACTTTTATTCAGGAGGGAAAACTGCGTAAGAGAGGGGCGGGAAGGAATGTGTTTTATGTATGGAAACAGGAAGAATAATATTATAATAAGTAATTGTCCTTCTTTTTGCTAACAATTTTGTACCTTTGTTTGTATATAGAGAGAATAGTAAGATTATGGCAAGAATAACTATTCCTTATGCAGTAGCGGATTTCATAGATTTGCGTGAACGTGGTTTTTATTATGTTGATAAGACTGATTATATTCCTAAATTAGAGGATTATAATGCTCCTGTATTTCTCCGTCCCCGTCGTTTTGGAAAAAGTTTGTTGGTTTCTACATTAGCTTGCTATTATGACCGTACAAAAGCGCATCGGTTTGAAGAACTGTTTGGGGGAACCTGGATAGGTAACCATCCGACAAAAGAGCATAACAGTTATATGATTATTCGCTACGATTTTTCGAAAATGGTAATGGCGGATACTATTGAAGGATTGGCTCAAAACTTTAATGATTTGAACTGTGGCCCGGTAGATGTGATGGTAGAGCATAACAGAGATTTGTTCGGTGATTTTCAGTTTACTACTCGGGGAGACGCTTCCAAAATGTTGGAAGAAGTTCTTAATTATGCCCGTTCTCATGAATTTCCAAAAGTTTATCTATTGATTGATGAATATGATAACTTCACTAATCAGTTGCTTACAGCATACAACGATCCGCTTTATGAGGAAGTGACGACGAATGACAGTTTTTTGCGTACTTTCTTTAAAGTGATAAAAGCCGGAATAGGTGAGGGGAGTATCCGTACCTGTTTCTGTACAGGTGTATTACCTGTTACGATGGATGATTTGACCAGTGGATATAATATAGCAGAGATATTGACTCTTGAACCTAATTTTCTGAATATGCTCGGGTTTACATACGAAGAGACAGAAACATATCTGCGTTATGTACTTGATAAATACTCCACAGGACAAGAACGTTTTGATGAAATCTGGCAGCTAATTGTAAGTAACTATGATGGTTATCGTTTCCGTCCCAATGGTGACCGGTTGTTCAATGCTACTATCTTGACTTATTTCTTCAAGAAGTTTGCGGCCAATGCCGGTAGTATTCCCGACGAACTGGTGGATGAAAATCTACGTACCGATATTAATTGGATTCGTCGGCTTACCCTTTCACTGGATAACGCGAAAGCGATGTTGGATGCATTGATTATTGATGATGAGTTGCCTTATAATTTCTCTGACCTCTCAAAGAAGCTTGATAAACAGAGAGTTTTTGATATAAGATTTTATCCTATTATTTTATTCTTTTATGGAGTGATAACTTTAAAAGATAAATATTATATGGCTTTTCCTGATAAAATAATGCGTAATATTCTATTGGCATAGTTGTGTATATCTCCATTTTGGCATTGAAAGAGATTAAAATCGAATAGGGTGTGTTATTGATTCTTTTTGATCGTTCACGATAACACATATTAAGCCTGATAATTTGCACCTTCTCTTTCATACATCTATATTTGTCCTCGCTATTCTATATTATCAATAGAGGGAGAATGTATCAAAAGAGAAACATAAAGGTATATATAGCGTGGGTGTTGTTGATGACATTCATTCCCTTCTTTGTGGTGAAAACCTTTCACTATCATGGAAGTGAAGATGAGACATCATGTTCCCATGCAAAACATTCCCATAATCCTTCTGATGATTGTGCGATATGTAAATACTCCCTTTCTCTTTTTACGGAACCTCAACCGGTAGAATTTCATTGTACATTGACGCTCGTCCCATACGAGCCGGTTATTTATCAGGATAAGGTTGTTTGCAAACGAACTTATTCGCATCATTTACGCGGACCTCCCGTTGCTTGATTACATAATCATATTTTCAAAGGAGATAGATTGACCTTCAATCTGTCCTCCTATTCATTTTGCACATTATATAAAAGATTGTAATTGATGCGTATCGGAATTATTTCGGGCGTAATAGGGGTATTTATAACCTTATCCGTCCATGCACAGAAATCCGATTCAATCAAGAGTATGCTTTTGCCTGATGTTGTGGTGACCGAAACGTACCAGCAGCGTCAAGTGAAAAAGTCTGCCCTTACGGTTGATATAGCAGATCAGGATTTTCTGCGCAAACATTTTACAGGAAACTTCATGCAAGCGATGGAGAACATTCCCGGAGTGCAGGCAATGGATATCGGTTCGGGATTTTCCAAACCGATGATTCGCGGAATGGGATTCAACCGGATTGCTGTATTGGAAAACGGAATCAAGCAGGAAGGACAACAATGGGGAGCCGATCACGGTTTAGAATTGGATGCCTTCAATATAGGAGCGGTCAATGTTTTGAAAGGCCCTTCCTCATTGCTTTATGGTAGTGATGCGATGGGAGGAGTGATAGATGTCGTTCCACCGGCCGTGCCTATGGATAATCGGGTGTTTGGAGATGTCACACTGCTTGGTAAATCAGTCAATGGAACCATTGGAGGATCACTGATGCTGGGAATCAAAAAAAATGCCTGGTACTCTCACATCCGTTATTCGGAACAGCACTTCGGCGACTATCATATTCCTACGGATTCTATTGTCTACCTGACACAGAGAATCCCCATCTATGGGCGTAAACTGAAGAATACAGCAGGCATTGAACGCAATATCGGACTCTTTACCCAATATCAGCGAAGGGCATATAGAGCGAATTTCTCCGTGAGTAATGTCTATCAAAAGACAGGTTTCTTCCCCGGAGCGCATGGTATACCCGATGCGTCCCGTGTGGAAGATGATGGAGACAGCCGTAATATCGAATTGCCTTATAGCAAAGTGAATCACCTGAAGGTGACCATCCATCAGCAATATGCGTGGGAGAAACTGATCTTGTCAGGTGATTTGGGTTTCCAGAACAATCACCGTGAAGAATGGAGTGCTTTCCATACTCACTATGGCTCGCAACCCGCACCAGAGAAAGACCCCGACAAAGAACTCGCATTTAATCTGAACACCTTCAGTGCTTCAGTGAAAGCTCGTTTTATCGGATCTTCTTCATGGGAACATACATTGGGGTGGGATGGACAGCATCAACGGAATGACATTGCCGGCTATTCGTTTTTATTGCCCGAATATCACCGTTCCACCACCGGAATGCTCTGGCTTACAACGTACAGACCTAACAATGTGCTCTCCGTCAGCGGAGGAGCTCGGTATGACTACGGATACATAAATATTTCTTCGCATGAAGATGTTTACCTTGCCGATTATCTTCAAAAACAGGGATATACCCAGGAACAGATAGACCTTTATAAGTGGAACAGTCACCAGGTGAAAAAACACTATGGTGATTATTCTCTTTCCCTAGGATTGGTATGGACTCCCTCCGACAAGCATCTGGTAAAGGTGAATATCGGGCGTAGTTTCCGCCTGCCCGGTGCGAATGAGTTGGCTGCCAACGGAGTACATCACGGCACTTTCCGCCATGAACAGGGAGATGCCAATTTAAAATCGGAACAGGGCTGGCAACTGGACGCTTCTTATCATCTGAAGTACCGGAGAATTTCTTTCTCCGTCTCTCCATTTGTCAGTTGGTTCAGCAATTACATCTTTCTGCGTCCTACCGGAGAGTGGTCTGTATTGCCTCATGCCGGACAAATCTATCGCTATACCGGAGCGGAAGCACTGTTCGCAGGAACTGAAGCTACCGTAGATGTTGATTTTCTGCGTAACTTCAATTATCGGATTTCCGCTGAATACGTTTACACCTATAATTGTGATGAACATATTCCATTGAGTTTCTCGCCGCCACCTGTTATGCGCAATACATTAACCTGGCAAAAGAACCGGTATATGTTGTATGCAGAATGGCAGAGCATTGCTCGGCAAAATAGAGTGGACCGTAACGAAGACCGTACAGCCGGAGCAAATCTCTTCCATTTGGGCGGATCTTTAAACATTCCGATAGGTGGAAATAATGAAATTGAAATTACCCTGACCGCCCGGAATATATTCAATACCCGATATTACAATCATCTTAGTTTTTACAGGAAAGTTGAGATTCCCGAACCGGGACGTAACTTCCAGATATTAATCAAAGTTCCATTTAAAAAATTACTGAAATGAAAAATAAATTTTATCTCCCAATGGTTAGCCTTTTGGCAACAGTTACTTTCATGTTTTCCTCTTGTGATAATGATGACTCCAGCGATACGATCAAACCTTTGATTGAACTTCATGAACCGGAAGAAGGTCAGGCATTGGAGATCGGAAACGAACATGGAGTTCATTTTGAAATGGATTTGTCGGATGATGTTATGCTGAAATCCTATAAGATCGAAATTCATAGCAATTTCGACCATCATTCACACGGCGGTAATAGTAGGGCTGTGCAGGAAACAGTAGATTTTAGTTTTAACAGATCGTATGATGTGTCAGGACAGAAAACAGCACATATTCATCATCACGATATTGTAATACCAGCCAATGCGACTGCAGGGGATTATCATTTGATGGTTTATTGCACAGATGCCGCAGGCAACGAATCTTATATCGCGCGCAATATTAAATTGAGCAATGAGGTGGAAGATGAAGACCACCATCATAATGAATAGACAACTATATAAAGGAACTGGAATATCTGTTGGCTACAGGACGATAGATAGGCTGTTTTTTGTATAAAGAGTATTTTTTCTTTCGAAAGGTGTAATAGATATTACACCTTTTTTGTTTCCAATCCTTTACTTTTGTGAAAAATTCTATTTCGTATGATGAAGTTTCCAATAATAAATCGATTCTTTCCTTCTTTTAAATGGAAAGTAGCGGCTGTCATCATTGGCGGTGTTATTGTGGGTGGAGGGGCATTGTTTATGTACATGCTCCGGGCGCATACCTATCTTGGAGATGACCCAGCTGCCTGTGTGAACTGTCACATTATGACTCCTTACTATGCAACTTGGTTTCATAGCTCACATGCCCGGAATGCCACCTGCAATGATTGTCATGTGCCGCATGAAAATGCTGTGAAAAAATGGACCTTTAAAGGGATGGACGGAATGAAACACGTAGCTGCATTTCTTACCAAAAGCGAGCCGCAGGTGATTCAGGCTCATGAAGCCAGTTCCGAAGTGATAATGAATAATTGTATTCGCTGTCATACGCAACTCAATACGGAATTTGTGAAGACGGGGAAGATTGATTATATGATGTCACAAGTAGGAGAGGGGAAGGCTTGCTGGGATTGCCATCGTGATGTTCCTCATGGTGGAAAAAACTCTCTGTCCGGCACTCCGGGAGCTATTGTTCCTCTTCCGGAATCGCCCGTTCCCGAATGGCTCCGGAAGATGGTGAATCAGAAAGATAAATAGGAAATGAAATACGTAATAAAATAATAAAACCGATATACATTAAAATACCTGCACCTATCATTAAAAAGACAATACTTTTATTACTTCCTTCAACCCCCGCAATAGAACTAATAATCAACATTGGTGAAGCAACATTGACAATTAAAGCTGATATTTTTTTATTTGTATATTCATCAAAAATATGACATTTAAATAAAACAAATCCTAAAATAAGTAATAAAAACAATTTTAACATTGTTTGAAAGACAACCATGATATCCATAAATTTCCCCCTCTATAAATCCTTACTATCTTATCACAATTCAATTTTTTCTTTTGTTTTTTTCAAAAAACTAAAATAATATCATTTTTGCCTGTGTATCATAACAAAAAAATTGTAATAAAAGGGGTAATCCCAAATTATTACAATCTTTTAATTATTCTAACAAAGATTAATATAAATCTTTCTTTGTTCTCTTTAATTTTAAAAATAAAGTACCTAAACCAATAAAAATAATTAATAAAACAACAATCATATAGAAAGTTCCAATACCTAATGTTTTTGAACCTAATAAAGATAAATCAAATCCAAACCATCCTGTTGGTGCACCATAATTTAAAAAATTATAAGGAGCCAACATATCACCATACCATCTTATATGAAAAACATGTCCTAAAACAATCACATAACCTACATAAACAAGTGGTGGTACTACTGAATAATAAACATGTTTTTCATCTGGTCTATAGTGTTCACTAAATAATAGAAAATCAATAATAGCAAGAACTGGTGTAATAAAATGTACA
>ERZ833515.2334-NODE-2334-length-11112-cov-2.647554_pt1 | contig 11112 bp, 10 predicted proteins | sample MGYA00519949_ERZ833515 | MGnify/ENA primary metagenome ERZ833515 (study PRJEB31850, sample SAMEA3708741) | human gut metagenome | biome: human gut; feature: human-associated habitat; material: faeces | place: China | collected 2014 ...
CATCATGGCACTCTGCAATCTGATCCAGAACCTGACCGTGGACAGCCTGCATATCATCGGTGATATCTTCGACCGTGGACCGCGTGCGGACATTATCATGGACGAGCTCATGCACTTCCACGATGTAGATATCCAGTGGGGCAACCACGATATCTCCTGGATGGGCGCAGCCACAGGCAATCTGGCCTGCATCTGCAATGTGCTCCGGATCGCGATCCGCTACAACGGATTCGACGTTCTTGAGGACGGTTACGGAATTAATCTCCGCCCGCTGTCCATGTTTGCGGCGAAGGTCTACCGGGATGACCCGTGTGAGCGGTTCCTTCCGAAGATTCTGGATGAAAATATCTATGATGCGGTAGACCCGGGACTTGCGGCGAAGATGCACAAGGCGATCACAGTGATCCAGTTCAAGGTGGAAGGCCAGATCACGAAGCGCCACCCGGATTACCAGATCAATGACCGGATCCATCTGGAACATATCAATTTTGAGAAGGGAACCGTAAATATCCACGGAAAAGACTACAAGATGCTGGATATGAACTTCCCGACGATCGACCCGAAGGACCCGTTAAAGCTCACGAAGGAAGAGCAGGAGCTGATCAACAGCCTGGCACTTTCCTTCCGCCACAGCGAGACGCTTCACCGCCATATCCGCTTTGTGTATTCCCACGGCGCGATGTACAAGCGGTGCAACTCGAACCTTTTATATCACGGCTGCATCCCTATGAAAGAGGATGGAACCTTCGAGGAACTGAAGCTCAAGGGGATCATCTACTCCGGAAAACGTCTGCTTGACTATCTCGAGGACGTGGTGAAGATGGCATACTTCCTGCCGGATGACGATCCGACGAAGGACTGGTACCGCGATTTTATGTGGTATTTATGGTGCGGACCGAAGTCCCCGGTATACGGAAAGGACAATATGGCGACCTTCGAGAACTACTTTGTCGCTGACAAGGCAGCCGCGAAGGAAAACATGAACCCGTATTATAAACTGTGCGAAAAAGAGGAATTCTGTAATAAAATCCTCAAGGAATTCGGACTTCCGATCGAAGGCTCCCACATCATCAACGGCCATGTCCCGGTTAAATTAAAGGACGGCGAGAGTCCGATCAAGGGAAATGGAAAGCTCTTCGTTATTGACGGCGGTCTTTCCAAGTCTTACCAGCCGAAGACGGGAATCGCGGGCTACACCCTGATCTTCAATTCCCACCACCTTGCCCTGGCGGAGCACAAGCCTTTTGACCGGAACCATGAAAACACGCCGAAAGTCATGATCGTAGAGAAGATGAAAAAGCGTGTGATGGTTGCGGACACGGATACAGGAAAAGAGCTTGCGGCGAAGATCGCGGACCTCAAGGAGCTCGTGGCAGTGTACCGCGGCGGCATCATTAAAGAAAAACTGGAGTAAAATTACATGAACAAGGACGAATTTTTAAGACGCCTGGAGGAAGCACTCTCGGGTGAGGTCCCGGCGTCGGTCATCCGCGACAACCTGAATTATTACGCGGATTATCTTTCCCAGGAACTCGGGAAAGGACGTACCATGGACGAGATCATAGAGGAGATCGGCGAGCCGAATATCGTGGCCCGAACGATCATCGATTCCGCTGAGGCGGCGGGAGAGACCGGAGACGGTTATGGAAGTTTTGAGGACGCGTCCCCGCGGGGCGATGACAGAAGAAGCACTTACAGCCAGGAAAGTTATCAGAACGGCTCCGCGCCGAATATCCATTATTTCGATCTGAATAAGTGGTACTGGAAATTAGCCCTTGTTGTGATCCTGTTCCTTGTGATCTCTGTTGTGTTCAGCATTATGGGCGGCGTGTTCTATCTTCTGATCCGGTTCTCTGGACCGATCTTAATGTGCCTTATTATTTATTGGCTTGTTAAGAACTTCCGTGGCAGGTAATAAAACAGATATTAAGAAGAAATGAACAGGCGACCGTGAATGCGAGCTGCAGATACAGGCACAGAAAATGGCGGATCAGTTCATGGATTTAAAGACGAAAATGTCCGAAAAACCCTGATTTTACTGAAAAAATCAACAGATTACAGGATGTTACAATTGAAATAAGTTATGTAAACATGTGCGGCGCTCTCTGCGGGGGAACGCCGCATTTTTGCCACATTTTTGGCGGTTTTTGCCTAAATTATTAAGAGTTTATGAATTCCTTCATATGTATTGACAAAAGTGGCTGTGAGAAATATAATTTGTTCGTAACAAGATTTAACATATTTGTAACAAACATTACAAATCATTAAAGTTTAAGATAAGAGGACATCAATGACAAAAAAACTTTTCAGAACTTTAAAGATCACTTGCTTATGCATGGCTTTAACTGCAGCCCTTCCGATCGTTTCTTTCGCGGACGAGACGACAGCAGCTGTAAAAGAAGACAAGATGGTAGTAAAGATCATCCACCTCGATGAAAACGGAAACCTGTTGGAAGAGGACAAGCAGACAGCGCCAGAAGAAACAGAGAGTTCTGAAGAGACGACAGATAAAGAAGAAGCAAATGCTGATGAGGCAGACTCCGATGAGGAGGAAGCGGCTGAGGCAGAAGCCGACGAGGCAGAGGCAGAACTTGAGGCAGCTATCGAAGTTGAGAATGATCTCCGTTCCGAAATTGTTACATATGCGCTCCAGTTCGTAGGAAACCGCTACAAATACGGCGGAACAAACCCGAATACTGGTGTCGACTGTTCTGGATTTACCTCCTATGTAATGCGTCACGCAGCAGAAGTGGAACTTCCGCATTCTTCCGGCGGACAGTCTCGTATGGGCCGTCAGGTAAGCAGCTCCGAGATGCGCCCGGGCGATATTATCTGCTACGGATCCGGAAAGAGGATCAACCATGTTGCTCTCTACATCGGAAACGGACAGATCGTACATGCCTCCACAGAGAGAACCGGAATCAAGGTTTCCAGATGGAACTACCGCACACCGGTGAGAATCGTAAATGTACTTGGCGATTAACCTGAAAATTGGATAAAGGATAAAAAGGATTAAAAAAGTGCTCTTTACAGCAGATCGTTAGGATTGCTGCAGAGAGCATTTTTTTACTGCGATACATTCGAAAGAGGTCGTCAGCAGCAGATTTATACTATCTTCTCTGACGGTTCCCAGCATGAAGAATAAGCTTAAACACTCCTGCCTGTTCCAAGGTTTTCGCCACGAGGAAGAAGATCAGGGAGTCCACCGGCCACTGGATCAGGTTCTTGATGGCGCGGGCTGGCAGAATTGCTAAAAATCCCTTTCCGTTTAAGAGCGTCAACCAGTAAGTGCCGAGGACGATGTTGCAGAGAACGATCACCACGAGCTTTGCCGTGAGGATCCGCGGCAGGGAAAGGTTCTTTTTATAGAAGAACAGGCCGTAGATAAACGCCGCAAGCATCGCGTTGAACGTAAAGCCCGGCATAAATCCGCCGTCCGGCTTCAGCATAAACTTGATCACATCCATAGCGCCGCCGAATAATCCGCCGACGACCGGGCCGAACAGATAATCCACCAGCATATTTGGGATCGAACCAAAGCCGATCTTTAAGTTTGGTGTGATCTTAAAGGAGTAGTATCCAAGTACAACGGACAGCGCGCCGAACATGGCGCAGGTAGTGATAGTGGTGACCTTCTTGAATTCACGGGATGATTCAAAAATCCTGGAAAAGAGGTCGTTCGAGCTTTTTTGCATAAAAAATACCTCCTTTGCAGATTCTCGGACCACAACAGGAGATAATAGACGGAGCTATCTTCTGATGCAGCGGGATGCGATATGTGCACCGCGGGAAATTCCCTTCGTCCTGCCAGCAACTCCCTGTCTGGCGGGCACTTGACGCGCACACGTCTACTCTGCATGTTTGTTTGATTTTCAGGGCGGTCAGCGCCCCTGATGCAATTACAGTATCATGAATGGTGCGGAATGTAAAGGGTGAAATAAGGAAAAAACGGAAGAAAGGCGAAAATCAGACGGAACATGTACCCGGAAAACGCAGGCGGGTCGAAACTATACGGCCGAAAAGCTTTTTTGACGAAAGAATGTGGAAAAAATTTACGTAATTTCGGTGTTTTGATATATATACTTTTTGAAAACACTGATTTATAATACAGCAAGTTCGTTTGAAACATGTAGACCATGGGAAACGTATGTCAGAGAGTCAGGAAGATTCAACCGGAACCATGATTTACAGAACATAAAAACTGAGTAAAATGACACAGGAGAGTTACATATGCAGAAAAGTGAGGTAAAGGATCTGACAGTCGGATCGCCAATGAAGCTGATCTTAAGCTTTGCAGTTCCGATGCTGCTGGGATTTCTTTTTCAGCAGTTTTATAACATGGTAGACACGATCATTGTCGGAAAATGCCTGGGGGTATCGTCCCTGGCGGCAGTTGGTTCGACGGGTTCCATCAACTTTATGATCATCGGTTTCTGTACCGGTGCCTGCAGCGGATTTGCGATCCCGGTGGCGCAGAAGTTCGGCGCGGGTGATTATACGGGAATGAGGAAGTTCGTGGCGAACGCCGGATGGCTCTCAGCGGTGTTTGCGGTGGTCATGACGACGATCGTCGGACTGCTCTGCATGAACATTTTACAGTGGATGAACACGCCGGAGGACATTATCCAGGGCGCCTATGATTACATTTTTGTGATCTTCCTTGGAATCCCGGTCACATACCTCTATAACATGCTGGCGGGCATCATCCGAAGTCTGGGCGACAGCAAGACACCGGTCTACTTCCTGCTCCTGTCCTCCCTCATGAACATCGGTCTCGACTTTTTTACGATCCTGGTCCTTGGCATGGGCGTTGGCGGACCGGCTCTGGCGACGGTCATCTCCCAGGGAATCTCCGCGGTACTGTGCCTGATCTACATGATCAGGCATTACCCGATCCTTCATATGAAAAACGGCGAGTGGAAGCCAGACGGAAGAATGCTCGGCACCCTCTGCAGTATGGGAATCCCTATGGGACTCCAGTATTCCATCACGGCCATCGGCAGCGTTGTGCTCCAGACGGCGGTAAACTCCTTAGGTTCCATGGCGGTTGCGGCGGTATCCACAGGAAGCAAGGTCAGCATGTTCTTCTGCTGTCCGTTTGACGCACTGGGCGGAACCATGGCGACCTACGCGGGACAGAACGTGGGAGCGAAGAAGCTGGACCGCGTGAAAGAGGGACTGAAGGCGGCGAGTCTGATCGGAATCATTTACTCCGTGATCGCATTTGTGATCCTGTTCTTCGGTGGAAAGTATATCGCGCTGCTCTTCATGGACGCGGACCAGACGGAGATCATCGGGCGCGTAGCGATGTTCCTTATCGGAAACAGCATGTTCTACATACCGCTTACCTTTGTGAATGTGGTGCGTTTTACGATCCAGGGAATGGGATTCTCCACATTCGCGATCCTCGCGGGTGTCTGCGAGATGGCGGCACGATCTCTCGTGGGCTTCTGCCTCGTTCCGGTATTCGGCTTCCTTCCGGCATGCTTTGCGAGCCCGTTAGCGTGGATCTTCGCGGATGCTTTCCTGATCCCGGCGTTCTTCCACTGTATGAAAAAATTAAAAGTTCTTTTCGGGGAAGCTGCATAATCGTTCGGGAACGGACCATACTAGAGGATGCAGCGGCGGAAAATGTCCGCGGCTTGAAAACCACTCTAGGAGGTACGAAAAAATGGCAAGAAACAGCTATGATATGGACGACAACATGAAGAGCAGCGAGTCTGAGACCTACGATAAGACAAAGAATCAGAGCAGAAACAGCCAGAACCGTTCTGAAAACAGCAGCCAGAATCGCACAAGAAACAGTTCCAGGGACTCTATGGATAATGGCAGAAACTGCAAGAGATAAAAAGATGTGGATGTGAAGACAGCACACATTCGCAGAATATGATGAAAGCGGCGGCAGGAGCAGAACCTGCCGCTGTTTTTATGTAACAGGGAATTCCTGGGAAATCCCTGTTACATAAAAAGGCACTAACACGCCAAAGATGCGCACTCGCGCGAGGATGCAGATTGTCGCAAGCGACCGCGCGAGGTGCGAGAATGTGCCAAGGCACATTTTTTGTGTGTAATAGTGTACATAGAACCTGTCCGGACCGCCCGGCATACCTTACATTAAGGATATGTTTCAGGAGAAGGTATATGTTTCGGACGATTTCGGTGCAACAGTTGGAGTATCTTCTGGACGGGGAGCGGACATTCACCTTGTTGGATGTGCGGGAGCAGAGGGAATATGAGGCAGGACATCTCCTGGGGGCTGTGAACCTGCCTTATGAGCGGCTGGATGAAGTGGAGGCGGAGATTCCGAAAGACCGCCCTGTGGTCATCTACTGCGCCTACGGGGGCCAGAGCCTGCTTGCGGCGAGGAAGCTTGCAGGGTGCGGGTATGACGCGGTGAATGCACTTGGGGGACTTCATTATTATAGAGGGAAGTATTATGTGAGATGTAAAGAGTAGCACATTCTTGCACCGAACGCGGTTATCAGTGATAAGCTGCATCCGGGAGCCAGGCTTATTGTATAAGCAGTTCGGAAAAAATGCGGAATGTAAGTCTGCTTTGAGGTTCGGCAGGGATTGACAGGGACGCTGCAAACCCTTAAAATTAAATGGAATATGACCATTTGGCGTAAGTCATGGATGGCGCGAAACTATGAAAATACAGTAACTGCTAAGATACCAGGCAGTTACATGACACATCAGAACGGAGAAAATCAGATTGAATACATTTGAATTAATCGTCCCATGCCATTTCGGCCTGGAGGCAGTCATGAAAAAGGAGATCCTGGATCTCGGATATGAGGTCAGCCAGGTGGAGGATGGCCGTGTGACGTTTATCGGCGATGCGGAGGCGATCTGCCGCGCCAATATTTTCCTCAGAACGACAGAGCGCGTGCTCTTAAAAGTCGGCAGCTTCCACGCGGAGACCTTCGAGGATCTGTTCCAGGGAACCCGCGCGATCCCGTGGGAGGAATATCTCCCGAAGGACGCGAAATTCTGGGTCGCAAAGGCGTCCTCCATCAAGAGCAAGCTTTTCAGCCCGTCTGACATCCAGTCCATCATGAAAAAAGCCATGGTGGAGCGGATGAAAAAGGCGTACGGGATCGAGTGGTTCCCGGAAAACGGCGCGAGCTTCCCGCTCCGTGTCTTCCTTCACAAGGACACGGTGACAGTGGCTCTCGACACCACCGGCGAGTCCCTGCATAAGCGCGGCTACCGCACACTGACGAGTAAAGCACCGATCACGGAGACGCTGGCGGCGGCTCTCATCATGCTGACCCCGTGGAAGAGCGACCGGATCCTCGTGGACCCGTTCTGCGGAAGCGGCACCTTCCCCATCGAGGCGGCGATGATCGCGGCAAATATGGCACCGGGAATGAATCGTGAGTTCCTGTCCGAGGACTGGAAGCACCTGATCCCCAGAAAATGCTGGTATGACGCCATGGACGAGGCGAACGATCTCGTGGATCTCTCCGTCCAGACGGATATTCAAGGATATGATATCGACGGTGATATCGTCCGTGCGGCGAGAGCGAACGCGAAGGCAGCAGGAGTCGATGAGCTGATCCATTTCCAGCAGAGATCCGTCAGCGACCTGAGCCACCCGAAAAAGTACGGCTTCCTGATCACGAACCCGCCGTACGGTGAGCGAATTGAAGATAAAAAGAATCTGCCGGAGTTATATAAGACCATCGGCGAGCGCTTCGCGGAGCTGGATTCCTGGTCTGCCTATATCATTACGGCTTACGAAGACACCGAGCGGTATTTCGGCCGTAAGGCGGATAAGAATCGGAAGATCTACAATGGTATGATGAAGACCTACTTCTACCAGTTCTTAGGACCGAAACCACCGAGAAAGCGTGAGGACAGAAGAGAAGAGAGATAACAGAACGGCAGTAGACACACAGAGATGACAAAAATGCCGATTGCAGGCAGAAACGCAGGTAAGCGGATATGAGAAGTCGAAGAAGAAAAGGGCGCAGAAACAGGGACGGTCTGTGGATCTGCGGGATCGCGGTGCTGGCAGCCGGGGCTGTCTTTACAGCGAGGACAGAGATCCTGGATCTGGTAACCACAGAGATCGCCTTTGTGTTGGATCCGAAACAGGAAGGCGGAGAGAAAGAATCTGACCAGGATATTGCGGAGCGTGTGGAAAGCACGGACGGCGGTAAGGAAACGCTGACAGATGGCGGCGTAGATCTGGCAGAAACAGATGAAGCGGGAGCTGATCCTGACCAGAAGAATACAGATGCAGGAACGGAGGCTTCCGGCAGCGGAAATTCGGATCCGGAAGCCATAGAACTCCCCTCATCCTATGACATCCGTGACCATCGGACCGTCTCCGTCTCCGACCAGGGAGATCTTGGCACATGCTGGGCGTTTGCGGCGTTAAAGGCGGTGGAGACCTCCATGCCGGAGTCCATGGCGGTGCCGCTCTCGGCGGACCACATGTCGATCCATAACAGTTTTGGGATCAGCCAGAATTCCGGCGGCGATTACAGTATGGCGATGGCGTACCTTTTAGCCTGGCAGGGACCTGTCTCTGAGGAGGATGATCCCTATGGGGACAGCACTTCGCCGGACGGTCTTGCACCTGTCTGCCATGCCCAGGAGATCCGGATCCTGCCGGAACGGAATTACGACGCGGTAAAACGGGCAGTGTATTTATATGGCGGTGTCCAGACGTCCCTCTACCTCCCGTCAGAAAACCGGGTGAGTGATGAGGATGTCTGCTACAAAGGCAGCGAAGAACCGAACCATGACGCGGTGATCATCGGATGGGATGACAACTATCCGAAAGAAAAATTTGCATCGACCCCGGAATCGGACGGAGCGTTCCTCTGCGTGAACAGCTGGGGAGAGAACTTCGGAGACGGCGGCTTTTTCCATGTGTCCTACGAGGACAGCTGGATCGCGGAGAGCGGAATCTCCTACTGCGGCATCGGACCGGCGGACAATTTCGACAGGAATTACCAGAGCGACCTCTGCGGCTGGACCGGGCAGATGGGATTCGGCGAGCCTGAGGCCTGGATGGCAAACGCGTATACAGCGGAGTCGGACGAGACACTGGAGGCGGTGGGCTTCTACGCTACGGCACCGGACACGGAGTATGAAGTGTATGTGTTTGACGGGGACAGCTTCCGTGAACATGTGGAAAATAATGTGAAATTCCAGACGGACAGTGGAAAAGTCCTGGCATCCGGGACACTGCTGGATACGGGATTTTATACAGTGAACCTGGCAAAGTCCCAGGAACTGGATGCAGGCGAAATGTTCGTTGTGGCGGTAAGGATCCGCACGCCTGGGACGACGCAGCCGGTGGCGGTGGAGTATGCTGGGGGCGGACGGACCGGAAATATTGACATAGGCGACGGCGAGGGGTATATTAGTTTCGACGGCTCTTTGTGGGAACGGACGGAGACATCCAAGAGATGCAACGTGTGCCTGAAGGCCTACAGCCGGAAAATTGGAAAGTGAGAGATACATGGAACATAAAATTGTTTTTGCAACATCAAATGCCGGAAAAATGCGGGAGATCCGCGAGATTTTAAAAGACCCCGGGGCGGAGATCCTGTCCATGAAGGAAGCCGGTGTTGACATTGATATTGTTGAGGATGGAGATACATTCGCGGCAAATGCGTTAATTAAGGCAAAAGCCGTGTGGGAGAAGACAGGCGGGATCGTTCTGGCAGATGACTCCGGTCTTGTGATCGATGCGTTGAACGGGGAGCCGGGCGTTTACTCCGCGCGCTACATGGGAGAGAAGACTTCCTATGAAATTAAAAACTGGAACCTGATCCACCGCCTTGATGGTGTTCCGGAGAAAAAGCGCACGGCGCGTTTCGTCTGCGTGATCGCGGCAGTTCTCCCGGATGGAAGAACCCTGACAGCGGAGGGAACCATGGAGGGTGTGATCGCCCATGAACCGGCTGGCGCAGGCGGATTCGGCTATGACCCGATCCTGATGCTGCCGGAGTACGGAAAGACATCGGCGGAGATCACCATGGATGAGAAGAATGCCATCAGTCACCGCGGAAAAGCGCTTCGGGCGATGAAGAAACGTCTTGCAGAAGAGATCGGAGAATAAAGTATGAAAATTCTGATCGTGAGCGATACCCACAGAAGAGATGGAAATCTCAGGGAAATTATTGAGAAACAGTCCCCGTTCGATATGCTGATCCACCTGGGCGATACCGAGGGCAGCGAGGCATATTTTAAGGAATGGGTAAATAATGATAACTGCGTGATCCGCGTGGTGCGCGGAAATAATGACTTCTTCTCCCAGACAGACAGGGAGAAGGAGATCTCGATCGGAAAATACCGGGCATTTCTGACCCATGGCCATATGTACGGCGTATCTTTCGAGCTGGAGACGATCAAGGAAGAGGCGAGAGCCAGAAAAGCCGATATCGTCATGTTCGGACATACCCACAAGCCGCATCTGGAGTACTGTGAGGACGGGCTTGTTGTATTGAACCCGGGAAGTCTCTCCTATCCGAGACAGGACGGAAGAAAGCCGTCCTACATGCTGATGGAGCTTGATCGGAACGGTGAGGCACATTATACGGTCTGTTATGTGGATCAGGACAGGGATATTCCGTCGGGACTTTATTAGGTGGAAATAGAAATAATTGGCACAAAGCAGATAAAATCAGAAAGCAGCTTTCGAAGAATAAGTTCGGAGCTGCTTTTTGTATGAAATCAGATAGCTGCCTGCGCAGAAAGTGCGTATGCAGCCAATTGTAGAAGAAATGCCGCCGGAACGGAGATAGTGGAGGATTCAGCCTCGAATAAAGCCTCGAATAAATAAAAAAAGTGGTTGACAATCCAACCTATCTACGGTATAATTTTAAACGCATTTAGTGAACTTTTGTTTTTAAATGCTTTGTGAAATCCCCGGGGTGTGGCTCAGCTTGGCTAGAGCGCCTGGTTTGGGACCAGGAAGTCGCAGGTTCGAATCCTGTCACCCCGATTTTTATCGAAAAAAGATAAAAAACTTGTTGACAAATGAGCGGATCTGAGATATAATCTACTGGTCAGCGAAAAAAAGAAAAATTTTCCTGCGGGTGTAGTTCAATGGTAGAACACCAGCCTTCCAAGCTGGATACGTGGGTT
>ERZ833515.2335-NODE-2335-length-11112-cov-1.833137_pt1 | contig 11112 bp, 11 predicted proteins | sample MGYA00519949_ERZ833515 | MGnify/ENA primary metagenome ERZ833515 (study PRJEB31850, sample SAMEA3708741) | human gut metagenome | biome: human gut; feature: human-associated habitat; material: faeces | place: China | collected 2014 ...
AGATATATACCTGCAAAGGGTACTCAGTATCGTATACCCGGGCTGTTAATATAACTGACAGGATTAGTAAGGATATATTCCCGAAATGAAACCAGCGATACTGTTGAAGATACCGGGAAACAGTGATGCCTGAAGAAAATGTCCATTTGCCTCGAGTATAAATAAAAATCCAGAATAAAGACGTAATGATACACATTGTCAGTATAACGGGTAATATTGCAAAAATAAATGATGGTGCGCTCATTATTAAATCTCCATCTGTATGGTAATGCTTAAATCTTTACGGGGTGAGGGCGATGAAGAAGGTGACAGAAATGTATCATTATGGATTCAGCGACATATAGAAAAAGCTAAACGCGATCATTGATACTGAAAAATAATATATCCATGAGTAGAAAAATATGAATTTCGGAGATGGTTTCTGCTGTCTCCTGTTTTTCAGGGGAGCCTGTGGGTCGAATGTTATCAGCGTCATTACAGGATACCCTTTCATAAGAATAAAAATATAGACGCATAAATGAGCGTAAAGAGGTAACCTGTCCTGCCAGAACAGAATCATCATTATGACGGCAAGATGAAATGTCGTTACATTGATATAATAAAACCGGTCAGAGTGACGGGTGATATAGTTATAAGCAGAAAAAGTATGCTCATGGAAATATCTCTGTCAAATAACAGGGGGATATATATGCAGAGATAATCTCCATGTGGCCGGTATCAAAAAAATCACTTTTCCCCGATGCAGTGTCAAAGTCAACGTGGGTGAACTTGTGTACATCCTGCCATACGGCGAAACAGACAGGACAGGTAACAGGTAGTTTACCTTCAGCTATTTTTTCGCAGCTTTCAACCAGTTGCTGCGCCGTGTTGTATCTGACGTTATAGCCATTTGTGCAAAGCGTTTCATACCCATGAGCTCCTGTAACTATATGTGTGGCGATTCTTTCATGGACTCTTCCATTAATTAATAATTGTTCACGCGTTGTGATTGTTCTCATGCCTGTTTCTCCGTTGGTCATAACAGAAAATAATCTGCATTCCTGAAAAATATCGCGGTTGTGAAATATTTAATTTTTACCCTCCTTTTATGGGGGGTAAAAAGCAGGCTGTCAGGCTATAACTGAACGCGGTCCCTGGATTTTGGTGCTAATGTCACATCTTTCCATTCGCAGCTGCTTCCGGGTATACGCTCTTTGCGTCGTATTATACGGGAGTTCTGGCACACAATAATTAAGCCATTGTCTGCCGTCTGAAATGGCATTATAGCGATGTTTATATCTTCTGTTGCAGGAATATAACTGACTTTCTTTTCACATGTATTGGTGTATATGACAACTCTGAATTTTTCTGCGGACATTTTCAATCCTCTTTTAAACCAGAATATCCCGTGAGGGCATTCTTTGTGAAAAAGATGCCGGAAAAATTCCGGCACGGGGATTAAACCTGTTGTGGTTCCGGGGTATCCGGAGCGGTTACCGGTTCGCTGACATCCGGAACCTTTTCCGGGGCAGGCATGACCAGTGGGCGTGTCAGGGCGGTAAGTCCTTCACCGGATAACCCCACCTCTTTCAGCAGGGAGTCGATGAGTGGCGCCTGTGTACGGTAAGCCAGAGCGGCGGTTACTGCCTGTTCAGCGAGATTTCCGCCACTTATGCCGGTTGTTGCTGTTTTACCGCTGGGAACACCGCCATTCAGGCCATCCACCTGAATGATTTTAATGCCGTCAATGGATTTCATTGGTTCTGTGGACTTCTCTATGACGGCAGGTAATGCATCCAGCAGGGCAAGACGGAAGCGGAGGCTGGTCTGCTCATCAGAAAGCACGTTAATGGCATCGTTCAGTGCGCGCTGTGCTTCTGCTTCTGCCAGACCTTTCTGACGGGTGGCCTCCGCCAGTTCAATAATTGCTGCTGCCTGGAGTTCGGCTGCTTCTTTTTCAGCCTGTGCGCGAACCGTCAGTTCAACCGCTTTCGTTTCTGCTTCCTGAGCGGCAGCAATCAGGGCAACCTGTTTGGTACGGTCGGCCTCCGCTGTCTGGCGGGTGGTTTCCACATCCTGCTGGGCCTGTACGGCTTCAGCCAGTGCTTTACTTGCCCGGGCCTCTGCCTGTGACTGCTCTTCCGATTTTGCTGCCACGGCAATGGCTCTGGCCTGGCTGGCGATTTCAGTTGCCTGCTGTTGCTCTATTTCCCGTATGGCCACTTCCCGTTCGGCTTCGACCTGGCGGGTACGCACTATCTGCTGTCGTTCGATTTCGGCTTCCTCTATCTTACGTTCAGCCAGAATTCGCGCGGATTCTGCTTCACGACGTCGTTCAGCTTCAATAGCAGCAATACTGGCACTCTGCTCTGCCGTACGGGTTTTTACCCGTTGTTGTTGCTCCAGAGTCATGAAGGCTTCCTGCTGTTCAATCTCCAGACGTCGGGAGAGTGCATCCCGGTTTTTTTCCCTGATGGCCACTTCAACATCCTGCTCAACTTCGTTGCGTTCGCGACGACGACGTTCAGTTTCCTGGGTCAGAAGCGTCAGCCCCTCTGCGTCAAAGGCATTGTCAGGATTAAAATGTTCTCGTGCGGTCTGGTTGAAACTTGTCAGCGACACACTTTCAAGCTCCAGACCGTTTTTGGATAAGTCTTCCGCAACGGTGTTCTGCACACCCTGAACAAAGTTCTCGCGGGCATCCTGTAAATCCTGCATGCTCATTCTGGCCGCCGTGGCCCGTAGGGCATCAACAAATTTATCCTCGACCAGACTACGCAGATCGTCAGGTGTGAGCGTGCGTTGTCCCAGCGTCTGGGCTGCAGTGGATATTCCTTCGGCTGATGGTTTTACCCGAAGAAAAAAGGCAACGGCAACATCAACACGCATACGGTCGCGGGTTATGAGACTTTCAGCCGCTGCACGACTGACTTCCAGCTTCAGGGTGTTCATGTTGACGGGAATTGTTTCGTGAAAAATGGGCATAACAATTGCACCGCCACTCATTACCACTTTTTGGCCTCCCAGACCTGTGCGGACAAAGGCCTGCTCTGCCGATGCCCGGCGGTACAGGCGGGAAAATATCAGCCCGATAACGAACAGGGTGAGGACCAGCGCTATAACGGTAAACAACCATCCCGGAAGATTAAACATAGTGAGAACCTCTGTATATGTCGGGATTAAAGAACATCCGGCCAGGGATTCAGTTCGCCCAGCCAGCGGGAACCGGAAAGACGGCAGACAATAATCACTTTGTCTCCTCGTCTGAATTCTTTCCCGGCCTCCGGCTCCAGCAACAGGTAATGAACCTGCCCGAAGCGGTCTGTGAAGCGACCTTCACAGGGGGAACCCGCCACTGCGTGATAACCGGTGATGGTGGCCATACAGCCGATGAATGCCTCCTCGGTGAGCGCCGTTGTTTCATCACGGGGTAACCAGGGGGCAATCAGTCTGCCGGTGCGGTGTACGAGAGGACATGTCAGCAGCAGGCAAAGTGGTGTAAGGAGAATGTTCGGGGCAGGAGCCTGCAGCAGATGAATAATAAGACCCTGCAGGAGAATGCCGGATATACCAAAAAAACCTGCCAGCATACAGAGGACGATCAGCAGGGGGATCCGTCCGATGTTCAGCCAGTCCAGCGCCTCTCCTGTCAGACCCTCCGGTAAATCAGGTGTATCCATAGCTGAAGAGAGGGAGTGTCCGCAGAGCAGGGCGATAAGTTCAGCGATACCAGTAAGCAGAACAAAAGTCAGGGCTGCCAGATAGGGTGCGTTATACGCGGTAAGTAACGTCAGTGTCATTTTTCCTCCTGTGGCAGGTCAGTCAAACAACATTATGGCGTGAAGCTTCCGCTTCTTTAATTGTCAGAAGAAGCATATCGTCAGTCATCAGAAGACAAGGGGATGTCTGCAGGAGGGGATGATAACAACAGAAGCCTCACGCCGGAATGCGCTTTATGACAACCGGAGAGGACGGATAATAAAAATGGGACATCCACATCAGCAAACCGCGATTTGCGAAAAAAAGTCAGCGGAGAGTGGCTGCCGTTGTGGCTGTCCCGGTATTTCAGTGTAAAAGCAGACTGTTGTCCATGCCCCATTCCTCTTCCGCTAAACCTGAATGGCCCACATGAAGAATGCGTGACAGCATATTTCTGCCGCTGCCGTTCAGACTGCATTCGCGCCCGTGTGCGAGCATAAAACCTTCATCCCGGAATATCTCTTCAACCTCAGACGTGTTGATGGTGGCCGGATGGATTAATGAAAATGCCACCGGTCTGATCATTCTGCCCGTGGTGGAAAAGGTGTCCCCGGTGCTGTTCAGCTGCAGGATATGACGTTTCCCGGTCTGTGCGCGGGAAAGTGTCTCACTCAGTAACTGGTCATTCCATGCGCACGTGCCAATCTGCCATCCCAGACTCCTGCACGTGGCAAGCGCTGCTCGGAAGCGGTACAGGTCATACAGTGCTGCGTTGTGGCCACTTTCCAGCAGTGATTTCAGCGTGTTCTCTACCGGTATGTCCGTATTGGTGGCCAGCAGTTTGCGCAGGGCGGTGAACTCTTCAGGCATCCCCCTGAACTCACTCATCTGTCGGGCGGAATCAAGCCAGTTCAGCAGGAAGCGCCGGCGACGTCGTTCATTGTTGATGCTGTCCGGGGAGGTGGAGAGCGCTTCAAGCATATTCTCCAGTAACTGAATGACAGGGTTTTCCGGGGATTGAATGGTCATAACGATGTCCTGAAAAAAAATGCCCGGCAGCCGCTCTCCGTACACGCAGGTGTCACCGGTGCCGGGCATTGGGGAAAAGATGGGGAAAAAAAGCCCGGCCATAAAGGCCGGGAAAAGTCGTCAAATTAAGACAGCAATTTTCATGTCAACGCTCCGTCATCAGATACCAGGTGCAGGAGCAGGGCGATCCTCGACTCCGGCAGAGGCTGTGCATCAAGCCGGAGGAGGTACTGGTAACGCGCTTTTGTCAGCCAGAGGGTGGAGGCAGCATCCAGCTCCTCCCTGGCTGCCGGATTGAGCGCAGGATCCGGGTACACTTTCATCAAAGACTGAACGATATCCTCCCTGACGGTTTTGATTTCACCGGCCATTTTCACGAAGTCCAGAAAGGCACTGTGACGGCGAAGGTGAGTGAAGCTGTGGCTTTCGGGGTCTGCTTTCAGGAAAAAGTAACCGGGAAACACGGCGTGTATATGTCGACGGTAACCACAGACTTTATCCGTGCGGCGGACCTTTTTCAGTATCAGGGGTGTCCAGGGAAGGACGTGTTGTTCGGAAAGCCAGGAAAAGAGATGTTCGCGGTTTTTGCCGGCAGGGATGTACTGTGCCAGATACCAGTTGCGTTGATGTAATTCACTGATATTCAAAATCCGGAACGCTCCGCGAAAATCGATCCCCGCAGGGGGGCTTCGATGTTGTTGTGAACGGCGAATACATAAAGCATGTGTCGGAAACAGCGGCTGACCCTCGTTCAGCCCGGCCTGCAGTTCTGACAGACACATGATTTACGCACTCTTGTAAGCCTTGTGGACGGTTTCGAGGCGGGCGAAAACCGACAACTCCTGCAAACAGGATTAATGGCTGGAAAATATATTACATAAGGATGTATCTGTGGCAAGAGCGAAGATAAGCAGTTGAATAAATCGTTATATTTGAAAGTACAGAATATTGTTCTATATTTGATGTTGTGTGCGGGATATTAGATCGTTTAAAAATTTTAGGCGATCTCTTCTACTGGAAAAGAAGAAAAAAGCAGCATAAAAGATCGTTTGTGAAATTGTTCATTTTTTTGACAGAGTTCAAAAAAACGACGCTTTTTAGGGGGTTAAAGAGGGCAACTGTAACCCTGAGAAATCGTGTCGGCTTTTCAAAGCGGTGGAAAAGGGGTATATTGCGGAGCGTTATGCAGTGACTTTTGGGATCCTCACGATCCGGAAAGTCAGAAAACGGCAGGATGCGCCATAAGGCATTCAGGATGTATGGCAGAAACGACGGCAGTTTGCCGGGGCCGGAAGGCTGAAAAAAGTTTCAGAAGACCATAAAGGCGAAACCCCCATAAACTTTCCTCTGACTTTGGCGGGCCGGAGAAAGATTATGGGGGCATCACGAATACGGGATAAGTATATATGAAACCGTGTCAGAGATTCAACCCTTCGCAGTGCATTAACGCACGGCAATCTGTTCCCGCCATAAGCGACAGCTTGTGGCGGCCCTGAACCAGACCTCATTTACTGAAAGCACATACCGTCAGGTAAAGAACCCGAATCCGGTCTTCACACCCCGTGAAGATGCCGGAACGCTGAAGTTCTGCGAAAAACTGATGGAAAAGGCCGTGGGCTTCACCTCCCGTTTTGATTTTGCCGCGCATGTGGCGTATGCACGTTCGCGCGGCCTGCGCCGGCGTATGCCGCCGGTGCTGCGCCGAAGGGCGATTGATGCGCTGCTGCAGGGGCTGTGTTTCCACTATGACCCGCTGGCCAACCGCGTGCAGTGCTCCATCACCACGCTGGCCATTGAGTGCGGACTGGCGACGGAGTCTGAGGCCGGGAAACTCTCCATCACCCGTGCCACCCGTGCCCTGAAGTTCCTGGCTGAGCTGGGGCTGATAACCTACCAGACGGGATACGATCCGACAATTGGCTGTAATATCCCGACCGACATCCCGTTCACGCCGGCACTGTTTGCCTCACTCGATATCTCAGAAGAGGCAGTGGCTTCCGCACGCCGCAGCCGCGTGGAATGGGAAAACAGGCTGCGCAAAAAGCAGGGGATGGATGCGCTGGGTATGGATGAACTGATAGCGAGGGCCTGGCGTTTTGTGCGCGAGCGTTTCCGCAGTTATCAGGCAGAGCTTAAGTCCCACGGCATGAAACGTGCCCGTGCGCGCCGCGATGCAGGCAGGACCCGTCAGGACATTGTCACCCTGGTGAAACGGCAGCTGACACGTGAAATCGCGGAAGGGCGTTTCCGCGGAAGCCTGGAGGCCGTGAAGCGCGAAATCGACCGTCGCGTGAAGGAACGCATGATAATGTCGCGGAACAACAACTACACACGGCTGGCCACTGCCTCACCCTGAGTTTGACCTCATCTGAATAATCCTGCCTGCGCCGGAGGCTTCCGCACGTCTGAAGCCCGGCGACGCACAAAAAAGCAGCACAGCACACAAAAAACAGCCTCATCATCTGCCTTCCGGCTCGCCTTGCTCCCCCTGTTTTTCACGCAAAACACGTCTCACAGACGGGGAATTCTGTTTATCCACATTTAACTGCAAGGGACTTCTCAGTAAGGTTACAACCGTTCATGCTATAAAGCGCCAGCCGCAGGCGTTACAGGGTGCAATGTTTCTTTTAAACCCCAGTACTGTATTTCCTTTAAACTACTTAATTACTTCCATTTAAAAAAAAGACCTATTCAGTGCCTGTCCTGTGGACAGACAAATATGCACCTCCCACGCTAACGCGCGGGCCCCGAACCTCACCGTTCTGAAACCACAACAAAAAAGACATCAGGAATAAAAACACCACACAAACGCAGCACCGTGCCCACCCCTCATAACTGAAAAGCGAGACCGCCCCCGCCCGAAGGGCGGGAACAACATCGCTTTTAATTATGAATGTTGTAACTACACAGCATCATCGCTGTCAGTCTTCTGGCTGGATGTACTGAATACACGCTCGTAAGCGGCCCTGACGGCCCGCTAACGCGGAGATACGCCCCGACTTCGGGTAAACCCTCGTCGGGACCACTCCGACCGCGCACATAAGCTCTGTCGTGGCTGAAAGCGGGTATGGCTTAGCAGGGCTGAGGATGGGTAAGGTGAAATCTATCAATCAGTACCGGCTTACGCCGGGCCTCGGCGGTTTTACTCCTGTGCCATATGCTACAACGGAGTACCGCCTTCCATGCCGCTCACGCGGCATCAGAACAATAAAACCAGCATTAAATGTATTTGCAAAAGTATGAGTAATACAGACTTGTTAACCGGTCCTTTCAGAGGTATCTTTAAGACTTGTTAAACAGTCTCAAAGGTACGTTATGCCTAACATCATTCTGTCTGACACCAGTGCAAGTGTCAGTGAACTGAAAAAAAATCCTATGGCTACAGTCAGTGCCGGAGATGGTTATCCTGTCGCCATTCTTAACCGGAATCAGCCGGCATTCTACTGTGTGCCTGCGGAACTCTATGAAAGGATGCTTGATGCGCTGGATGACCAGGAACTGGTGAAACTGGTTACTGAACGCAGCAATCAGCCACTGCATGATGTGGACCTGGACAGTTATTTATGACTTATACAGTAAAATTCAGGGATGATGCGCTCAAAGAATGGCTGAAACTGGATAAATCCATTCAACAGCAGTTTGCGAAAAAACTAAAGAAATGCAGCGAAAATCCTCATATTCCTTCCGCAAAACTGCGTGGATTAAAAGACTGCTACAAAATCAAACTTCGCGCATCGGGGTTTCGTCTGGTCTATCAGGTTATTGATGACATGCTAATTATTGCGGTTGTCGCGGTAGGTAAACGTGAACATAGTAACGTTTATAATCTCGCCAGTGAGAGAATGAGATAGTTATCTTTAAAGCTGACTGATATTACTTTAAAAGTATTTCTGATAGTTATGTTATTTTATTCCACAATACAGAATATTTTCTTTATTCTTTAAGGTCGTTTTTATGATGAAAAATCCATTAGCTTATTTTCATATTGCCACCTTTTTATTGTCAGGTAAAAGTCGTAATCTGTCAGAATACTGGAAAGCCGAAGTCATCATGCGGGATAAGTTTGTCTTACACCGCCTGATAAGAAACGGGTTGCAGAGACAACGAGGCTTTCTGATGTGGTGGCGCCTGGCCAATGAGATGTTTATCTCTGGAAACAAAAAACAAAGGAAATGTGCGATAAAGATAAAAAATGCACTTATGGAACGGTATGGATGTGATATCGGCCTGGGCGCGCGGATTGGTAAAGGCCTCATGTTACCTCATCATGCAGGAATCGTCATTCATGGTAATGTTGATATCGGTGAGAATGTCATTATACGGCAGAATACAACCATTGGTGAAAAGGTTTCTGACAGTAGGGAAAACTATATTGTTATTGGCGATAATGTCGATATTGGTGCCCATACATGTATTATTGGGTTAAATGTGAAAATCGGAAGTAATGTTAAAATCGGGGCAATGTCTTTTATTATGGAAGATGTACCTGATAACTGTACTTATGTCACCAGGAAGGAATCCAGAGTGATAATTTGCGAACAGTAATGAAATACATGTTATCATTCTTCTGTTGGTGACTTTGCCGACTCAGATATATACTATCTGTATGTCGTGCATTATATATTAACGATACGCAGAGGTGTGTATATGGGCAGTGTTACAAAGAAACCGTCACCTGTTGTTATTATTAAGAAAAAAAGACGAATTCTTTCTCATCAGGATGATGCCGTACAGGCAGTTCCTGATGATATAAAACCAGCGCCAGTAATGGAATTTAAAACCGACTCATTACCTCCTGAAATACCAGCCAGAGTGGCCGGTTCCCCGGAACAACAGAAAAAAACAGGACGTAAGAAGAAAAAAAAGAAGAACAATAGATGGAATCATGAGTTTATCCGACACAGTCTGGACTGTGTTAAAAAAACATTCCCTCAGTTACGGGCTGAAGAGGGGGGATATCATGCATTTAAAATAGGCATCTCAAAGGATGTCATGGCTTTTATTTCGGCCAGTCCTGAGTGTGGACTCACTGTAAAAGAATGGAGTTGTGCTGTAAGAATGATTACTGGCGGTTACAAATATCTGCAGCGTATATCAGTCTCAGGTACTCCGCGTTATGGTCTGGATGGCAAAGTTCATGGAACTGTAACGGAGGAAGAAGCGCTGTATGCGCAGGCAAAACTTGAAAAACACACGCAGCGTTATAATGCCAGGATGAAAGAGACAGAAGATGCTCGTTGCAACCAATCATCGACAAACTGTCACACTGGACAGCAATTTGAAGGACGCCTGCATTCATAACGGGGCATAATTATGTGAAGTGCTGTCCCGCTATGGAATCAGAATTGAGTAACGACACGAGGTTTTGATGATTACTGTTATTATTTCTGAGGCGGATGGCTGGCGTGAATGGAAACACCGCGCCCGAACAAAGGATGCACAGACAGCCATCATACGGGCTATGAATAAACATTTTCCACGATCTTACAGTTTTATCCCTGATGATATTGATAATGCACCTGTATTATTTGCAGCTGTAACAAGCTCTATTGCGCTGACTGAGAGTGCAGTTTCCACATTTGAGGATGAGCTTGGATGGAATCGTAAGAAGGCTACACTTGTACTTGCAGTGATCATGGTATTTCTTGGAAGTCTTTCTTGTCTTGGATATGGTCCGCTTGCAAATGTAACTATTATTGGAATGCAGTTTCTTGATTTCTTTGATTTTCTGACAAACTCTGTTATGATGCCGATTGCAGCATTTGCAACCTGTCTTCTGATTTCCAGAGTAATTGGAGTGAAGAAGATTGAAGAAGAAGTTCTTCTTGAGGGAGGAACGTTTAAAAGAAAGAAAATCTTTAATTTTATGATCAAATATCTCTGCCCGATCTTTGCAGTAATCATCCTGTTCAGTTCCGTGGCAAATGCATTTGGCTGGATTTCCATGTAATCATTAAAATACAGAACCCGCAGAATCTCCTGGTAATCGGAGGCTGCGGGTTCTTTTCATATGTAACAGATTCTTTATACTTTTGGCTGATATCTCATATCAGATACATTATAGACAGTGATAAATGCGAGTGGATCTTCACGATTAATAAAGTTCATCAGTTTCTGGTATTCTGTTTTATCAACAATCGTGATGATTTCATTTCGCTTCTGCATATTGTAGGCACCATAGGCTTCGTAAACAGTAGCACCGCTGTGAAGTTCATGGATAATGAAATTCCGGAGTTCTTCTTCCTTTTTGGTAATGATGCATACACGGCGTTTGATATTGTGATTGAAAATAAAATGATCCAGGACAATACCGTTGAAGTATGTTCCCAGAATACTTAAGACAACGGTCTTTTTGTCATAAACAAGTGCAGCAGAAAGAGCAACACACATACCGGAAAGGGACAT
>ERZ833515.2336-NODE-2336-length-11108-cov-25.871528_pt1 | contig 11108 bp, 12 predicted proteins | sample MGYA00519949_ERZ833515 | MGnify/ENA primary metagenome ERZ833515 (study PRJEB31850, sample SAMEA3708741) | human gut metagenome | biome: human gut; feature: human-associated habitat; material: faeces | place: China | collected 2014 ...
ATCATTGATACCTTTGTCAACTCGGTCTACGTCTTTGACGACCGGGTCGTGCTCAATTTCAACTTCACGGACGATTCCAAAACAATCTCCCGTGAAGAGGTGTTGGGTTCGAGTGCTGTGGAGAATGCTCCAGCGATACCTCCGTCCGCTCCATCGTACGGTTCAGATCGATGCAAATGTTTTTTGCGATTTTGTACAGAAAGGGACGGAATGACCCCTGAAATCCACCACAGGAATCCAGCCAGCGCACCGCTTTCAAAAAGGTTTCCTGTGCTGCATCCTGCGCCTGCTGCTCGTCCGCTGTATGCCAACGGCAATAGTTCAGAATTTGTGGATAGTACGCTGTAATCAGAGTGTCCAGCGCACCCGTATCTCCGCTCTGCGCTTTCCGCAGCAATAATTCTGTCTGGATACGGTTCACCCCCCTTCCTGTCTATTAAAACGTCCCATATCATCAAAATGATTTCTGTTTTTTCAAAAATTTCAAATAATTGCCTTTATTATGTTCTTATAGCTTTATCATAATAAAGAGCCTTGTGTTTTTCCTTGTCAAGAGGGCTGGCACCGTCCAGTCCTCTCTCTTTTTGCCAAAGTTTTCATTGTTTTTTCTTGCAAGCTGGAGGGACCACGCCCCGACAAGTTCACGGTTTGACGTAAAATTCGGGTGTGTGGCGGATGGGTGTAGACCTGCAAAGGGCTGCATCAGAAAGTGGGTTCACGGATTTTTAAACGGACAGCCGGAACTTTCCACCGTAAAAGAAGCAAATGTGAAGAACATGGAGGTTTCCCTATGAACAAACTGCTTTCCTGTCGCTTCAATATGGACATCAACCGGGTGGAAGCCCAATTCGAGGATGAAACCGTCCTTGCCCTCGACTGCATTGCCATTGAGGACGAGTACGGCAACACCCCGGCACAGCGGGCAGAACTGGACTGGCTGCTCTACAATAAGCCATTGGAGTACGCCCAGCTTGTGCTGAGTGGTGAGATTGAACACTACCTTTCACTTGGCTGCGACCATGGCAGACTGGAAGATTGACCTTTAATTGAAATATTCCAAACAGATCAACAGCCCTCTACTTGCAGTCGTTACAAATAGAGGGCTCTTAGTTAGTAGTTCAATCTATTATGGTGACCATCTGAAAATACTGATACTGGTATTCGTCTTCTAATACCGCCTGCATTTCTTCCATGTATAACGGGTCTTTCAACAATTTGGGATGAAATGCTCGCTCTCTCCAGAGTCGGACTCCAATTTCGGAAAAAAAATATTCCGTTCCCAGTTGCAAGTCCTTTTCGTTGCAAATAACGTTGTCCTTTTTCATTAAGCTATCAATAATACACTCGGCGGCTGTATTAAACATATCCATCCCGAACAATTTTATTGATACCACTTTAGACAAATCACGCTGGATGCCGATTTCAGCAGCTTTTCCGTTCCGATACTGCACAAGAAAGAACGAATCATTATCCATATATCGTCCGGTTATCAAATTAGGGTCATCGGTTTCCGCACAACGCTCCATTTGCATTGCTTCATCAGAAGAATTCGACCACTGTTTCTTCATTTGTAGAAGAGCATTTTCTAGCTCATCTGGTGCCATACCTAATTTTAATTGTCCAATTCCAATATGTGGTATAATAATTATCTCTTTCATAACAAAACCTTATACCAAAAAGTGAACCATACAAATGCAACAGTTGCACATATCATCAGAACCAGTCGCATCGTACTTGCAAGTTTCTTCTCGATGTAACCTTTCTGATTTTCGCATAGGACAATCTGCTGAAGATTGTGAAATTTAGCTTCACTGACATTTCCATTTAATGCCTTCCATGCAGTGCGGCGATCTGCAACCAGCAATAAATCGGACAGCATTTCCATAAAGATGACAGCGAAAAATGCCAGAGAAAAAAGCACATACCGCTCCATTGGCTTGCTGTCAAAGTATCTCGGAGTGTTGCCGGTTTCAAGGACTGTACCGCAATGACATAAAATACGGTACTTTGTTCCCAGTTGTTCTCCTTAATCTGCTGGCACCTATACACCGTTATTCCCATCATGTCTAATATATATAGTTCACATTCGTCACTTGCTTACAATTGCCTCTGTTGATTTTTTCATCTATTTACATTTTAGCCGAAGCAGTACATTTTTCAAGTGAATTTTGCGAAAAATCAAGAAGAAATGAGGAAATGCTTATTGTCTTATCAACTTGTGGTCAGCGAGAAACCATCAACGGCACAGGCTTACGCCAAAGTCCTCGGTGCAACCAACCGTCAGGATGGCTACTGGAAGGGTAACGGCTATCTGGTCAGCTGGTGCATCGGGCATCTGGTAGAGCTGGCTCCGCCCAACGTGTACGATGAAAAATTCGTCAAGTGGAGCGTGGCCGACCTGCCCATCCTGCCGGAAAGGTGGCTGTACTTTGTGTCTGCCAGTACCAAAAAGCAGTTTGACATCCTGAAAAAGCTGATGAATCGCCCGGATGTGGATGATATCGTGAACAGCTGCGATTCCGGACGTGAGGGAGAACTGATCTTCCGCCTTGTCTACCAGCAAGCGGGCTGCAAAAAGTCCGTTTCCCGCCTGTGGCTGTCCAGCATGGAGGAAAACGCCATTCGGGAGGGCTTCGCCAATCTGAAACCGTCAACTGAATACGATGCGCTGTACAATGCAGCACTCTGCCGGGAACGTGCCGACTGGATGGTCGGCATTAACGCGTCCCGGCTTTTTTCATGCCTGTATGGTCGGCCACTGGCGGTGGGCCGGGTCATGACCCCGGTGCTTGCCATGACGGTGGTGCGGGAGGCAGAAATTGCAGCTTTCATCCCGGAAAAGTTCTACACCGTTGTCCTTGCATTTGCGGGCGGCGGTACCGCATCCAGCAAGCGGTTTTCGCAGAAAGCAGATGCCGAAGCTCTGCTCACTTCCTGTCGAAAAGAGGTTGGTGCCACCGTGCAGAATGTGGAGCGCAAGGAGAAATCCGAAAATCCGCCGCAGCTTTACGATCTCACCACGCTCCAGCGGGATGCCAATCGCTTGCTGGGGGTTACGGCGCAGCAGACCTTGAACTATGCGCAGAGCCTGTACGAAAAAAGATTGATTACCTATCCCCGCACAGACAGCCGATTTTTGACGGAGGATATGGCAGAAGCGCTGCCGGGCCTTGCATCCGGAACGGCTGCGATTTTTGGCGCAGAAAAGGAACTTCGTGTTCATGTGCAGCAGGTAATCAACGGAAGCAAGGTCACGGACCACCACGCGCTGCTGCCTACGGCAAGCGTGGCACGGGCGGACCTTTCCGCACTGCCTGCCGGTGAAATGAGCATCCTGCGGCTGATTGCGGCACGGCTGCTCTGTGCCGTGGGAGAGCCGTACCGCTATGCAGAAACCGTTCTGACCACGATCTGCGCCGGGGAAGAATTTTCGGCAAAAGGCAAGGTGGTGTTGGATGAGGGCTGGAAAAGCATTGAGCGCAAAGTGCTGGGTGATTTGCTGAGCAAAAAGAAAGAGCCTGCGGCATTGCCGGATGTGAAGAAGCAGAGCCGGTGCAGCATTGCAGGCGCAGAGCTGAAAGAGGGGCAGACAGCATGGAAGACGATGTGGAACGAACCGGAATCGGTACCCCTGCTACCAGAGCCGCTACGATTGAAAAACTGGTGCAGAAGGGGTTTCTGGAGCGCAAAGGCGACCAGAAAAGCAAGATTTTGCTGCCTACGGAAAAGGGCAGAGCCCTTGTTACTGTCATGCCGGAACAGATTCAGTCGCCGGAAATGACTGCTGACTGGGAAAACAAGCTGCTGCGCATCGAACGCGGTGAAATGGAGCCGGAAGAATTTATGACTGAGATCAAAGAAATGATTTCCTCGCTGGTGAATACCACCGAGGCAGTGAAAGGAGCAAATGCGCTTATGAAAAACAAAGTAATTGGTGCCTGCCCGAACTGCGGCACGAATGTTGTGGAGCGGGAAAAGGGCTGGTTCTGTGAGAACCGCGAGTGCCGCTTTGCGCTCTGGAAAGACAACGCCTACTTCAAGCGGCTAGGTAAGCATCTGGATGGCCGCGTGGTGGACAAGTTGCTGCGGGATGGCCGGGTGCGCCTGAAGGACTGCAAGAGTGCCAAGGGCAAGACCTACAACGCCACTGTCCTGCTGTCCTGTGAAGCCGATGGCCGCAGCAAGTTTTCTCTGGAATTTGAGAACGGGGGCTGCTGATGAAAGATGACGCCGTAATCAAGGACAACGAAGCAGTTTATCTGATCAATGAGCAGACGTATCTGCACCTGAGGGAGAATATCGAGGGGATCGGGTACGAGGTCTTTGAAAAAGAAAGCCCTCTCCCGGTGGAAGAGGGGCAGATTCCGCGAGAGATTCTGGGGGACAGTCAGCGGCGCATTGAAGCCGCCCGTGAGTACTATCTGGCAGAACATTTCGATGATCCTGTGGTGAAAATCCAAAACGTTGCTGTCACCACCTTGGAAAAGTTCCGTTCCGGGGTTCGCAAACGCCGGAATTTAGACCCGCATTCTCTGCCGGATGACGATGTCCGGTTCATTGATCCGAGATACAATGAGCTGTTCCGGGTGCCGGACGGCAGCATGGTGCAGCTGAAGTTTCCGAATGGTCGTCAGTATTCTGAGAAGGTCGAATATCTCGATGATTACCACATGCGGATCGGTTCTGCTGTGCAGCATATCTGCGAATTTGCGGAGAGGATGGCGCGCAGCCATGCCACCGTGGAACCGGAGCCTTTGACGCAGCAGGATTATCGAGTGTGGAATCTGGAATATGATTTTTACCTCACTGTGCAGGAAAACAACGGATTATGGGAGTATGCCCTCTATCAGGGGGATTGTTCTCTGCTGGAACGCGGAAAATTGGATGCGCCCGAACTGATGATCGAGGAAGTACGGGACGAAATTGTGTACACCCACAACCTTGGGAAAAATGCTTGCATCTCTCTCAGCCCGGAGGAATTTGCGCAAAAACTTGCGGACCGAGAAGAAATACAGTCATATCGGATGAAGCAATTCCAGCAAAGCGGCCACGACTGCTATCTGGTCATGCAGCTGCAACAGGATGCAGACCCTGCACTCCGCTTTGCCGCTATGCGCTATCTGAATAAGCAGAACATCGCTCCGTCCATTGAAAATTACGAGATCCTGTACCGGGGCAATCTCCCGGAAGGAAAGCGCAGCGTTCCGCAAGCGGAGCTGTTGGAACAACTGTACCAGAAATTCAACTTCGCTCGCCCGACGGATTACCATGGGCACAGCCTGTCGGTCAGCGATGTGATCATGCTGAATCAGGATGGGAAAATCTCGGCGCATTATGTGGACAGCATCGGCTTCAAGGAACTGCCGGGATTTCTGGATAAAAAGCCGGAACGTACCTCTGTTTTGCAAACTCTCAAGGAGAAGTGCGATGCCCCGGAGTGCAATCCCACCGTCTGCCGGAAAGCGAGGGATGCTCATGAACTTTAACCATGAAGAACTGATGCTGATGATGCTCTACAACACCGGCACCCGACTGGGGCTGGTGCAGGAGTTGCGACTGATGCAGTGCTACCTGATGCCCGACGAAACCGCCCTGCGAGAACTGTCCGAAAATGTGATTGATAAATTGAAGCTCCTGACCGATGAGCAGTTTGCAGAGATCGAATTTCCTATGGACTGATTTTTGCCGCCTGCGGGCGGCTTACATATAATTAGAAAAGTTACTTTTCCTTTCAGACGAATTGTACTCAGCAGGCATAATATTGAGATTCCCTTGCAGGAAATGCTTAATAAGCGTATATTATAGTTAATATCGAGTCGCGCAATATAGGAGATAAGCGGATATTTTGCTATGCGCCTTGCAAAGGCGGTACAGTGACGAACGTGAGCGACGTTTTAAGTCCGCTTTTTGTTTACTGAATATTACACCATTGAAGGGGGACATTCATGCTTACTTTGTGTTATGCGCCATCGTATGGAATCGAGATTTGCGCAGCTCGTCGGCTTACCCCAGAGGAAAAGATGCATTATGCAGCATGGTTTGCTGAAACTGGTTTTATCGGAGTCGGCAGTCATGTAGATCTCCCTTGTATCTCTCACGAAGATCTTCCGAATCGTCCTGACGATGGAAGCTTTCTGGGTTGTTATAATCAGGCATGGATTATTACAGAAGCAGAGGCTGCATCATACGAGAGACTAAATCGTCAGCGCCAGAATGAGAGGGATTTAGCCCAAAAAGCTGCGCAAGATGCTTATAACGCAAAAATTGCCGACTTTGATACGGGCTATGAAAATTGCAAGAAGCAATTTGAAAGCTGGACGGTTACGGATGTAAAACAAAAACAGGGTGATTTATTCGCTGAGCACACATTTGTTCTTCATGGAAAAGAGTTCTCTTTTGTTGAAAGAGATTTGCATGACCTTGGGTTTGTAATCAATCCTATGTATCGGATTGATCCTGATTCTACCGCTAGTGGATATCTTACTTGCGATGACACTGGCGCAAAAGTCTGGTGTGTAAACGGATCTCGGTATATTCCGCTATCGGAAGATGAGGCTCTTTGTGTCAATGCGATTTGCCAGTATGGGAAATTTGTAAATTCTTCAATTCGTATGTGAGGTATATGGAGATGACTCAAAATCTATATCCCCCGATGGCGTTATTAAAAAAGACTGCCCAGCAGTATCCAAAAGCATGGGAACTTATGGCAAATTTCCATGCCGAGAATGGTATGAATGGGCTACCAACATGGCCGGATTGGTGCTATGCTCCGATGTCTGCGGCGGTAGCAATTGCCAGTGGTGGACGTAATTTCTTATTACTTCCGGTAAACCAACAGCAGGATATCATAAACTCTGCTCAAAAGATATTTGCCCTTGCAACATGGCGTTTAAGCAAAGAAGTATATCAACTTGATCCAGACTTCGCGCAGTTGCTCTTTGAGCAAACTAATGATTTGGATATTCCTTCGGAGATTTTTTTACAGCTTCCTTATCCTTGCTTCTACATCGAAGTTCCAGACTTGTTTTTTGGAGCCAAGCCGATTCATGGCTTCTTCGTAAACTTGGAATATGATGTTAATAACGGTGACCGTGAACTGCGGCTTTATTTTTTATATCAAGATGGTACTGGCTTTGGCTATCCCATTCATATAGACGAGCATACCATTTCTGACAATATGGCTCATGTTGCCAAGGAAGCCCTATACAATTCCAGAAACGACAAATTCACACAGGCACAAACTTATCGGGCAATACAAGAAACTGATGCTCTGCAAGAGCTGCTGCTTAAAGCACTTCAAGTTGTTCTTTACATACTGGCTTCAAATGCTGAGATCGTTCCCAATAGCGAACAGTCATTCATAACGAAACGAGGTGCCACTATTAAAGATAAATATTCTGAAATTCGGAAATGGGATGTAGGTATTCGCATTGGAGCCGCTATTCGTCAGAAATCTGCGTCAGTAGAAAAAGGAGAAAGTATAAAGACGGCAAGCGGCCATTCCTCACCTCGTCCACATATGCGGAGAGGCCATTGGCATCATTATTGGACTGGCCCACGCAACGTTTCTGAAAACAGACGTCTTATCTTGAAATGGCTCTCTCCTATGGCAGTTGCGGCAACACCAGAGGATACTCCTATTGTTATACATGAAATAAAAAACAATTCCTGACGGCGTTTATGTTCCGAAAATTTTTCATAACCCGCAAGAAAGTGGTCTTGATAGAATGCTTCGATTCATGCTATACTAGAACAAGCATTATTGTACGGACAAAAATAGAAAGTGAGGCTTGCCAATGGACACCACAAAACGCTCTCCCCTTGACCGCCTGCTCTTTGCCACTTTTCTGAAAGGCCGCACTTCTTCCCGTGACTTGTGGGAAGAAAAGGGTGATATGACCCCCGAAGATAACAAGAAGATCATCGAGGAAACCAACGAGATTATCAATGATGATTCCACCTATCCTTATCTCAGTTATCTGACCGACCTGCTTGCTAAGTCCAAACCCTCCGATGATGCTGTCAAAAAACTACATGAACACATTGACACTATCGCAGAAGGATTGCATGAGGACAGCACCGATGTGTTCCGTGCGCTCCTTGCAAAGCTGATTGAGGAGCCGGAAGAAAAGCAGACCTTTGACCGTCTGTTGGAGATGGCCGAGAAATTGGCGGCAAAGCACTGAGATAACTTTACGAGGTGATTTCAATGAGCTACGGATGGGCAACTGTTTTCACTTTAGCGGCATGGTTTGCTGGACTTGTGGTTGATGTAAATGTGCGGGTCGGCGACCTCGGTTTACGAACAGTGCTTCCTGTCATCGTGATGGGGTGCTGCGTTATGAAGTACATAAAGGACAATAGCAAATAATCTTATCTCAATACACTTTCCAGCGGGCGACCACAAAACGGTTGCCCGCTCTTTTTATGCTCAAAAAATGGAAGGAGGAACGCTATGCCAAGCAAAACCGAAGAATATCTCGCCCTTGCCCAGCGCACGGCCAACGGCTTGACCCGATACTGGGAAAGCTGGACGGACTACCTGACCAGCGCATCCCGGCTGTACAAGTACCCCTTTGCAGACCAGCTGATGATCTACGCCCAACGCCCGGATGCCACCGCCTGCGCTGACTATGATGTTTGGAACAGCCGGATGAACCGTTATGTGCGCCGGGGTGCCAAGGGCATTGCACTGCTGGACGAATCCAGCGGATTTCCCCGACTGCACTACGTCTTTGACGTAAGCGACACCGGAGTTCGGCGCAATTCCCGTGACCCGGAGGTGTGGCAGCTCAACGATGACCTGTTCCAGCCGGTATCGGAAATGCTGGCGCAGGAATACGGCATTCACCATGAACGGCTCAGCCAGCAGATTGCGGACATTGCCGGAAAGCTGGCAGAATCCTACTGGGACAACAACAGCACAGACATCCTCGCCATCGTTGACGGTTCGTTCCTGATGGATTATGATGATGCCGGACAGGAACTCCAGTTCAAGAGTGCCGCCGCAATCAGCATCATGTACACCATTTTGGAACGGTGCGGTTTTGAACCAGAGGGTTATTTTGACCGGGACGATTTTCAGGCAATTTACGATTTTTCGACCCCGGATGCAGTCTATGCACTGGGTACGGCGGTCAGCGATTGCAGCCGTGATGTGCTACGGAATATCGAGCGTACCGTCAAAACCACCATCCGTCGCCGCAATGTAGAAAGGAGCCAGCATGAATATGAAGAACAGGAACGTGACTTACTCGACCATCGGGGATTACCAGCTCCCGAACCTGACCCTCAGCCAGCCGAAGATCCCGTTGGGCAAGTACGGCAGGATGCGCCGGACGTACCTGATGAACCATCGCCCGGTGCTGTACAACACGATGCTCCTGAACGGGAGCCTGTACCCGCACCTGATGGAGGTGGAGCAGACGTCAGAGAACCGGATGCAGCAGACCATGGCGCAGCTTCTGAAACAGAACCCGGCCCCGGACAAGGAGCAGAATCAGATGGCATGGGTGCAGCACATGAACAGCCTGCGGGCACAGGCAGAGGAACTGGTGCTGAACGAACTGATTTACAGTTAAGTTTCTTCGATGCCCACATTCCCACTGAAGCCAAACAAATTGAATCCATCGACCAAGCGGAGAGCGAAAAATCGCCCTCCGCTTTTGTTTTGTCGCAGGCGGAGATTGAAAATGCGCTGCGGAGAGGTTCCAATGTTGAAGGCAGCAAACTTCGGATATGGAAAATTTATCAGTTGCAGCCTGACCGAAAACTCCGGGCAAAAGCTCTTGCCAACGAATATGCACCGTATGGCCCCGGCGGTTCTTCACACACTTATCTGGACGGAAGCAGTGGTTGGCTTGACCATGACAGCAAGGGTCTGACGTTTGAGCATTATCCCGACCATCAGAAAGTGCTTCTCCGCTGGGATCGGGTCGAAAAATATATTGACCTGATGATTCAGTCTGACCGCTACCTGTCGGACAAAGAAAGAAGAGCCATCGACTTTCCCCTTGAACTGAACGCCGCCAGTGCAGCCGAATACACTGCATTAAAGGCGCAGCACCCGGATACTCTGGTTGGATTTGAAGCTGGCGGCAATTTTATGTTCTATGGAGAAGATGCTGCCAAGGTCGCAAAAGTTCTCAACAGTGCTTTGTTTACGAGAGAAACAGCACTGGGCGAAGTTCAGGTCACAGGCTTTCCACCTAGCTTATGGGCAAGAAAGTCAAAAGAATTGTGGTCTGCGGGCAATGATGTTTACCTTGCCGGATTGAACGAAGATGGGACTCATCACCAGACTAAACATCTGCACAAAGAGGACTATCTGCCCATCGGCTCCATCATCAATATGGATGGCCGGAAATTTCGGATTGACGGAGTGGATTTTGATAAGGGCAAGGTTTCCTTGCAGGATATGGCGCTGGCAGAAATGCGGATGCCGATTTTCCGGGAGGAACCGCTGGTTCTTGTCCGGGAGTTGTACGAGCAGGAACAGGAAGTGATGGAACACCCCCTACCCGATTACAAGGTCGGTGACAATGTTATCGTTGACCTTCCTACCCGAACCATCGAAGGCAAAATCGGCTATGTAGGCGAAACGGATGTTCGCATTGACACCAGCGCACAGGGACAGTCGTGGGATAACGAAGTAATCAATAAGCAACAATTCGAGGATGGCTTGCGGCAGAATGAACAGGTTACTACGCAGCCAGATAGTACTGTAAAAACGGTTGCCATATACCCTGCTGAAGAAAACCGTATGCCTTATGATATTGTGATCCAGACGATTGGCTCAAAATCACCTACTCTGGATGCCGTTGAACCGGAACGATCCACACTTGAACTTGCCGGGAACTTCCGTACCGAGAATCGTGAGAATTTCGAGCGTATGCTCTCTCGGGACGAAAAAAACGCTGCGTTAAGGACGGTTGCGGGGGAACATCCGAGCGAAATTATCCCTGAAACAGAACAAGAGCGTCGCTATCTGGTTGCCGCCTACCATCACTTTGAAAACGGCTTCGATGATAAGCTGGACTACTACACTCTGGAGGAAGCGGAAAAAGCTGCCCAGGGCTATGTGGACGGAACCATGGAGGATGACGGAT